>OGJZ01002496.1_pt1 | contig 13296 bp, 12 predicted proteins | sample 1572321 | NCBI WGS metagenome assembly OGJZ01 (sample SAMEA2582086, study PRJEB24529) | metagenome | biome: Human gut stool | place: China | collected 2011 | reverse complement strand
CTCTTTTTCCCACTCATATCGGCTGAGTCCCGAGGCATCGGAAGCACCTTTTATCGTAAGATATCCCTTTCCGTTACGGATGCGCACCCGCACGGTCCGGCCTCTTGCACTACTGATATAACCTTGTACAATACGGCTTTGTTCATACGCCCTCGATTTGTACTCCCCCGTCACGAGGAATTTCCGTTCTATTTCTTGCGACATCTATTAGTTATTTCCCTAAGAACGAGTATCCTATCAGCATCACCAGCACCAGTATCAATGCAGATACACCAATAATCAACAACACTTTCTTAGCTTGTTCTTCTTCCTTACGGCTATGCATAACCTTTTTCTTACTCTTTCCCATAATGTGTTCTTAGTATTAAAGTTCAACTGATAACAAAGTAACATGAAATTCGGGAAGATTCCAAAAGAAAAGAGGAAATTTATTTGTAACAAGCTAATATCTGAACCATACCCGAACCGTATCTGAGCCGTACTTGCTCCGTATATTCTTCGGTCAGAAGTAGCTCTGAACGAAGAAAGTACGGCTTTGGTACGGAGCAAGTGCATCTCAGGTACGGCAAAAAGATATCCCGAACCACCTACAAGCAGTTAGTAAACTACTACGCAGTAAGTGCCCACCTACTTACAGGTAGTTTGGTATTTACTACGTAGTAGTTTTTCGTCGCTCTAGGTTAAATGTGATCAAATGATATTTTTACCTTAAATAAACTATCCGTTTTTTGCTTCTCACTTTAAATAAACATGTAAATTTGTGATATAATTTATAAAAGTTATGAAACAAGGGGCATTACTACAAATATATCTGTTATCTATCATCTTGCTACATTGTTTTTGTGGATGCGAAAATCAATCTTATCCCCAAACGTTAATATCGGCAGATTCTCTCTCAAGCGTGAATCCGGACAGTGCAATAGCCATACTAACAGCAATGAAAGAAAGGATTGCAGCCGAAAATAAACAAACACAAATGTACTATCAGTTGATATGTCTAAAAGCTAAAGACAAAGCTTATATTACCTATACTTCAGATAACAGTATACTTCAAATATTAAAATATTACGAACAAAAAGAAGAAAAAAAGCATCTTCCAGAGGCCTATTATTATGCCGGGCGTGTTTACAGAGATTTAGGAGATGCACCGCAAGCATTGGATTACTATCAAAAAGCCTTGGATGTTTCACAAAGCAGCAAGGATTATAAGTTAATCAGTAGAATCTATAGCCAAATGGGAACATTGTATCTATACCAAAGAGTATACAATGAAGCATTATCCGTTTTCAAGAAAAGCTATAATTATGACATTTTATCGAATGACAGTATTGGACAAATATACAGTTTACGCGATATAGGGCGTACATTTACAGGATATAATAATGCCGACAGTTCTCTTTTCTACTATGAAAACGCATATAAGCAGGCAAGAGAGATAAAGAACAAACATCTGACAACCATTATTTCAGGAGAACTTGCCAGTCTCTACACACAATTAGGGATGTACTCTCAAGCTGAAGAAGCAATTCGCATTTCTATGCAGGCAAAGGAAAAAAGGAATTTAGCATCTCGCATCTCCACAATAGCCGACTTATACTTTAAGATGAATAATCAAGATTCAGCCTATTACTATTATCACAAATTATTAGAATTCGACAATTACTATACTAAACAAGGAGGTTATGAAGGTTTAAGCAACATATGCAAACAGAATCACCTATATAAAGAGGCATTAGATTATGTTGATTTATATTTAGCGTATACAGACTCCATAAAGAAACAGACTGATACGGAAACCATACGTAAAATGCAATCTTTGTACAACTATCAATTGAGAGAAAAAGAAAATCAAAAACTCAAGGATATAAACGCCAAACAAGAAGCAAAGGTAATAGGTCTCATCTTCATACTTATACTATCAATAACAAGTTTCCTACTTTATTCACAATATACAAAGCGAAAGAGAGAACAAAAGAAAGAACAGCAAAGGCGACTGCAAGAAATAAAAGAAAGGCAATATCAGAAAAGTATTGAATTCATCGAGCAAAATGCAAAACATATTCATTTTTTAGAGACACAATTACAGGTTGCACAATCAGAAAAGGACGAATTAAAACAAGAGTTATTAGAAGCACAAAAAGAATTGATTGAAAATACAAATAAACAAATAGAAGCAGAACAGAAAGAACAAACACTCTTAGAAAGTAATTTAAAACGATCTGATATTTATATCCATTTCCACCAAGCTGCCAAAAACCAAACCAATATAACAGCAGCAGAGTGGAACGATTTACAAGCAATGATAGACCAAACATACGGAATGTTCACTAAACGGCTTTATGCGCTCTTCCCGCAAATTAGTGAGCAGGAATTACGCATTTGTCTATTACTCAAAATATCAATATCAGCTACAGGCATTGCTAACCTGACACTGCGCTCTAAACAAGCTGTAACTTCCTCCCGCAAGAAACTCTACGAGAAGACGCATGGGCAACAAGGCGGTCCAGAGAAATGGGATCAATTCATACAAGCATTTTAAGTCCAAGGTTATATCACAAATTACTACACAAAATCAGAACCGTACTAAAACCGTACAAAGATTCTAAACTAGTCCATCCATATCAGCATATATTTGCGGCTTAAATTTCAAAAAATAAATAATATGAAAAGAGAATTAGTCGCATTTATGTGCATTACTATGTCATTAACTTCTTTTGCAGGGCATAAAGAGAATTGGAATTTCAAAGAACAAAAGGATATTAAAGTTATAGAAAGGAGTTGGGGTGAAGACAAACGCTCAATTTCTTATGTTCCCAACCTCTCCCATAACGGCAACATTATCTATATTTACTCAGATATTATTTTAGAAGACCTACAGATTACAATACTCAATGAATTCGATAGTATCGTTTATTCAAGCACCATTACCGTCTTCAACAACCAAGACTATTCTTTTCAAATTAACACAATGGGAGCAGGAATATATACTATTGAGCTAACAAACGGAGAATACTCACTCTGAGGACAATTCACACTTTACTAAATTCAACAATATACTAAATATGAAAAAACTGCTATTTATTGCATTCTTATTTTGTACAATAACTTATGTACACGCTCAAAACAAAATCAAGTATTCCTACGACAGTGCCGGTAATCGTACTAAAAGAGAGATTGTGTTATCAGCCACAAGAAGTATACTTTCAGAAGAAAATGAGCAAGTGCCTTACATTGAGGAAATGCAAAGTCATGAAATCAAAATCTATCCCAATCCAACGAAAGGGATTTTAAACATTAAAATAACGGGATTAGACAAAGCTAAGGGATTTATTAGTATTTATAATATTGTCGGGAAATTAATTGAAAAGACTGAACTATCTGGCAATAATAAAATTTTTGATCTCAGTGCACAACCCAATGGTATTTATATCATGCAAATTAGGATTGAAGATAAAATATCTAGTTGGAAAATTATAAAAGAATAATAACAAGATAATATGGACAAAATTAGACTCAAATTAGCCATTATTTTGGCAACAATATTCTTCACAGGCAACGCCTTTAGTCAAACTACAATGAAAGAACTTATCGGGCTTCCCATTGACAGTATAGGCTTCAATATCACAATGGACAGTACTGATAACAGGAATATCCCTACCACCTCCAGATCGTTACAAGCAATAACCAGAATCTCGGGAAACGAACTTCATCCACATATTCCTACCTCTTATACCATTGACAAAACTAAGGATGTAGGTGAAATTCCATGTAATTCTACCGTTTCACCTACAGGTGCAATGACCATCAATATACCAATAGAAGCATATCAAAGCCCAGATGGCTTCACACCACAAATTTCGTTGACTTATAATAGTTTATCTGGTAATGGCCCATTAGGATGGGGATGGAATATAGCTGGGGCATCTGTTATATCTAAAGGAAATATGTCCATATATTATGACGATCAAGTTTATGGAGTACTAACTGGTCTTTATGCTAATGCATATTTCATAGATGGACAAAGATTAATTCAAACGGATATATCAGCAGGCAAAGTAGCCTATCAAACTGAACAAGGTTTTATCAAAGTACGTGGAATCATATCAGGATTTGACTTTAACAGTTTTGAGGTAATTTTTCCTGATGGAAGAAAAGCAAAATATGATATCACAGATGGAATCAACTACTATATCACACAAATGACGGACAAATCAGGTTCCGTAATCAATTATACGTATACAAAAATAAATGACCACTATCGAATAAGCAAAATAACATACGGGAAGAGTAAACAGGCATGGCTATCATTCAACTACATATCTCGTTCCGCTGATGTACAAAACATATTTAATGGTGGAAAAAAAATCACCTACGATTATCAGCTTTCATCTATTACGACCAATCTATACGGCTCTGCAATAAGAACGTATTCATTAACATACATAACAGGAGGATCGGTATCACTCATTTCACAAATAGCCTGTACTGCGACTGGAAAATCATTAAATCCTCTGAAATTTTATTATGGAGACAACAAACAAATTAAAGGTTTTGACAAAAAAGACACCCAGTTAATACACTGGTATAACTTCGAAGAAGCTAATCAGGTACGCACTACTAAAGGAAAGTTTGATTATGGCTCTGAAAATGACGGTATTATAATGCTGCCCAACAAAGCCTCTTATGTAGAATATTACCGAAAATCTGGAACATTTCATCATTCACGAAACTATTTTGAAAACCAATATACAGGAGACGAAACTATAATCGTAGCTACCGGACTTAGCGGTGACTTTGCCATGTATAATCCTGAATTGAAAACAGAAGCAGGCTTTGTTGATATATTCTGCATGGATTTAGATAAGTTTGATGGAGAAGAAATCGTCAAAGTTAACAACTACGTCTCAGGTGATATGGACAAAATTAATTTTCATGTTTATACAGGCAATCTACTTTCTGGAATAGCCAAAAAGTATACACGTTCTTACAGTTTTAACACATTACTAGATCATAGAGGAACTAAAAGTATCAACCCTAAATATTACTATACCGGTGATTTTAATGGGGACGGAAAAATGGAAGTACTGGTTGTCTCCGCCTACAATGCAATGGATAAAGGAGCACCGAGTAAATGCTATATAATAGATTTAGAAAACAATAAAATATTATATGAAGGTAGTCCCTTCTCATATTGGTTAGCATTTCCTGCTTATCAAGATAAAAATATAAGTGGAGAAGAAGCCTATGCCCAATCCAATAAATTATATACCATAGATTACAATGGGGATGGAAGAACAGATTTATGTTTAATAAATGACAGTGGAACTACTATTTTTTCATTTTATGGTACAGGAGCAAATATCAATGGCTACAGCACTGTTGCAACAGATAGCCAACTGAATAATTCAATGTTACGTGACAGAGAATTCTTATTGGGAGAATTTAATGGAGACGGCAAATCAGACTTTATTCTTTCACCATTGAAAAGCAACGGTACAACCTGGAGCATCTTTTCCTCAAAAGGCAATGGACTTTGGGACAAAAAAGATATCACTATCACATCAAGACTTGAAACGTCTAAATTTATACTACAAGATATGAATGGTGACGGACAGACAGATCTAATTGAAACCTATGGCAGTTCCAGTAATGTATCATTAGCAACTTATTTTATCTCTTATCAAACTTATAAAGGTTCAAGCAACACAACTATACCCAAAGAGACTGTTTTAATTCCTACAAATATACAAAGCCGTAATTATTACAATAATCTTATCAGCTTAAAAACAGGAGGAATCGCATCCAGATTATACTATAAGAATGACGACTCCCAAAATAGATTATTAACCGGAATTATCAACAGTTATGGTGTTATAACAAAGGCCGGTTATCAACAACTGAACGATGAAACCACCCCTCTATACACTCCCGGGGCAGGCGCAGAATTTCCCTATCAAAACTTCAAGGGGGGATTAACTGTATGTTCAAATCTGGTAGCCTATAACAATGGAACATTATTGCGAGACCTTAGCTATTTATATACCAATGCTGTTATCCACAAACAAGGACTTGGTTTCAAGGGATTTGAGAAAATAAATGTTTATGATAATGTTACCGGTAAACATAGTTCGCAAACATTTGACCCCTTCGTTTTTCTGTCCTGGTGGAAGATGATTCTGACGAACTATCAAGTAAATATACATATAGTATTTCTACTGCATCAAACAAAATAACGAATATATTACTTACACAAAAAACGACAACAGATAAATCCAAAGGTCTGTCAATAACAGGGCAATACAAATACGATACATACGGTAACATTACTCAAGAGATAATCAGTTATGGCAATGGGCTTTCTACTACAAAGAATAATACTTATCAAAATATCACAAAAGATTCGGTATATATATTAGGATTGCCACTCACCGAACAATCAATAACTGCACGCAACGGAGGAACATCTACAAACCGTACAGTAATGACGTATAATACTCAATATTTTCCTATTTCAAAGACATATTATGTAGCTAATACCAATAAAATAAAAGAAGAAAAGTTTGAATGTAATTCAATCAATCAATTGATACGAACCAGAACCAAATATTACTCTTCTCCCAATGAACAAATTGTCGGATATGAATACAATTCTAATGGGCAACTTAGCAGCCAAACCGACCCACTTGGTTTAAAAGAAACATATACTTATAATGGGAAAGGATTACTAAGCGCAGTCCAAAATCACAAAAATAAAAAGACCTCTTTCGATTATGACCCATGGGGCAGAAAGATCAAATCAACTTATGCGGATGAAAGTATTTCCACCAGTACAGCTTCTTGGGCATCTTCTCCCACGAATGCATTGATAGTTATCAATGAGAGTTCCACCGGACAACCAGATACACAAACATATTTGGATGCTCTTAATCGTGAGGTTAGAACAGGAGAGAAATGTTTTGATGGACAATATTTATATGTCGATAACCTATATGACAACCAAGGACATCTGTCCAAGACTTCATATCCTTGTAAAGGAACTCCGGGATTATGGCAAATTTATAGCTATGATGATTATGACAGAATAACTAAAGTAGTTTATCCTGCAGGAAGACAAGAGACATATTCTTATAGTGGCCTCACAACAACAAGTGTAATAAATGGTATATCGACCAAACAGATATATAATGCGATGGGAGATTTAATAAAGGTTGAAGATTCAAGTGGCTCAATAACCTACAATTATCGTCCTGACGGACAATTATCTTCAATTATTGCTCCTGGTAATATCACAACATCTTTTAGCTATGATACATACGGACGGCAAACCCAGCTAACAGATCCAAGTGCGGGAAGTACTACATTTACCTACGATGCAGCAGGCAACACCAATTCCAAGACAGATGCCAATGGGAAAGCCACACGTATGACGTATGATACATATAATCGTTTAACGAAACTTGAATATGTGGGTGAATTAACGACTAATTATGCTTATAATACAGATGGCCTGATTACATCTGAACAGAGCAATAATGGCACATCCAAGACTTACATGTATGATGACTTATTCCGTTTATCTGTGGAAAAAGAAGTAATAGTTGATGGGAAATGGTTGCAAAAATATTACTTATATAATAACGGCAACATTTCCTCTGTAAACTATCTATCACAATCCGGCAATATAACAACAGAGCATTTCAAATATACTAATGGGAATCTATCCGAAATCAAACTCAACGATTCTATTTCTATTTGGAAATTAACCGGAGAAAACAATCAAGGACTACCAACGGCTTATACCACTGGAATATTAAGCCGTACTCAAACGTATGACACTGATGGAAGGGTAACATCTATCATCGCTAAAAAAAATACGACTTCCATACAAAACTTCGGATGTAGCTTTATTGCAACGACCGGCAATTTAGACTGGAGGTCGGATGCAAAACGAAACTTGAAAGAAAATTTTGGGTATGACAACCTAAATCGCCTGACAACCTTTGCCAAGCAGACTGTAGCTTATGACATCAAAGGAAATATTACGAATTCAAGTGGTATAGGCAAGTTCGAATATAGCGCAAGCAAACCCTATGCAATTGAGACGGTAACGGCTTCAGGTAATACCATACCACTACGTAACCAGACAATAGCATACAATGCTATGCTACGCCCCGTATCCATTACAGAAAATGGGTATACAGCTACGTTCACTTACAATGGGGATGCCAATCGTGTCAAAATGTTACTAAAGCAAGGCACCGCTGATAAATTGACCCGATATTATATAGGGAACAAATATGAACTGGATAAAACGGCTAACAGTACTAAAGAAAAACTTTATGTAGGTGGCGACGCATATTCTGCTCAAACAGTTTTAGTTAAAAATGGTACAGGTACATGGAATATATATTACCTTTGTCGCGATCACTTAGGCAGTATTACACAAATAACAGACGCATCCGGTAATATTGTACAAGAATTGAGTTATGATGCCTGGGGTAAACTACGAAATCCAGCTACACAAGCTATCTATGCGCCAGGTAGTGAACCGGAACTCTTTTTAGGCAGAGGATATACCGGACACGAACACCTTGCGATCTTTGGTTTGATTAATATGAATGCCCGGCTATACGATCCGGCATTAGGACGTTTCCTAAGTCCTGACCCGTATGTACAGAACCCGGACTTCAGTCAGAATTTCAATCGTTACAGCTATTGTTTAAACAATCCGCTAATATATGTAGACCAAAACGGTGAATGGTTCCTTATAGATGATTTAATCGCTGCTGCTATTGGTGGTATATTCAATGTTATAGTTAATGCCGTACAAGGCAATATACATAGTGTAGGACAGGGATTCGCTCTCTTTGGGACAGGAGCCGCTTCTGGATTTGTAACCATCTATGCAGGACCAATTGCTGGAGCAGCAGTATTAGGAGCAACAAATAGCATTATCAATCAAGGATTCAACAATGGTTGGGGTAACATAGATTGGATGCAGGTTGGCAGTTCAGGTATAATGGGGGGAGCAACTTCTTATTTAGGGGGAAATTTAGGTAGCTATTTAGCGAAACCAATCAGTAAATTAACAGAAGGTATTGCGAGTCCCATATTAAAAGAGGTTTTAACACAAGGAACATTAAACGCTACAACCGGCTTTGGTTTAGGCACAGCTATGGCCTTAGGATCAGGTGCCGATCTTGGAGAGGCATTAAAACAAGGAAGTCAAAGTGCTGCATTAGGATTAACTTCAGGGGTAATGAATGGGTTAGCTAAAGGTATTAAGAGTAATAAAGAAAACGCTAATGAACAGACTGAAACAAGTAATCAAAACAAAGAACGAACAAGTCCTAAGTTTTCAGAAACAGCAGCGCAACACCAAGAAGAACCTGCCAGAAGGGTGCCTCTTCAAATTCTTGAGGAAGGTATTAATAGTACCATTGGAGTTCCTGATCCTCAAGGGACCAGAGCCATGATGCACTATACTAAAATGTGGAAAAACGGAATAGAATACAAATTAGAAATTCTATATGATAAAAAGAGTAATACAATTTGGCATTTCAAATATAAAAGATAATTAAGAAAGATGAGAGAACAAAAAAAAGAAATTTATGAACTCATTCATAAACTTATCTCAGGAATAATAGATGAGACAGAGTTTTCAGACACATTCTATTTTATTTTTATTTACAATAGCACTTATTGGGAAAATTCAGAAGATTTAAATAGAATAGAGTTATTACTATTAAATCAATTGGCAGTAATAGCTAAAGAATTGACTTCATTTACGGAAGCAAAACATAGCATAGATGAAATCACTATACTCAAAGAGAAACTAAAGAATAAAGGCATAGAAATATCAAAAAGATTATTTATATACTATCTGCTGGAACAATATTTTTTCAACGAAGTTAATACCATTGATTTTTGTAACAAATTCTATGATTGGTATGACTTAGGAACCTATAGAGACAACATAAAGCCAAATGAACAAAAATGGTTTGATGAATTGAGCACATTGACCGGACGATATTCAGAATTCAAGGAAGACCATAATATTGATCCAAAAGCTTTTACATCTGGAACTGAAATTAAGAAAAAAGTGAAAGAGGTTTTGAGAAACCTTCAATTAAGCACAAACGTAGACTCTTAAATTCATAAAATTTAAATACGACCAAAGATACATGAAACAATGGAGACCGTGGTAGCTAAAACAATATCTGTACCAGATATAGAATATATGTATGATAATGAAAACAGACCGGGCACGTGCCCGGTCTGTCATAACACATTAGAAAAGATTCCTGATATTCATTATAAAGTCGCTAAAAAGAAAGCCGATATATTGCTCACATACGACGGCTACTATATTGTCACTGAAAAGTTCAAAGCTTTTTGCAAAGAAAATAAATACTCCAATGTGTGTTTTACTAAATTGACAGACTCTACTGGATATTACTTTTTTATGCCACAAGATATTTACATATTAGATTATATCCATCGTAAAACTCGATTTTTAAATAAAAGAGAATGTTGTGGAAGTTATGATGAAATTATTGGAGCAACTCCTGCATATAAGCTCTCAAGTTTCTCTACTGAATCTAATGATTTCATCAATCGTTCAGAATATTATTTTGGTACTAAAGGCTGTAAAGACCCTCTCATTATCATTGGTTTAGAAACTGAACAAAAAATGAAGGCATTTGGCATAAAAGGGGTAAGCTATATTAATGTTTATTCTATCGAAACAATTTATGGAAAGTCTAAGCCCATAGATGAAGTAACATTGCAAGACATGCAAGAAAATCCGATTTGGATATTTGCATTAGACGAAGAAGATTCGGATGAAGTTGATGAGAGCTGGTTAAAGCCAATATTGAAATCCGACAATGTGATGAGTGAATTTGTCGAAGCATATATTCTGCTAAAAAGCACAGATGGTCAATACTACATATCGGCAAATCTGGATATTAAAAAGGAGGTTTTGGATGATGTAACTTTTTGGAAACCCGAACAACAGTGCTGGATTCCGATTGAAAATATCGACAGCTACAAAGAAATGCAATTCATAGCTGTTCCTAAAATCGAAAAAGAAACCGATATCCTTTTTGGATTTGACAGTTCGAAGAATCTATTCAGTTCTTTAAGAAGCCAGGCACAGCTGAAAGAGAAAAAGAAAACTATTTTTTCTTTCTTTGCATCATTATTTAAACGAAAATAACTCTGGCACACAACATGCAAGAAATAGAAGTCATATTATCGCAAAAGAGTATAAACACCTGATTTATACCATTTTAAACGAATACAATGATCTACTCAGCAAAATTAAAGTTTCATCTTCAACAGATACTACCAAGCTCTCTTTAGATGAAGATACAGCATATGAAATCCGTGAATTGGCAAGTGATGAAGTCGCATTGCATTTTGATGAGAATTATGAGCCCATGGAAGAGGGTTGGATATAAGAACATTTCATCGACAAATTTTACTTTGAATAAATTTTAAACATAAAATAATTTTAGCCATGGACAATTATAAACTCACATTTCAATGCTAAAAATAGAAAGAAGGCAAATAGAAGTGCTAGATTTTGCTTATCTAAAGAGAGAACCTAATGCAATCATTGATACCCGGAACTATGAATTGTATTCAAGTTTGTCGATTAGACAATCCATTATTGATATACTTGAACTGCCGGCTACTATCTTCCACTCAGAAATAATCATTCATGCCTGTATCATTAAAGAAATCAAACTCCCCTACTGCTGGTTCAAAAATGGACTGGAGTTTACGAACAATACCATTCTTCAAGAAGCAACATTCGAAGCCGGAGGACATAACAAAAAAACATTTATAATGAAAGAGAATATATTCCATGGCTTTCTGAATTTCTTCGACTGCCAATTCGAGGATACGGTTCATTTCTCTAACAACATACTATTGGAAGGATGCAACCTTTTAGGGAATAAAGGGGAGGGATATGAAACCATATTCGATAATGGAATTATTCAGGATGGAAATATAGGAAGGCTCGATTTGGAATAATCAAATCCCCATCGCAACGGAAAATAGCCTAAAACAAGGATTCAAATTTAAGAACCCAATATGGAAAAGATAATTGATAAAAATATTATATTGTTTAATATTGCACTTGAGTATGACATTATAGACATCTCTATCATTACTTCTTGGGCTGATAACCATATTCTAAATAATGAAATAGATGCAAACGATTATTTCATTATTGAATTATCATGGGCTCATACGAAAGAACGTATCCAAGAGATTTTTTATCAAGCAGTTGGGTATTTACTCAAGTCCGTATTTATATCAAAGACCTTAAATATTGAAACAATATGAATAAGTTATTAGTAATAATATGTTTAGGATTGCTTGGGCTATGTTGTTCTTCAATTCTAATCTGTAATTCAAATAATAATATGGAACAAGAAGTTCTCCAACGACAAGTTCGTGATTTCGCAGAAATTCCTATAGAGCTATTAACTCATATAGACAAAATGGGGATAGATAGCTTTTTGATACTTAATGAGTACGAGGGAAGATATTTAAATTATGTTTTCAAAACAGACAACCTGAATCTTAATCTTGTTGGGAAGACTGTTGGCTTCTTAGGAAGTAAAACAGACTTCTTTAAAGACGAGCGAGAACGGTTTTACCATAATTCCACACCTGTCGGTGGCGCAGTATTGTATATTCTTACTGCCGAGCAAAAAGTGGAAAGCGGCGGATACGATGTAGCGATTGTCTATTGGAGCAAATTTTTGCCGTCCATCAAGGAGGTCATAACCCGACTCAAGAACCGACGCTAAAATTATGAAGGTGTGTCAAAACTGGAAAGTAACTTAAGCTCCCCTCCTCACGCTCTTGAAAACAAAAAATGAGTGCCACTTTCATTCATCAAGTGACACCCATTCTCTTTATATAGAAATAAAAGTTAATCCTCTTGTCCAGCAAACTCCATCAGATACGCCTTAATGAAACCATCTATCTTACCATCCATCACTCCATTGACATCCGAAGTCTGGAAGTTAGTACGGTGGTCTTTTACACGGCGATCATCGAATACATAGCTTCGTATCTGCGAACCCCATTCGATCTTCTTCTTCCCGGCTTCCACCTTGGCTTGTTCGGCCATGCGGTGCTGAAGTTCCTTATCATACAGAATGGAACGTAACTGGCGCATTGCATTCTCGCGATTCTTGGGTTGGTCACGGGTTTCCGTATTTTCAATCAGGATTTCTTCTTCCTCGCCCGTATAAGGGTCTTTGTACTGAT
>OGJZ01002477.1_pt1 | contig 13434 bp, 19 predicted proteins | sample 1572321 | NCBI WGS metagenome assembly OGJZ01 (sample SAMEA2582086, study PRJEB24529) | metagenome | biome: Human gut stool | place: China | collected 2011 | reverse complement strand
CCAGTACGCCAAGCGCGTTGTGGGCCGGAAGATGTACGGCGGCCAGTCCAGCCACATCCCTCTGAAGGTGAACATGACCGGCGTTATGCCCATCATCTTTGCCCAGGCCATCGCCTCTCTGCCCGCTACCATCGCCGCGTTTGCCGGCGTGAGCAAGAACGACCCGGGCTTCTGGGGCGGCTTCCTGCGCGTCTTTGACACCACCAGCATTTTCTATATCGTGGTGTATTTCCTGCTCATCGTGGGCTTCAGCTTCTTCTACTCCACGATGCAGTTCAACCCTGTGGAGGTTGCCAACAACCTGAAAAAGAACGGCGGGTTCATCCCCGGCTTCCGCCCCGGCAAGCCCACCGCCGACTTTATCCACAAGGTGCTCAATAAGATCACCATGTTCGGCGCGCTCTACCTGGCGATTATCGCCATCGCGCCCATTGTCACCGGCGCGGTGATCGGCGTCAGCAGCCTGGCCATCGGCGGCACGTCCATCATCATCGTGGTCGGCGTCGCGCTGGAGACCACCAAGGCCCTGGAGGCCCAAATGCTGATGCGCCACTACAAGGGCTTCCTGGAGTAAGGGGAATCAGGATGAAAATCATTCTTTTAGGCGCACCTGGCGCCGGCAAGGGCACCCAGTCGGAGATTATCAGCCGCAAGCTGGGCATCCCCACCATCTCCACCGGCAATATCCTGCGCGCAGCCGTCAAGGAGGGCACTCCCATCGGCTTGCAGGCCAAGAGCTATATGGACGCGGGCAAGCTGGTTCCGGATGAGATCATCATCGGTATCATCCAGGAGCGGCTGGCCGAGCCCGACTGCGCAGGCGGCTTCATCCTGGACGGCGTACCCCGTACCATCGCTCAGGCCGAAGCCCTGGAGCGCCACGGCATCCGCTTTGACGCGGTCCTCTCCCTGGAGGTGGCCGACAGCGTCATCGAGGCCCGCATGACGGGCCGCCGGACCTGCCATGCCTGCGGAGCCACCTACCACGTCGTCATGGCGCCCCCCAAGCAGGAGGGGCTCTGCGACAAGTGCGGCGGTGTGCTGGAGCAGCGCAAAGACGACCAGCCCGAAACCGTCAAGCACCGGCTGGAAATCTACCACAGTCAAACCGAGCCGCTGAAGGGCTTCTACGAGGAGAAGGGCGTGCTTAAACGCGTGCCCGACCTGGGCGGCATCGAGGAGACAAACACCAAAATCATGGAATTGCTGGGGAAGTGAACGAGATGGATATGATCTCTCTCAAATCTCCCCGCGAAATCGAGTGCATGCGCCGGGCCGGGCGGCTGACCGCCCAGGCCCGGGCGCTGGCCGGCTCCATGGTGCGGCCCGGCGTGACCACCCATGAGATCGATACCGCCGTGCGCAAGTTTATCGAGAGCCACGGAGCCAAGCCCTCCTTCCTGGGCTACAGCGGTTTCCCCGGCTCCGCCTGTATCTCGATCAACGAGGAAGTCATCCATGGCATACCCGGTCCCCGGAAGCTGAAGGAGGGCGACATCGTCAGCGTGGACGTGGGCGCCTTTCTGGACGGCTTCCACGGCGACTGCGCCGCCACCTTCGCCTGCGGACAGGTGAGCGACGAGGCCATGCATCTGATCCATGTGACCGAACAGGGCTTCTGGGAGGGCATCAAGCTCGCCCGCTCCGGCAACCGGGTCTATGATATCTCCCACGCGGTGCAGCAGTACGTGGAAGCAAACGGTTGCTCCGTCGTGCGGGACTTCGTGGGCCACGGTGTGGGGGCCAGGCTCCACGAGCCGCCTGAGGTACCCAACTTCGGCCCAGCGGGCCATGGCCCCCGGCTTCAGCCGGGTATGACCATTGCAGTGGAGCCCATGGTGTGCGCGGGCGACTGGCGGGTGAAGGTGCTCAAGGACGGCTGGACCACCGTGTCCGCCGATGGGAGCCTGACCGCCCACTATGAAAACACCATTCTCATCACCGACGGGGAGCCTGAAGTGCTTACCCGGGTGGAGGATTGAGTATGGGATGCGCGTGTGCGCAGATTGTCCGCTCCCTGGCCGGGCATGACAGGGGAGGGCTGTTCTGTGTCCTGGACACCGACGGCCCCTACCTGCTGCTCTGCGACGGGAAGCGGCGGAAGCTGGAGAACCCCAAACGGAAAAAGGCGGTTCATACCGCCCCCGCCGGTGATTTCCAGCACCCTGTCCTGGATCAGCTCCGGACAGGCGGGAACCTATCCAACCGAGACATACGGAGGGCGCTGGCCGCTTTCCGAGCTGAGGAACTAAGGAGGGTATGACGCTTTGGCAAAGGACGATATGATCGAAGTGGAGGGCGTCGTGACCGAGTCCCTTCCCAACACCACGTTCCATGTGGACATCGGAAACGGCCATATTATTCTGGCCCACATCTCCGGCAAGCTGCGCATGAACTTCATCCGCATCCTGCCCGGCGATAAAGTGACGGTCCAGATGTCCCCCTATGACGTAACCTGGGGCCGATTACCTGGAGATCCAAGTAACCGGCTGATTTAACGCGGCGAAATGGAATTGCGCCGCCTCCCCCTGGGAGAACCCATCAATGACCGGAGCGGGTAAGCGGGGCCTTGCCTCCGCCGTTCCGGGGCCATCAAGGCATTCAAGGAGGTTTATCATGAAAGTAAGACCGTCCGTGAAGCCCATGTGCGAGAAGTGCAAGATCATTAAGCGCAAGGGCAAGGTCATGGTTATTTGTGAGAATCCCAAGCACAAGCAGAGACAAGGTTAATAGGAGGTGCTGAAACAGTATGGCACGTATTGCTGGCATTGACTTGCCGAAGGATAAGCGGGTAGAGATCGGCCTGACCTATATCTACGGCATTGGGCGCACCAGCGCCAACAAGATCCTGGCCGAGGCCGGAATCAACCCCGACACCCGCGTGAAGGATCTGACCGAGGAAGATGAGGCCAAGCTGCGCGAGATCATCGGCCACAGCTACACTGTGGAGGGCGACCTCCGCCGTGACGTGGCGATGGACATCAAGCGCCTGACCGAGATCGGCTGCTACCGCGGCATGCGGCACCGCAAGGGCCTGCCCGTCCGCGGTCAGCGCTCCAAGACCAACGCGCGCACCCGCAAGGGCCCCAAGCGCACCGTCGCCAACAAGAAGAAGTAAGGGAGGGAGAAACACATGGCTACCGCTACCAAGGGTAAGAAGGTTATCCGCAAGCGCCGCGAGCGCAAGAACGTTGAGAAGGGCCAGGTGCATATCCGTTCCTCCTTCAACAACACCATGGTCACCGTGACCGATATGGGCGGCAACGCCCTGTCCTGGGCCTCCTCCGGCGGCCTGGGCTTCCGCGGTTCCCGTAAGTCCACCCCCTTCGCCGCGCAGACGGCCGCCGAGACGGCCGCCAAGGCCGCCATGGAGCACGGCCTGAAGACCGTCGAGGTGTACGTGAAGGGCCCCGGCGCCGGCCGTGAGGCCGCCATCCGCGCCCTGCAGGCCGTGGGCCTGGAGGTCACTCTGATCAAGGACGTGACTCCCATCCCCCATAACGGCTGCCGTCCGCCGAAGCGCCGCCGCGTGTAAGAGAAGGAGGAAGAACAAATGGCAAAGAATATGCAGCCTATCGCCAAGCGCTGCCGTGCGCTGGGCATTTCTCCTGCCGCCATGGGCTATGCCAAGAAGGAGAGCAACCGCAATCCCGGCGGCCAGATGAGAAAGAAGAAGAGCGAGTATGCCCTTCAGCTGACTGAGAAGCAGAAGGTCAAGTTCGTCTACGGCATCATGGAGAAGCAGTTCCGGATGTACTATGAGAAGGCCGCCCGTATGCCCGGCAAGACCGGTGAGAATCTGCTGACCTTCGTGGAGCGCCGCCTGGACAACGTGGTGTACCGTCTGGGCTTCGCCATGACCCGCCGTGAGGCCCGTCAGCTGGTGGGCCACGGCCACTTCACTGTCAATGGCCAGCGGGTGGATATCCCCTCCTACCTGGTCAAGGCGGGCGACGTGATTGAGGTCAAGGAGTCCAGCCGCTCCTCCGCCAAGTTCAAGCGCCTGACCGGCGAGGACGCCACCACCGTTCTGGTGCCCAAGTGGCTGGAGCGGGACAAGAACGCGCTGAAGGGCACCGTGGTGCAGATGCCCGCCCGCGAGGACATCGATCTGCCCGTCGAGGAGCACCTGATCGTCGAGCTGTACTCCAAGTAACACTGCTTGTACCCTCGATTATTGGTGAGCTGTATAGGGCTGCGGGCCTTGTGCCCGCAGCCGCGAAAAGGAGGGTAACACATGGTAGAAATCGAGAAGCCCCGCATTGAATGTGTGGAGAACCCCGGCGACGGTTCCTACGGCAAGTATGTGGTGGAGCCCCTGGAGCGCGGTTACGGCACCACGTTGGGTAATTCCCTGCGCCGCATCCTGCTCTCGTCCCTGCCCGGTACGGCGGTCACGTCCATCAAGATCGCAGGCGTGCAGCATGAGTTCTCCACCATCCCCGGCGTAAAGGAGGACGTGACCGAGATCGTCCTCAATGTAAAGAGCATCATCGCAAAGCTCCACTCCGAGGGCGTAAAGACGGTCTATATTGAGGCCAGCGGCGAGTGTGAGGTCACCGCCGGCGACATCAAGGCCGACGGCGAGGTGGAGGTGCTCAACCCGGAGCTGCACATCGCCACCCTGGGTCCCGACGCCAGCCTCAACATGGAGCTGACCCTGTCCCACGGCCGCGGCTATGTGCCTGCCGACCGGAACAAGCCGGCCCAGACCATCATCGGCCTGATCCCGGTGGACTCCATCTATACCCCGGTGCGCAAGGTCAACTACACGGTGGAGAACACCCGTGTAGGCGACGCCACCGACTACGACAAGCTGACCCTGGAGGTGTGGACCGACGGGACCATCACCGCCCGGGACGCGGTCAGCCTGGGCGCCCGCATCCTCTGTGATCACTTCGTCCTCTTCACCGATCTCTCTGAGACCATGGGCTCCAAGTCCACGGTGGTGGAGAAGGCGGAGACCCAGCGGGACAAGGTGCTGGAGCTGACCATCGAGGAGCTGGATCTGTCTGTCCGCTCCTTCAACTGCCTCAAGCGGGCCAACATCAACACCGTCGAGGACTTGATCTCCAAGACCGAGGACGAGATGATGAAGGTGCGCAACCTGGGCCGCAAGAGCCTGGAAGAGGTCATCAACAAGCTGGCCATGATGGGCCTGCACCTGGCCGACGAGGAAAACTGACGGCCGGAAGAAAGGGCGGCCCGGGGGCACGTAACGTCCCCTCCCGGGTCCGGCCGGCTCCCATGGAGCGCCCTTTCGGGGGAATCTCCCCACGGACGAATTTAAGAGTAGGAGTTCGCCTTGGCGAACATCCGTTAGGAGTGGAATCTCATGTCTCACAACCGTAAGCTTGGCAAGCCCACGGATCAGCGCATCGCGATGCTGCGCGCCATGACCACCTATCTGCTGGAGAACGGCCAGATCAAGACCACCGTCTCCCGCGCCAAGGAAGTGGCTCCCATGGCCGAGAAGATGATCACCCTGGCCAAGAACGCCAATCTGGCCAACTACCGCAAGGCCCTGTCCTACCTGACCAAGGAGGATGTGGCCAAGAAGCTGTTTGACGAGATCGGCCCCAAGTACGCCACCCGCAACGGCGGCTACACCCGCGTCGTGAAGATCGGGCCCCGCCGCGGCGACTGCGCCGAGATGGCCATCGTCCAGCTGGTGTAATCACCCGTAAAAGAGCATCAAAAACGCGCCCAGCCTGCGACTGGGCGCGTTTTTTCGCTTATGGGGGGCGGGACAGGAAAAGTCAACCTTCCCCTTGCATTTTGCAGGAAGCTGTGCTATACTACACACTAATAAACCAAAAAGGAGACGGTGAGCCCTCGTGGACGAACCTCCGCCTAGTTGCAAGTACATAATGGAATCGGTCAGGGACAGCCTTACCCGCGGGGGATAGGGTTGTCCCTTTGCGCGTTGATTTCAAAACTGAAAGAGTTGGAGTTGAATATTTTCTTATGTTGGACAGTGCCAGTATCGCCATGATCGTGGGTCTTGTGTTCTGTGTTATCATGTCAGGCTATTTCTCTGCCACGGAGACCGCCTTTACCTCCCTGAACCGGGTGCGGCTCAAGAGCTGGGCAGACGGAGGCGACCAGCGGGCGGCCCGTACCCTGGCTCTGGCGGAGGACTACGACAAGCTGCTCTCCACCCTGCTGATCGGCAATAACATCGTCAACAACGTGGCCACCACCATCGGCGCGGTACTCTTTATCCACCTGATTGACAACGTGACCGGCCCCACCGTGTCCGCCATTGTGCTGACCGTGGTGATCCTGATCTTCGGCGAGGTCTCCCCCAAGAGCCTGGCCAAGGAGTCCCCCGAGCGGTTTGCCATGTTTGCCACCCCGCTGCTGGGGGTGCTCCGTACGGTCCTTACCCCGCTGAACTTCCTGTTTACCCAGTGGAAGCGGCTGCTGTCCAAGGTGTTCCGCAAATCGGCGGACGGCGGCATTACCGAGGAGGAGCTGGTCACCCTGGTAGACCAGGCGGAGAGCGAGGGCGGCCTGGACCAGCATGAGAGCCGCCTTATCCGGGCGGCCATCGAGTTCCACGACCTGGAGGTGGAGGAGATCCTCACCCCCAGGGTGGACATCGTGGCGGTGGAGGACACCGACTCCATGGAGGAGATCGCCAAGATCTTCGCTGAGAACGGGTATTCCCGCCTGCCGGTGTACCACGAGGACATCGACAACATCATTGGCGTCATCCATGAGAAGGATTTCCACGCGGCCCGCTACCGCGGCCTGACCAGCGTGAAGGAGATGCTGGGCCCCATGCTCTATACCACCGGCAACACCAAGATCTCCGAGCTGCTGCGCATCCTCCAGCGGGAGAAAGCCCACATGGTCATTGTGGTGGACGAGTACGGCGGCACCGAGGGCCTGGTCACCCTGGAGGATATCGTGGAGGAGCTGGTGGGCGAGATCTGGGACGAGCACGACGAGGTCATCGAGGAGTTCAAGAAGCAGGAGGACGGCAGCTACCTGATCTCCTGCTCCGCCGATCTGACCGACCTCTTTGACCTGTTCAAGATAAAAGGGGAGTGCGACTCCAACACCATCTCCGGCTGGGTGATGGAGCAGATCGGCCGGGTGCCCGAGGAGGGCGACCGCTTCGTCTCCGATGGCCTGGACGTGACGGTGACCAAGGTGGATCACCGCCGGGTGCTGGAGATCCGGGTGGCGGTGCTCCCGGGGGAGGGGGAGAACTAAGACGGATGCCCGGAGATGTCCAGCCGGGCAACAGCAGCCGCATACAGCAGCACAAGCCCGGAGGACACCAGGACACCCCCAATCACATCGGTGCACCAGTGCACCCCAGACAGTAGCCGCCCCAAGACTGTGAGAACCATTGCCAGGAGGCAGGCGCCGCCTAACAGAAGGCGGGTGGGGCACCTCCCCCTCATTGAATGCGGAGGGAGGTACAGCAGGGCCGCGCCCATGACGCACAGTACCAGCACGGTGTGGGATGACGGATAGGAGGCCTCCAGCTTTCCGTTTACCAGGATAGGACGGAAACTGACAGGCAGAGCCTCGAATAGGAGGTAGACGGCCAGAACGAGAGCGTAGAACCCGCCCATGTACCGTAGACGGCGGTCCACCTGCCGAAAGGAGCGGCGTTGAAGGAGCTGGAGTAGGCCGAGTAGGGCGAAACCGGCGGCGCACAGGATGGCTGTGAGACCCAAAGCTTCGGTGAGCCTGTACCAGAAGGGAGAACCGCCCAGGCACTGAAGGACGAACAGATTTAGGCTAGCCAATCCCACTGCGGAGCCGCCAGGGCCCACCGGACGGACATCCACCAGAAGTACCAGGGTAGTTAGGAGGCCAAAAAGCAGAAAGGACAGTCCGCTCATGGCAAGGAAGAAAGTGCTTTTTTGTTTCATAGAATTCTCTCCTCATGAAATGGATTTGGGTGCAGGCCCTGCACCTACCATCCTAGGGAGGGGGGAACAAAAAGGCAAGAAACGCGCTGTCACAATCGAAAAAGGCCCGTGACACGATCCGTGTCACGGGCCTTTTTCAGCCTTATCAGAGGCAGGATGGAGTACCAGAGACAGCCTGACCAGCAGGAGCAGAAACAGCAGTACGGTGGCGTAGGGCTGGCGGGTAAGGGCGCAAAGGAGCACAATCCCGGCGTGGAGCGTCAAGATTGGGGGACGGAGCCAGGCGCCGCTGCGGCGGAGGAGTAGCGGTAGTATCCCGCACAGAGCCAGAGCCAGGAGCGCTGCAGTGAGAAGGCCGCACAGGGCAGGGGAGAGAGTCGGACCGGAGACAAGAGAAACAGCCCGGACAAGAGGGGCCTCCCTCCTTTAAAACAGGTGAAGGAAGGGGATCAGAAGTGGAATGCAGGCCAAGGCACCGGATAGCAGGCGGCGGCTGCGGGCCGGGACTGCCGGGGCGGGAAGGGCCTCATCGGAGAGCAGGGTATCGATGGGGACGGAAAAGAGCCGGGAGATGGCCTTTAGGGACTCCAGATTGGGCAGGCCCCTGCCGCTCTCCCACTTTGAGACAGCCGTCCGCGAGACATAGAGCTGCGTGGCCAACTGCTCCTGGGTTAGATGCCGCTCCGTCCGAAGGCGCTGAAGCTTTTCATAAAATTCCATTACGTCCTCCGGGTACGAGACCAGTAGGCCGCCATGCTCTCGCCGGGCTGGCCAGTGACCTCGTGGGAGAGGTAGGCCGTCAGTGCCTCCGGCGGCGTCCAGGCCAGGGGGGCGGCCTCGGTGTCAAACTCCACCTCGGCGTAGTAGAAGCCGCTCTCCAGGGCGGGATCGACTTGGTTGACCTCCAGCGTGAGGCCGCCGGGGAGAGGATAGCGGCGCTGCTCCTTTTCGATCATGGGGCCGGACAGCATGGCCCTGAGGCGGAGGTAGCGCCCCTCGTCCACGTCCACCTCCACCTCCTCCCGGGCCAGGCCCGCGCCCCCCTTGAAGCAGAGGATGTAACGGGTCTCCCCGCCCAGGACGGCCTCCCGGCGGATGCGGATGGCGGGGCGGACGGCAAAGTAGCCCTGGTCCATTTGAAGGACGGAGGAGGGGGTCAGGGCGGGCCAGCCCTCCACCAGCCAGCGGCGTTCAATTTCCATACAGAAGGCCTCCTCAGAAGGGCAGGGTCACGATGGCGGGCACCAGAAGGGGAACCGCCAGGGACAACACCACGCCGGAGGTAAAGGAGTAAATGGTAATGCGCTCGTGGGTGGCGCCCACCACCACGGGGAGCACCGTATCCATGGCCGCCGCACCGGGCAGGGAGGCGCACTCCACATAGCCCACGTATTTGGCCACGATGGGGATGGTGATGATGGCGAAGATCTCCCGCATCACGTTGGACAGGAAGGCCACGGCGGACACCGACAGGGAGTAGGGGGCCAGCAGGGTGGGGGCCAGGGAGTACCAGCCCAGGCCGGAGGCGGCGGCCATGGAGTCCTTCACCCCCAGTGGGAGGAAGAGGCCGGCCAGGGCGGCGAAGGCCAGGGAGCCCGCGCACACCGCCACCGGCACCAGCAGCACCTGGAAGCCGGCGGTCTTGATGTCGGCCAGCAGGGTGCCCTGCTTGCCCATGTCCATGCCCACCATGAAGAGGAGCAGGTAGAGGCCGAAGCTGATGACCGTGCCGCAGTGGGCGGTGACGGCGGCGGGGAGCACGAAGCGGCCCGCCAGCATTCCCAGCACCACGGCAATGACAATGATGAAGGTGAGGGAGTTGTCCGCCTTGCCGCCGTGGTGGGCCTCCTCCTCCCGGGCGGCCTCGCTGCCCCGGGGCAGGCCGTAGTGGTCCAGCTTGAGCACGAACCGCCGCAGCAGGGTGAGGCACAGCAGGGAGCCGGCCATGGCCAGCACCGTGATCACCAGGGCCGCCAGGCCGATCTGGCCCAGGGAGGAGACCACCTCGTCGTTGGCGCCCAGGTTGACGCCCAGGGTGACAATGAGGATCATGAGGGCCGCGAACTGGAGCTTGCCCACCCACACCAGGGGACGGCTGCGCAGAGCCTTGCGGGAGCCCAGAAAGGCACCCACCACCACCAGGCCGATGTAGATTGCCAGATTGCTCAGGGTACTGAGGGTAGTTCCCATTCCCATCCATCCTTTATAGGTTTATGAAAGAACCGTATCCTATTCTAGCATGGACAAAGGGGAAAGTCTACCCCGGAGCCTTTGAGCTCAGAGATCCCTGGATATTTGCAGAGAGAGGGCCTTAAGCCTGCCGCCCCGGTATCTGCGCCGGAGTGCGGCCGCGCAGCACTCCAGGGACAGTCCATCGGGAATGGCGCGGCGCAGGAGAAGAACGGGGAGGTTGCCCGTCCCGTTTCCTGACAGGGTGAGCTCGAAGCCGGGGCACCGGCACAGCGCCTCACCACACGGGGTACCGGTCAGACGTCGGAGTTCCAGCGCGATCTCCTCCGGTCCGGCTGGAGCAGTGCCATGTGCAGAATGGGACTGAAGCTGTGCACCAAGGGCCGGGTCATAGAGGCGCAGGCTAATACAGTCACGAGTGAGGAGAAGCTGCGGGGAGGTATCCGGTGGTAGAAAACCGTAAAGGGTGAGCAGGGGAGACACCGATGCAGCATAGAGGTCTGCGTCCTGTTCGGCCCAGTCGGCGGTTCCCGCCGGACGGATTAGTCGATAGAGTGGCCAGGGGGCGAGCAGGAAAATAGGGAGAAGGAGCCACGCTTCAAAGTGAATTTCAACTAAGTAAATGAAAAAGGCCCTGACCCAGGAGCGTCTGGCAGAGATGCTGGATATAACGCCCATCCACCTTAAAAATATCGAGGGGTCCCGGCGGATTCCATCCGTCCCGCTGCTGTTTCGGATGATGGAGCTGCTGGACTTCTCAGTAGACGCGCTGGTATTCCCGGAGCGGGAGAGAGCTCCGGCGATTCACACCGACGGGCTGACGGAGCGGGAGGCGGAGGCACTGGCCCGGCTGGTGGACGCGATGAAAGCAAGGGAATAGCGGCGGCTTGCGTGGATGCGCGGGCCGCCGCTGTGCATTCTTGAGAAATTGGGGGTCTATGGAAAGGCCTGTCCGCAAAAAGAGACCTACGGGGCAGGGAGGGGAAACGACCCGTAAGAACAGATACGCCCTGGGCGGCCTATGGCCGCCCAGGGCGTATCAAAATCGGGGGAAGGTCAGTTCTGCTCCAGGGCCTTGGAGTCCACCTCGTCCCTGAGCTTGGCGGCAAAGGCGTCGAAGCTCATGACGGTCTGCTCGCCGTGGCGGTTGCGCACGGCCACGTCGCCGGTCTCGGCCTCCTTGTCGCCCACCACCAGCATATAGGGCACCTTCTCCAACTGGGCCTGGCGGATCTTGAAGCCGATCTTCTCGCTGCGGTGGTCGGTCTCCACCCGGTAGCCCAGCGCGTCCAGCTTGGCGGCCACCTGGTCGGCGTACTCCGCCGCCCGGTCGGTGATGGGGAGCACCTTGACCTGCACCGGGGCCAGCCAGGTGGGGAAGGCGCCGGCGAAGTGCTCGGTGATGACGCCGATGAACCGCTCGATGGAGCCCAGCACCACCCGGTGGATCATGATGGGGCGGTGCTTCTCGTTGTCCGCGCCCACGTACTCCAGCTCAAAGCGCTCGGGGAGCTGGGAGTCGAGCTGGATGGTGCCGCACTGCCAGGTGCGGCCCAGGGAGTCGGCCAGGTGGAAGTCCAGCTTGGGGCCGTAGAAGGCGCCGTCGCCCTCGTTGATCACGTAGGTCTTGCCCATCTCGGTGATGGCCTCTTTCAGGATGTCCTGGTTGTGCTCCCACTGCTCCACGGTGCCGATGTGATCCTCCGGCATGGTGGACAGCTCGATCTCATAGTGCAGGCCAAAGACGGAGTACACCTCGTCAAAGAGCTTGACCACGTTCTTGATCTCGTCCTTGAGCTGGTCGGGGGTCATGAAGATGTGGGCGTCGTCCTGGGTGAAGCAGCGCACCCGGAACAGGCCGTGGAGGGCGCCGGACAGCTCGTGCCGGTGCACCAGGCCCAGCTCGCCCACCCGCAGGGGGAGATCCCGGTAGGAGTGGGGCTCGTTTTTGTAGACCAGCATGCCGCCGGGACAGTTCATGGGCTTGACGGCGAAGTCCTCCTCGTCGATGACGGTGGTGTACATGTTGTTCTTGTAGTGGTCCCAGTGGCCGGAGCGCTCCCACAGGGAGCGGTTGAGCATGATGGGGGTGGAGATCTCCACATAGCCGTAGCGCTTGTGCACCTGCCGCCAGTAGTCGATGAGGGTGTTCTTCAGCACCATGCCGCGGGGCAGGAAGAAGGGGAAGCCGGGGCCCTCGTCCATAATGGTGAACAGGCCCAGCTCCTTCCCCAGCTTGCGGTGATCCCGCTTCTTGGCCTCCTCAATGCGCTGGAGGTAGGCGTCCAGCTCGTCCTTCTTGGGGAAGGCGATACCGTAGATGCGCTGGAGGGTCTGGCGGCTGGAGTCGCCCCGCCAGTAGGCGGCGTTGCAGGCGGTCAGCTTGATGGCGTTGCCCTTGACCCGGCCGGTGGAGTCCAGGTGGGGGCCGGCGCACAGGTCGGTGAACTCGCCCTGCTTGTAGAAGGAGATGTGGGCGTCCTCCGGCAGATCGTGGATCAGCTCCACCTTGTAGGGCTCGCCCTTCTCCTCCATGAACTTGAGAGCCTCTTCTCGGGGCAGCTCAAAGCGCTCCAGCTTCAGCTTCTCCTTGCAGATCTTGCGCATCTCCCCCTCAAGCTTCTCCAGGATCTCCGGAGTGAAGGGGAAGGGGGAGTCCATGTCGTAGTAAAAGCCCTCGTCGATGGAGGGGCCGATGGCCAGCTTTACCTCCGGGTACAGGCGCTTCACCGCCTGGGCCAGAATGTGGGAGCAGGTGTGCCAGTAGGTCTTGCGGTAGCTCTCGTTTTCAAAGGAAAATTCGCTGTTCTTGTTCTCTTCGGACATTCTGATAACCTCCTTTTCGTCTGTGGGGGGCGGCACACGGCGCGCGCCCCGGTAAAATGCGGCGGGGTTACAGCAAAAAAGCGCCTCACCCCTGAGTGTGTCAGGGGTGAGGCGCTGTCATACGTCCCACGGTTCCACCCTGCTTGCCAGAGACACAGAGACGCCCGGCAGGACAACCGCAACACGCGCAGGCCGAACGAACGGTCGGGCAAAAGCCCGGCGGCAGGTTCGGCACAGCGTGGAACGACTGGCCGCCGCAGAGGGCGCACAGCGTGGCAACTGGCCGCTTGTGACTTCCTGTAACGGGAAAGCCCCGGCCCGGTCATCCCGGGCGGCTCGGGAGTGGTACAGCCGCCGCGTGTCGTGGGGCGCTTCCACCGTGCGCGCCCCTCTCTGTCCGCCGCTGTGCGGGTTCGTCTCCGTCAAAGCCAATTTGAACGGACCTACTATATCACTGAGGGGAAGGAAAGTCAAGAGTCCACTTTATCCCGGAGCGCGGGCGGCCACGAGGGCCGCCCCTACC
>OGJZ01002452.1_pt1 | contig 13577 bp, 7 predicted proteins | sample 1572321 | NCBI WGS metagenome assembly OGJZ01 (sample SAMEA2582086, study PRJEB24529) | metagenome | biome: Human gut stool | place: China | collected 2011 | reverse complement strand
TCTTGTTTATCCTTTGTATCTGGATCATGAAGGATGACACGATTTAAAGAATCTTTACCAAATTGCTTTAAATACTCTTTTTCCACTTGATTAAGTTCACGGCGTAAGTATTTCATAGCTATCACACCTCCTATATAAAAATCTAAAATATTTTATCATTCTAATCATTCCAATAGACCAACATAGTTTTTTATAACAATAATTATAAAATGATTTAAAGATTACCTCTATAAAAAACGGCGTATTAACGCCATTTTTTTGTTGCTTCTATATAGTAGTCGATAATAACTGGTCTAGTAATGCTGCTAATTTCTACATCGTCTACCTTTTCATCACGACCAAATGTAAATAGTTTGGCCATAATATCAGGTGTAATATATCGCGTATCTACGGCAGTGATTGGTTTAATTTGTGAAAGTTCATGTTTTGTAGCCATGTTAAAGCCCCATTCTCCAAAGGTGGGAACTTGAACATGATAGGGATATACAAAAAAACCTTCACTAGCCAATGTTTTATTGATACTCCAGAACACCTTAGGCGCATAGTACGGACTGGTAGATTGGACTACAAGAACACCACTTTCAGAAAGAGCATTGTAACATAAGCGATAGAAAATATTGCTATATAATTTACCAAGTGCTGCATTATTAGGATCTGGTAAATCAACGATAATCAGATCATATCGTTCTGAAGTACGCTCTAAAAATTTAAAGGCATCATCATTGATGATATGTACTCGCTCATCAGATAGTGAGCCTTGATTTAGTTCTACAATGAGCGGATTTGTTTTTGACACATCTGTCATAACCGCATCAAGGTCGACGAGCGTAATATTTACATCTCCATATTTCAAAAGCTCACGAGCGACTAGGCCATCGCCACCACCAAGGATGAGGATGTTTTTAGGATATACTACCTGTGCCATAGGAATATGTACCAAGGCCTCATGGTAGCGATATTCATCCATCGACGAAAACTGTAAATTGCCATCGATAAATAAGCGAATATCATCTTTATGACGTGTAATGATAACCTTTTGATACTGTGATTGTTGAGAAAAAACTATGGTATCTCGATACAACCCATTTTCAATGTATTTTGATATGCTTTCAGAGGTAACCAAACCTACCGTTAAACTAAGGGCAATACCTATAGTGGCAAGTTTCAAGGCACGTCTAAAATGCAAATGATGTCGATAACGAATCACCACAATAGCTGCGGCCGTAATATTCAACAAACCACATAAAAAGGCAGAAGCCATATAACCGAGATAAGGTAATAACAGCAATGGAAACGCCACTGCCCCTACTAAACCACCGATGTAGTCAAAAGCAAAGACAGAGGACAACGTAACTCGTACATCCTTAGTATCCAGCTCTATAACACGTGCTAACAAGGGGATTTCCATCCCCACTAAACAACCTATGATAATCACCAACAGATACATAATAATCTGATAGGACACGATGTATAGATTGCCCAAGAATATAGCAAGTGCACTAATACCACCAACGACACCCACGGCTAATTCAATACCGATAAACCAGTCATACAAATGGGTTTTAATATATTTACTAAGATAGGAACCAAGCCCCATAGCGGCCATATATAGGCCAATAGTAATGGAGTATTGCCACACCGTATCACCCGATATATAAGAGCTAATAGCGCCTATGATGAGCTCATAGCACAGTGAACAGCCCGATATAATAAAGGCCGTCAACAATAATAATCGGTGTGATTTCATCAGTGGATAGCTCCGGCAATTATGAGGGCACAACCCACAAAGATACCAAAGATCATAATGCCTGCCGCCGTATTCCCACGCATAATCTCTTCGGCTAAGGAATATTTACGGTGAAACGCATTAACCAAGAAAAATCCTACTAAGAATATAGCTATGCCAATAACAGAATACAAAAGGCTAGACACCAAGCCCTGTAAAAGATATTCCTCCACCGCTTGCGCTGATGGTGATTGAATAGCAGCGCGAACGATTTCGCCGATACCAATAAAGGATCCCGCACAAAGCCAAGCTACGGCACGATTGCCGCGCTTAATTTCAGTAGGGAAATCACCGGGAATAAAGACATCAATAATCCAATTACCAATAATCATCAGTATGATACCGATAAGGGAAAAGACAACCACATTTATAATATCTACGATATAAGGCATAATACCCTCCTACTATGTTTTAATAGCTTTTTTTAAACTGAAAATAATCGTGATTTACCTTAACAAATATTATTTGCCGGAGCTCGTACCCCCGCTATAACCGCCGCGACTGCCGGAACTACCATTACGAATACTGGTTGCATAAGATTCATATGGTGAATAACTATAATTATTCGCCTTAGATAAACGTGCTGCATCTGTAGTACCCGCACCATGACCCGTCGAATAGTCAGACTTATATGGATTCTTCGTTGGATCATAATCGGTATATGTGGATGAGGACTTATATTTTGTTTCATCTTGTCCATATCCGTTATACCAATACGAATTGCGATAGAACCAATAAGAGCGTGCACTTGAACGATAACCGCCATCATTATTATGATTGTACGCAGCTTCTCTACTTTCAATACGAACTAAAACTGTATTATCCGTAGAGATATAGACCGTAATATATTCATATTTAGTCAATAATGTTACTGTTTCCGTAGGAACCTTTTGCATCCCCTGTTGTTCTGATTGATATTTTGAAGCAACTGATATGTTATCATCTGTAATGTCTGTAAAAGCCGTGTTACCGTCTTGTGCAACTCGTTCAACCTCACCATCCAAGCCTTTAATAATATCTTGAGTCGTTTCATCAAGATTTAAAGATGATTGATAAATATCTGATTTCAGATTATTTGTGCCCGTAATGGATGTTACATATGTATATCGAGACGGATTGTCCTTAATATATTCAGATGCTGTATAAGGATGATTGAAAAAAGCACGTACATTATGCCACATGTGTATATCTAAATCAGGCGTATAAGCAAGAAAAATCACAATCATCCAAAAAGCAGGATAAAACCACTTTTTATAACGTTGTTGTTTCATGCGTTTCTGAATAACTTCACTAAACTCGGGATCAGTGTCTAAAGTCACATAGTCCTTGCTAATATAAAAGCCTTGCGAATACTCTGTTTCGTCATCCCACACTTCTATTGAAAATGTACTCGCTCCACTTTCAGTTTCATACTCTTCATAATCCGCCGAGTCACTTGTATCTACGTCTACATCACCCCAAACACCTCTAACTCGTTCACGTCCACTATCCACGAGCTTCATACCATCCGTGCTCATCCTACCACAAGGCTTTGTAAACTGATATTCGTTGCGGATTTCATCCCAGCTTAGCCAATATTCATCTTCACCAACATGTTTTAAAAGTTTATACTCAAACCATGTATCGCCATAGTCATCTTCGTATTTTATCTTCCCCAGAATGGTGTATAAATCGTTCCTGATACGCAACGTATCACCATAATTAAACTCCATAAATAGACCTCATAAAACACCTATACAAACGAAAATCATTAATTCAAAATCTAATTATTACAACATACCTTACTATGATTGTACACGGATTGTGAAAGCCTGCCAAACAACCAGATAAAAGAAAAGCTGTCAGCAATAATAATTGTTGTGATTACATCAACGGATAATTCTTCTAATAATAAGAACAGATACCACAATGATCCCAAGGACTATATTCCCAGCTACTATATAAGGCCATGTAAGGTCATCACGTATATCATGCAATATTTTTATATCAAAGATTGGCATATAAACTAGTAAGTTTGCAAAAATCCAAACTATGGGCCCTATAAACTTCATCTTCTTAGCAATATCCATTTTATCTAGAATAGACTCGGTTACCTCTACATCCTTTTCAACCGATACATATTCTTTATTGATATAAAAGCCTTTTAAATATTCCTTCCTATCGGACCATTCTTTAACAGAAAACGTATGTGTACCATTATTATTTTCATACTCTTTATAACGAGCAACATCAGAAGTATCTATCTCCGTATCACCCCAAGTGCCTATTGCCATCTGATAACCACTATTCACAATTTTCATATCCGATGGTAACGCTTTTCCACACGACTTTGAAAACTGGTACGCCTCTCGCCTCTTATCCCAACTGAACCAAAACTCTGCGTTATTCTTATGTTTAATTAGCTTATACTCATACCAAATATCTCCATGAGTATCAATGTATCGTATCTTGCCTAGAATAGTATATAATTCCCTTCGGATACGTAGCGTCTCGCCATAATTAAAATCCATAACCGTCTCTCATATTGAAAATCATACATGTAAAATGTATATTACTTATTACTATGATTGTACACGGATTGTAAAAGCCTGCCAACACTTCTCAAATTTAAAAGAGAAGATAAACTCATTAAATGTATTTTAATATCAAAATAATGACAAAAAAGGACCTACAGTAAACTGTAGGTCCTTATATCTTGCTATATTTTTGTTTGATTTGATGTCATATATATCTATTATATATGAATCGCACTAATCTTCTATTTCTCGAATGTCATATTCAAGATTAAAAAATTTAATAAGCTTTAAAACATTATCTCGATTATAATTAGACGGAACTGGAATCAGTAATGTTTTATCACTATTAATATATACCGCTTTTACGTCTTCTCCCCAAACAAAATCAGGAAAACACTCAGCCAAGCTAAGGTCTTCCCAAGTCTGGCTGCCAACAAGAAGAATTCCTTGACCTAATTTTCTTTGCATAGAACATATTACGTCCCACGCTTCGGCATAATCTGCTACGGGCACTGAATCTCTCATAAAATGTGGATTATGATTTAAAACTTTTAGCATTTCATCCACCTCCTATTATGTACCATAATTACACCATATTTTTAAATTGTATGCAATAGATTATTAACCAATCAGAACCACCCTTAAAAGATGAAACTGCTATTTAGAGTGGAATAAATACTAACGTATTCACATGATCTGCCATAATCTCCCCCTCAATAATCTTGCCCACTTATATTCACATAAACGCCTTAATATTTCACGTAAACTATTTCTGTATTGATTATATATAACTTTACGTCTATACTTAGGTGTAAATACTATGTGGTATTTGCATAACCATTTTGTGTGCGCAAGGCTCTGTGTCTTTGTTGCCATATAAAATCACCTTTCTTTTGCATATAATGCGGCTTGAACACCTACATTATACTTAAGCAAGGTGATTTTTTTGTATAACTTTCGTTGCCGCACCCGCATAGCGGGTGGTTTAATGATTCGCGACTACGTCACGAACCAGTCTAAAGACAATAATCAAAAGAAAACCGCGTAGCACGAGTGTACTACGCGGTTATACATACCTTAGATAGACAGGTATTCAGTGCCTACCTTTTGGGAGGTATCTTATTTAGTTGTCTTTTTAGCTACTTGAGGATTAGCAGCTAATACTTTTTCAAGCACTTCTTTAATTTCTTTATTTTGTGCTTCTAAGCTAGCAACCTTATCTTCGAGAACTTTTACAGTTGCTGGAGATGCAGGTTTGGAAGGTGCTGTAGGAGCGGAGCCAATACCGATAGTTACACCAGCATTTGCCATTACACCATTATCACCATCATAAGCAGCACCAGCGTGGAATAACAAATCAGGATTTGCATAATGAGCAACACCTAATGCAGTTGCTGTTTTACCTTTGTATGTACCAACAGCTGCCATGATTTGAGCTTTTTGGCCTTCATGGTATTCAATAGGTTTCAATGCTGCCAATGCGGCTGCAGATGCACCTACTGTTTTAACTTCACGTTCTACACTGCTAATGCGACGAGAGTTATCTTGAATTTGTGCTGTATGTTGTTCAATAGTTTCATGATCTTGAATTGTTAATGCACTTGCACGCAAGCTGTAATTTGCAGCTTCAGCTAATGTACTAATATCTGCAGTATTCTTGTTAACTTGTAAGCCCATTACATTGATACGTTCATTGTTTTCCAATGCAATCGCACCTACTGCCTTAGCTAATTTAGTATTGTCATTAACTTGATTTGTTACAGTAGCAATACTTTGTGTATTTGTATTAACTTGGTTAGATACTTCTGTTACACGGTTATTAACAGTGTTAATATTAGTAGCATTTGCTTTCACAGATTCAGTAATACCAACAATAGCATTTGCATTAGTGGTTACACGGCTATCAATGTTTTTAATATTTTCTGTATTCACGCTAATATTCTTAGCATTTACATTGATATTATTGATATTCGTAGTAACTTGATTAGATACTTTAGCAATGTTAGTAGTATTTGCTGTTACTTGGTTATTTACTTTTGTAATATTGTTTGTATTTTCAATAACGGATGCATTGATAGTGGCAATATTATTAGTATTTTTATTAACTTGAGCAGATACACTATTAATTGCTGCAGTATGTTCATCAACCTTGTTGATTACTTTTTGAACAGTAACGTTAGTATTTTGAATTGCTTCTGCATTTTGCTTGATAGCAGCTTTGTTAATATTGATATTTTCAGTATTGTGTTTGATTCTATCAGTATTAACTTCTACTTGGCTTTGAACATTTTTAATGCGTTCTTCGTTAGCGTTAGCTTTGATTGTATTCGCATTAACTTGTTCTTTCACCTTAGATACATCAGCACTTACATTTTGCAAGTCTTTAATTGCTTGTGTATTTTTGCCAACTTGATCTTTCAAGCCAGATACATCTGTTTGGATGCCGTTGATAATCTTAATATTGTTTTCAACTTTTGCATTCACACTTGTTACATCAGATTTAATGCTAGTTACATCAGATTTGATGCTAGTCACATCATTCTTAATATTTGTAACTTGATTATTGATAGTCTTCACATCATTCTTGATGTTTTCAACATTGTTGTTCACAATATTAATCTTCGCATCAATCTTCGCATTGATGTTAGTAATATCATTCTTCACGATAGTTACATCAGCTTTGATATTGTTAACATTCTTTTCAACATTTACTACATTAGCTTTAATATTGTTAATGTTGGAAGTATTGTTTTGAATATTTACAGTATTAGCATTGATAACACTATTTTGAGCTTTAATGTTGTTTGTGATGTTTTCAACTTTCTTTTCAACATTAACGATTGTAGTGTTGCCTTTACCTACTTGACCTTTCAAGGATTCAATAGCTTTCGCATTAGAATCAACTTTACCATTCAAGTTACCAATAGCTGCTGCATTTGCATCGATACGAGTGGAGTTAGCATTTACCTTAGCAGAAACATCTGCGATGTTTGCTGTGTTACCTGCTACTTGTTTAGATACACTAGCAATAGCTGTTGTATTATTAGTTACATCAGTGCGAATTGCTTTAATATCTGCTGTATTCACATCAACTTTACTATTAATATTAGCTACATTATTTTGAATAGCTGTAATAGATTTGCTATTGTTTTCAATAGCTTTTGCATTCGCATCAACTTTTACATTTACATTATTGATCTTACTATCAATCTTCGTATTGTTTTCAACAATCTTCGCATCGATATTTTTATCAACTTTGTTAATAATAGTTGTATTGTTGTTATTAATTGCAGTATCAATATACTTGTTGATTACTGTGTTGTTATTAGAAATTGCGGTGTTGATATCGTTTCTAATCACTGTATTATTTGCTTCAATCTTAGTATTGATTGTATTTTCTACATTTGTGATTGTTGTACCAATTTTACCATTCAATTTCTTGATAGCATCTTCATTAGCAGAGATACGTTCAGAATGATGAATAATGTTGCCATCAATGTAATCAAGACGTTGATCATGACGGTCTATGCGTGCTTTAAGGCCAGATACATCACCTTTAACACCATCAATCTTAACATTTACATCACCAATCTTCGTATTGATTGTGTTGTTAATTTGTTTGTTGTTTTCATTGATTTTTACATCAATGTTTTTATCAACCTTATTAAGAATTGTAGTGTTATTTTCTGTAATCTTGTTATCGATAGACTTATTAATAACTACATTATTTTCATTAATTTTGTTAGTAATAGTGTTTTCGATATTTGTGATTTGAGTACCAATATGACCTTTTAATTCATCAATAGCTTTAGTATTGGATTTCACACCATCTTCAACAACACTGATACGTGTAGAATGATCTGCGATGTTATCTTGTAAGTAATCCAAACGTTGATCATGGCGGTCTACGCGTGCTTTAAGACCTGCAACATCACCTTTAACGCCATCAACTTTTACATTTACATTGTTAATAGCAGTTGTATTATTTGCAATGTTAGTTGTATTAGCATCTACTTTTACATTTGTTGCATCAATACGTTTACTATTATCTACGATAGCTTGTGCATTAACAGCAATGTTCTTAATATTATTTGCAATGTTAGTAGTATTATTTTCTACCTTAACATTTGTTTCGTTGATGCGTTTGCTATTATCTACAATAGCTTGTGCATTAACAGCAATGTTCTTAGTATTATTTGTGATGTTAGTAGTGTTATTTTCTACCTTACCATTGATATTAGTAATTTGAGTTTTAATATCGTTGATAATTGTAGAGGATTGACCTACTTTACCTTTCAATTCATCAATAGCTTTAGCGTTGATATTGATATTCTTAGTGTTGTTTTCAATAGATACCTTGTTATCGCCGATAAATTTACGGTTTTCAAGAGCAATAGTGCCAGCTACATTGATGTCTTTTGTATTTTGATCTACCCGTTTAGTTAAGCCATCTAAATCGCCTTTAATACCATCAACTTTTACATTCACATTATTAATAGCTGTTGTATTAGCATCTACTTTAACATTTGTTTCATTGATACGTTTACTATTATCTACGATAGCCGCTGCATTAGCATCTACTTTAACGTTTATTTCGTTGATACGTTTACTATTATCTACGATAGCTTGTGCATTAACAGCGATGTTCTTAGTATTGTTCGCAATGTTAGTAGTGTTATTTTCTACCTTAACATTTGTTTCGTTGATGCGTTTGCTATTATCGACGATAGCTTGTGCATTAACAGCGATGTTCTTAGTATTATTTGTGATGTTAGTAGTGTTATTTTCTACCTTACCATTGATATTAGTGATTTGGTTTTTAATATCGTTGATAACAGTAGAGGATTGACCTACTTGACCTTTCAATTCATCGATAGCTTTAGCATTGATATTAATATTCTTAGTATTGTTTGCAATGTTAGTAGTATTAACATTTACATTATCTTCAACAGCACTAATGCGTGTAGAGTTATCTACAATATTGTCTGCTAAGTAATCTAAACGTTGATCGTGACGATCCACGCGACCTTTGAGACCATCCAAGTCGCCTTTAAGACCATTTAAATCACCTTTAACGCCATCAATCTTAACATTTACTTCACCAATCTTAGTATTGATTGTATTGTTGATTTGTTTGTTATTTTCGTTGATTTTTACATCGATGTTTTTATCAACTTTATTAAGGATTGTTGTGTTGTTTTCATTGATTTTAACATCGATATTTTTATCAACTTTATTAAGAATTGTAGTATTGTTGTTAGTAATAGCAGTTTCAATATTTTTATTGATTACTGTATTGTTATTATTGATAGCTGTTTCAATGTTCTTATTGATAACAGTGTTGTTATTAGTGATTGCAGTATTGATATCATTTCTAATAACTGTGTTATTGGCTTCAATCTTAGCATTGATTGTATTTTCAACATTAGTGATTGTTGTACCAATTTGGCCTTTTAATTTCTTGATATCATCTTCGTTAGCACTAATACGTGTAGAGTTATCTACAATATTGTCATGCAAGTAGTCTAAACGTTCGTCATGACGATCTACGCGTTTAGTAAGACCAGCTACATCACCTTTAACACCATCTACACGAACATTAACATTATTGATGGCTGTTGTATTAGCATCGATTTTTTTGCTTAAGTCGATAACATTGTTATCAATCTTAGTATTGATTTCGTTAACCTTGTTATCAATGTTTGTGTTGATTTCAGTTACTTTATTATCAATCTTAGCATTGATTTCATTAACTTTATTATCTACCTTTGTATTGATAGTTACATCGTTCTTATCAATCTTAGCATTAATTTCGTTAACTTTATTATCAATATTAGTATTGATTTCGTTTACTTTATTATCAATCTTTTTGTTAATAGCAATATCGTTATTATCAATTTTTGTATTGATAATATTTACATTGTTATCGATTTTCTTGTTAATAATATTTACATTGTTATCAATGTTTGCATTGATTTCAGTTACTTTATTATCAATTTTTTGATCAATAGCAATTACTTTATTGTCAATCTTAGTATTGATTTCATTAACTTTATTATCTACTTTTGTATTGATAGCAATGTCATTTTGATCAATCTTTTTATTGATGTTTGTAATATCATTTTTAATATTGTTAATATCTACTTGAACGTTGCCAATATTTTGACCAACTTTACCCTTCAAATCAGCAATATCCTTTGTATTGATATTGACTTGATTTGTAGTATTGCTCAAATCAGTCTTGATATTCTTAACATCATTTTCTACAGCTTGTAAACGACCTTCATGGTTGCTCATAGCTTCAAGTACGTAGTTAATACGGGTGTTATTACTATTAACTGTATTAGTTAAGTTTGTAATAGCTGTCGCATTTTTATTAATGTTTGTAGTATTATTCGCAATATTTACTTCATTAGCAGCAATGCGTTTGCTATTATCTACAATTTTACTTGTATTGCCATCAACCTTAGTGTTCACATTGTTAATTGTAGTGTTGACATTATTAATCTTAGCATCAACATCAGCATTCACTTTATTGATAATAGTTGTGTTGTTAGCATTAATTTCATTTTTGATTGTCTTATTGATTTCGACATTATTTTGTTTAATGCTATTATCAATGTTAGCGTTAATAACTGTGTTATTAGCGTTAATTTCATTTTTGATTGTCTTGTTAATTTCAACATTATTTTGTTTAATACTATTATCAATGTTAGCGTTAATAACTGTGTTATTAGCGTTGATTTTATTATCAATATTAGTGTTTACTGTATTGATAATATTTGTTTTACTATTATCAATTTTAATGTCTATATCTTTATTGATTTGATTAATAATCTTAGAGTTGTTTTCATTAATCTTATTATCAATTGTTGTGTTGATGTTGTTAATAGTAGTACCAACTTTACCTTTCAACTCATCGATGGCTTTTTTATTATCATTGATATCTTTCTTATTGTCGCCGATAAGTTTGCGGTTTTCCATCGCAATTGTGTTGTTGAAAGTAATGTTTTTGGTGTTTTCGTTAACTTGTTTAGACAAGTCAGCAATAGACTTGCTGTTATTGTTAACATTAACAGTCAAGTTGTTGATAGCTTTGCTATTAGCATCTACCTTAACATCAACCTTGTTAATATTCGCTTGTAATTCATTTTTTACATTGGCGATATTTTGATCAATTTTTACATTATTTTCATTGATCTTATTAACAATCGTTTTATTAATTTCAACATTATTCGCTTCAATGCTATTTTTGATATTATTGTTAATAACAGTGTTATTAGCATTAATTTCATTCTTAATAGTCTTATTGATTTCTACATTATTAGCATTAATTTCATTTTTAATGTTGTTATTAATAACTGTATTGTTGTTTTGAATACTTTCATTAATAGTTTTATTCACTGTATTGATGATAGAAGTATTATTTTTTTCAATCTTAGCATCAATATTTTGATCTACTTTATTAATGATTGTTGTATTGTTATTTTCAATTTTATTATTAATTGTTTGATCAATATTTTGATTTACTTGATTAATAATAGTTGTATTGTTAGCTTCAATCTTATTATTAATTGTTTGATCAATATTTTGATTTACATTGTTAATAATAGTAGTGTTATTATTTTGAATTTCTTTTTTAATGTTAGCATTTACAGTATTAATAATAGTCTTATTATTTTCTGCAATCTTAATATCAATCTTATTATTTACATTGTTAATAACATTGTTAGTTACCTTGTTAGTAACATTATTAGTAATCTTATTTTCAATATTTTTAATATTGTTATTGATTGCATTAACGCTTACATTAAGTTGCTTAATATCTAAAGAGTTTTTAGATACCTTATCAGATAAGCAGTAAAACTGAGTACCAAGGCAATTAACTTTGTTATTTAATACATTGATATTATGAGTATTTGTATTAACTTGTTTTTTAATGTCGCCTAAACCAACAATAACGATTGCATTACCGTTTTTTTGAGATTGTTGATTCCATTGTTGTTGCTGTTGTTGCTGCTGCTGTTGTTGCCATTGTTGTTGGTCTTGTTGATGCAAATCAATTGGTCTTTGTTCAACTGGTTGAGATGCTTGACCAGGTGTTAACCATTTTTGACTACCAATAAGATCAGTTCGATACCAATCCGCAGGTGTGGATGCTGAAACAATGCCTCCACCCAAACTGGCACTAAACAAAATGGCTGCTACAATTGTAGTAGCTGTTTTTTGATGCGACTTTGCTAGTTCAGATGTAACTACATATGCATTTTTAGTCGCACTCCATACTACTTTGAATACCTTATTCATATAATGTTCCCTCCCAACTTATGCGGCTCTCACCCCGCAAAGATGAAATAAATGAAAATACTGGAATACACTTCACTAAATATTCACAATATCTAACTAAATACTAGCATAAGTAATTTTAAAATTAAAGCATTTTTTTAATAAGTTATTCTTATGCTTCACATTTTACTCATGTATTTTTCGCTAAAATCCAATACTTTCCTTTAAACATCGTATTCTTTAAATATTTAAACTACATTCTTCATTTTATATTTATTTTAAGATATTACTCGTATGTTTATTCACAGCAATAAAAAAGGCCTATTAATGTATATGTATACATTAATAAGCCTTATATGTTCTATATTATATAAATCTAATTAGAATTTAGATTCGATAGCACCTTGCAAATCACCTTTTGGCATGAAACCAATTTTACGATCTACTACTTCGCCATCTTTCAAAATTACAAATGTAGGTAATACTTCTACTTGTAAATCACGTGCCAAGCTTGGTTCTTCATCAGTATTTACTTTTACAAAGTTAGCTTTACCTTCTAGTTCACCAGCGATTTCTTCAAAAACTGGCATCATACGTACACAATAACCACACCATGGTGCCCAAAAATCAATAACTGTTACACCACCTTGATTAAGAAGATCTTGATATTCTGCTGTTTTTAATTCTTTTAATTCGCTCATTATTTCCTCCTAAGGCAATTGAACTAATACACAATCTTGAATGTAATCCAAACCTACCTCTTTAGCCTTGGCTAAGACTGCTGGTTTATCCGCACCAGGTTGTAACCAGATTTTCTTAATGCCCAATTGCTTACATTCATCAATTGCTGCAAGCCCAGCTGCTTCTGGTACAACAAAATCAACAACGCTAGGAACGACTGGCAACGCAGATAGACTCGGATAACAAGTATCGCCATCGATACTCGTTACATTTGGATTAACCGGATAGACTTCATATCCATGCTCTTT
>OGJZ01002432.1_pt1 | contig 13638 bp, 11 predicted proteins | sample 1572321 | NCBI WGS metagenome assembly OGJZ01 (sample SAMEA2582086, study PRJEB24529) | metagenome | biome: Human gut stool | place: China | collected 2011 | reverse complement strand
CTGTGGGGCAGATTGATGCAGCCGTGAGAACCGCCCGTTTTATAAATCGTTCCGCCAAAGGAACTTCTCCACGTTGCATCGTGCATACCAATTCCGCCGTTAAACGGCATCCAGTAGGAAACAGGAGTCGCGTATCCCTGGCCTTTCAGGGTCGCATTTCTCTGCTTATACGTGATGGAATAAGCACCCGCCGGGGTACTCCAGCCCTTCGCGGCATTTCCGGACACGAAATCCGACTCCACAAGAAGCTTTCCATTCGCATAGAAGTAAAGATGCTGCGCCGTCAGGTTGATTTCCACGTATGTATTTCCATAATCATTTCCCGAATGGCTCGCGGCCTTCTGGGAATATTCCGGCTCTCTGGATGTCTGCTCCCCATTTTTGATGAGACTCACGAGAGCTGCCGTCTCCTTCGCCTGGTCGATCTTCCATCCGTAATTTCCGGTGGTGATGGTCACCGTCTTTCCGTAGGATGTCTTCAATGTCTTCGGCTTATACGCGGTGTTACAGGTGGATGCCAGGTTCTTGACATACTCCGCCGCCTTCGACTCGCTGACACTGACGCTCGTCCCGTTGACCGTGAGCCAGTTATGGATCTCATTTCCGTTCAGCGTCTCCGCTTTATCTCCAAACTTATATGTGATCTTCGCCCCCACATACTTGTTCATGGTCTCGCAGGCCGTCTTAAGTGCCTCGTCCTCGGAGGTCACCGAAGGAGCCAGATAACATCCCTGCTCCTCGAGGTCCACGCTCTCCGCCAGGGACATGATCGCAGTGGCGACCGCCTCTTTCACCTTGTCCTCCTGGAGCTCCGTTCCCTCATCCTCTTTTATGATCGAGTAAGAGCCTGTCACGGAATCATAATCAGAGATCTTCGCGTCCTCCGGCTCTCTCATATTTTCCTCGTCCATGCAGGAGAGACCTTCTACTGCCTCATTCAGCATATCGTCGCTGTAGCGGAGCAGGGCATCCGTATTTACCTCATTCACCGCTTTTCCAAACCGGTATTTTCCCCAGTCCATCGGCTTCTGGGAGGCGATGGCCTTATCTAACGTATCATCAAACTCCGCGTAAAGTCCCACACTCTCCCCGGTGATGGACTCAGAGAGATCCTCGCGCCCATTGATGGTCAGCGTATATCCCTTTAACTGCTCCATGATGGCGTCTTCCACTTCCGATGCCGTCTTTCCCGTCACATCCATGCCGTCAACGATGGTTCCGGGCAGAAAACATGTCTTGTATTTTGAGGATTCATGCCAGTAGAGGCCGCCGCCAACGGCACCAACGAGAACGACCACGCCGCCGCACACAGCCGCGATCTTTACCGCCAGGTCCTTATTCATTCCGGTCCCACGGTTTTTCCCCCGTTTTCTCCCTTTCTGGGCCTTAAATTCCGCATATGTCATCGCCGGCTTCTGTTCCGGCGCCTGCTTTTCTTTTCCCACGCCTTCCGGCTTATTTTCTAACTCCAATTCTTCCTTCTCCATGTATAACTGTCCGTCAGATCCGCACTGCATGGGCAAAGCTTTTCCAGACAGTTACCTTCTCTTTTTAGATACGCCCGTCTCCCATCCTTTTGCGGGAAACGGATGATGTTCTTTTTTATGATACTTTTCTGAAATTTATGAATATTTACGCAAACTCCAGATACCGTCTCTGGCACTCCTTGATATCATGGTCCAGCTGTGCCTTCAGCGCGCCGATAGACTCAAACTTCATCTCCGGTCTCACAAAGTCGAGAAGCTCCACTTTCATCTCTTTTCCGTAGAGATCTCCCGCAAAATTATAGAGATAAGTCTCCACTCCCACCGGATTTTCCCCGGAGATCGTAGGCTTTGCCCCCACATTTGTCAGTCCGCCGTAAGTTTTTCCGTCCACGGTCACCCTCGTCACATAGACGCCGAACTTCGGCAGGTGTTTCACCGCCGGCGGGATCAGGTTCGCCGTCGGATATAATTTTGTGTGTCCGATGGCGTTTCCATGCTGCACCGTTCCGGTGACAAAGTAATAATACCCCAAAAGCTTGTTTGCCTTTATGATATTTCCGTCCGCCAGCATCTCACGGATGTAGGTGCTGCTGATGATCTTTCCTTCCTCGTCCCGCTCCTTGTCAACAACAAAATAGCGGTATCCGTACTCAGACGACAGGCGCTCCAGCATCGCGCAGTCCCCGGCTGCCTTGTATCCAAAGTGGCAGTCCGGACCGGAAACGATGACCCCGGCGTTCATGTGTCCCACCAGGATGTCGGAGACGAACTTCTCCGGTGCCATATGGCATACTTCCTCATCAAACGGGTATTCTACGATGTAGTCAACACCGGCTTTCTCCAAAAGCATCTCACGCTCCGGGTTCGTCATGATCATAGTCTGCATCTTTCCCTTTACCAGGGTTCCCGGAGGCGTCGCGAAGGTGAACACGGCGATCTTAAAGCCTTGTTCCTTCCATTTTAACATCTCATGCATCAGCTTCTGGTGTCCCCTGTGGAGACCGTCGAATTTACCGATGCTGACGACTGTCTTCTCTTTGATCTGAAACTCTCTGGTTTCCGCGATGTACTGCATGTCAATTTCCTCCCAGAAAGATTTTTTCCGGATAGTACATGTGTTTCCCTTCGTCGTACTTAAACACCCCGATAAAGGTTCCATCCGAATGATAAACCCGGAACATGTCCCCGCCCCTTATATCTTTTACCGCGCGGCTGCGGAACGGATTTCCGTTCTTTAAGAGCTTATCGAGCTCCTCCGTATCCGAGCGGATCTCCGGAAGCTCCTTGAAAACTTCCTCCACCGGAAGTACGACCTCCGCCAACCGGTCTTCCTCTTTTAACTTCTGAAGCTCGTCCAGTGTCAGGCTCTCCGAGAGTTCAAACCGGCCCACCTTTGTCCGAAGCAGCTCCTTCATACAGCCGCCGACGGAGAGCTTCGCGCCTATATCATGGCACAAGGTTCGGATATAAGTTCCCTTTGAACAGGACACGGTCATCGTAACTTCCGGGAGCTCCATCTTCTCGATCTTGATATCGAAGATCTTAACCGGGCGCGCCTTCCGCTCCACGTTTTTCCCCTCTCTCGCAAGCTCATAGAGCTTCTTTCCATCGACCTTGAGTGCCGAGTACATCGGCGGAATCTGGGCGTAATCCCCGATAAAGGAGAGGACCGCGTCCTGCACTTCTTTTTCAGTGAGGCCCGATGTTTCTTTCGTCTCCAGCACCGTACCCGTCGTGTCCTCCGTGTCCGTCTCGGTTCCCAGAAGAAGAACAGCCCTGTATGTCTTGTCGTGGTCAGTCAGCATATCGCAGAGCTTTGTGCCTTTTCCGGCGCACACCGGAAGAACGCCTTCCGCCGCCGGATCGAGAGTCCCCGTATGACCGATCTTTCTCTGACCCAGGATCCCCCGCATTTTCGCCACCACATCGTGGGAGGTGAATCCTTTTTCTTTATATACGTTAATAATTCCGTCGTACATTCTTTCCTCCGGTGTTCGTTACTTGAGCTCTTCCCACTGCTCGCGGATCTTTCCGCTGATCTTCTCCACGATCTCCTGCGGCTCCCCCGTCATCGTGCAGCCTGCGGCCTTCACATGTCCGCCGCCGCCGAAGCTCAGGGCGATCCGGCTCACATCCACTGCGGAGTTCGTTCTGAGGCTCACCTTGTACTCGTCAGGATTTCCCGTCTGGTAGAGCAGAAACGCGATCTCGATGCCTTCAATGATCCGAAGCTGGTCCACGATTCCGTCCGTGGCCTTTACGGTGCAGCCATATTCCCTTAACTCATCCGTCGTGACAACCGTGTATACACAACGGTTATCCAGAATCCGGACACTTTCGAGAACAGCCCGGCCGTGAATCTTCGCCTGACCATATGTCTTCGCAAAAAAGCTGTCGTCGATGATCTTTGGGAAATCGATGCCCTTTTCCATTAAAAACCCGGCGATCTCCATGGTCTGTCTCGATGTGTTTGAGAACTTGAAGATACCGGTGTCATGAGCAATTCCCGTATACAGGCACTCTGCGACCGCTTTGCTGATCTTTCCCTTATCGAGAAGGCGGAACACCACCTCACTTGCGGAGCTTGCCCAGCTCTCGATCACGTTGACCCTGCACATTCCCTTGTTCGTGATGTGGTGGTCAACGCAGAATGTATCTTTTGCTGTCTCCCGGTACGGGGCGAAGACGCCCAGGCGTGGAACGTCGCTGGCATCCGATGTGATGCAAAGGTCAAATGTTTTTGTGTCGTCGTATTCTGTGTGTACATCCTCAAAACCGGAAAGAAAGGAAAATTTCACTCCCATTTTCTCCAGATACACCGAGACCTCAAGCCCCTCATAATTTTCCTTCAGATAATTATAGAGTCCCAGACAGGAACCGATACAGTCCCCGTCAGGATTTACATGGCCCAGGATCACAATGCTCTTCTTTCCTTCCAGCATCTCATCAAGAATTCCCAAAAGTTCCGCCTCCCTTAATGTGTATTGTAATATAAAAAACAGAAAAATCCGGCAGAATCCGCGTTACGCGTGTCCGACCGGATTCCTCTATATGATTTCAGTACGCTCCTGTCCGCGTATTTTCCACGCAGACCGGTTCCTTCGTTTAATTTTCGCTCTCAGTTCCGTCGTCTTCCCGCTCCTCCGGCATATCCTTTGTCACCTCATCGATGAGCTTGGACATGCGGACGCCGTACTCGATAGACTGGTCCAGCACGAAGAAGATCTGCGGGGTGTTCCGAAGATTTACTTTTTTCGCAAGCTGGGTTCTGATAAAGCCCTCCGCGCTCTTTAAACCGCGGATCGTATCTTTCGCCTGCTCCTCGTCCGCAAGGACGCTGATGTAGGCCTTACAGATCTTAAGGTCCGGTGTGACCGAGACCTGGACCACGCTTGTCATCGGATGAACACGCGGGTCCTTGAGCTCGGAGCGGATGATTTCGCTCAGAGCTTTCTGGACTTCGCCGTTGATCCGGATATTTTTTACACTGTTTTTTCTCATGATATTACCTCTTTTTTTACGACTATCCCGGACATAGCCGCGAAACGAAACTCTCCGCGGCTATGCACAGACCTGACAGACAACTATCTCGGCACCTCTACCATGATATAAACTTCGATCATATCGTCTTCCTGAAGATCGTTGAAGCCCTCGAATACAAGACCGCACTCGTAGCCTGCGTTGACTTCCTTCACGTCGTCCTTGAAACGCTTTAAGGATGCAAGCGGTCCCTCGAAGATCTGCTCTCCGTCTCTCGTGATGCGGGCTTTGCTTCCGCGGGTGATCTTACCGTCAAGCACATAGGAACCAGCGATGGTGCCGACTCCGGATGCCTTGAACGTCTGGCGGACAACTGCATGACCGGTTACCTGCTCCTCGTATACCGGATCCAGCATACCCTTCATGGCAGCCTCTACATCCTCGATCGCCTGGTAGATGACGCGGTACAGACGCATGTCGACTTTCTCGCGGTCCGCGATGGACTTCGCCTGTGCGTCCGGACGAACGTTGAAACCGATAATGATCGCATTGGAAGCGGATGCAAGTGTAACGTCGGACTCGTTGATCGCGCCAACGCCGCCGTGGATGACTTTGACAACAACTTCCTCGTTGGAAAGCTTTACGAGACTCTGTTTTACAGCCTCTACAGAACCCTGTACATCGGCTTTTACGATGATCGGAAGCTCCTTGACATTTCCGGCCTTGATCTGGGAGAACAGGTCGTCTAAGGAGAGTTTTGCCTTTGTATCTTCGATAAGCTTATTCTTGCTCTCTGCGATGAATGTCTCTGCGAAGCTTCTTGCCTCTTTCTCGTTCTGGTGCGCGATGAATACCTCACCTGCGTTCGGAACATCGTTGAGACCGAGGATCTCAACCGGAGTGGACGGGCCAGCCTCTTTGACACGGTTGCCCTTATCGTCCATCATGGCGCGGACTTTACCGTAGCAGCAGCCAGCGGCGATAGCGTCACCGACCTTTAAGGTACCTTTCTGTACAAGTACCGTTGCCACCGGTCCTCTTCCCTTATCAAGCTGCGCCTCGATCACGAGACCTCTTGCGCGGCGGTTCGGGTTTGCCTTTAACTCTTTTACCTCTGCTGTTAAGAGGATCATCTCGAGAAGTTCCGGAATTCCCTCTTTTGTATGTGCGGAAACCGGTACGAATACGGTGCTTCCGCCCCAGTCCTCAGGAATCAGCTCATACTCGGATAACTCCTGTTTTACTCTCTCTACGTTTGCGCTCGGCTTATCGATCTTGTTGACAGCAACGATGATCTCAACGCCTGCTGCCTTCGCGTGGTTGATGGCCTCAACGGTCTGCGGCATAACACCGTCGTCCGCTGCGACAACGAGGATCGCGATATCTGTTGCCTGGGCACCACGCATACGCATTGCCGTGAACGCCTCATGACCCGGTGTATCGAGGAATGTGATCTTCTGTCCGTTGTATTCAACAACATAGGCACCGATGTGCTGTGTGATACCGCCTGCCTCTCTGGAGGTTACGTTTGTCTGGCGGATCGCGTCAAGAAGGGAAGTTTTACCGTGGTCAACATGACCCATTACGCAGATGACCGGCGGTCTCGGAACCATGTCCTTCTCGTCCTCTTCTTCCTCTTTTAAGAGTTCCTCGATGACGTTGACCTTCTTCTCCTTCTCGCAGAGAACATCATACTCCATAGCGATCTCTTCGGCTTTCTCGAAGTCGATCTCCTGGTTGATCGTAACGATGGTGCCCTGTAAGAAGAGCTTCTTAACGATTGCGGACGGCTGTAATTTCATCTTGTCCGCGAGTTCTTTGATCGTGATAACCTCCGGGATTACGATGGTCTTGATCTCCTCGACCTTCGCCTCCTCCTTCTTCGGCTGCGGCGGCATAACCGGAGCTTTTACGCCCTTCTGGCCCTTTCCTGCCTTGCCTTTCATCTCGATATCGCGGTCTTTCTTTGCGTCATGCTCTTTCTTGTAAGCGTTCTTGCTCTGCTTTGTGTTCTGCTGCTTCTGTGCAAGCGGTGTATCGAAGGACGGCTTCGGAATGCCCATGCCGCTTCTGTTTCCGCCCTGACGGTTGTCGTTTCTGCCCTGGTAACCGCCCTGACGATTGTTGTCACGGTTGCCCTGGTAGCCACCCTGGCGGTTTCCGTCTCTGTTGCCCTGGTAGCCGCCCTGGCGATTGTTATCTCTGTTACCCTGATAACCACCCTGGCGGTTTCCGTCTCTGTTGCCCTGATAGCCGCCCTGACGGTTGTTATCGCGGTTGCCCTGGTAGCCACCCTGGCGGTTTCCGTCTCGGTTGCCCTGATAGCCGCCCTGGCGGTTTCCGTCTCGGTTGCCCTGGTAGCCACTCTGGCGGTTTCCGTCTCGGTTACCCTGGTAGCCGCCCTGACGATTATTATCTCTGTTGCCCTGATAGCCGCCCTGGCGGTTATCTCTTCCGCTCTCACGGTTTCCGTCGCGTCCCGGGAACGGACGGCTCTCTCTGGACTGGAAGCCCTGGCGTCCTTCCGGACGGCTCTGGTTCGGAAGCGGACGGACATTCTCACGAAGATCCTGTGCCGGTGCCTCTGTCTTAACTGTCTCCGCCTTTTTCTCCGGTGCCGGTGCTGCTGAAGTCTCAGCTGCCTTTGCCGGTTCTGCCGGCGCGCTGTTTGTCGTCGGTCTCACCTGCATGCCGGAACCGTTGTTCGGTCTTGCCGGTCTCTGACCGCCCTGCTGGCGGTTTCCTGCCGGACGTTTCTGTGTGCTGTTCTGCGGACGGTAAACTGCCGCAATACGCTTCTTTGCCGGTGCTGCCGGCGCATTATTTTCTCCTTCAGCCGGAACTGCCGGCTTTGTGGAATTCTCCTGATTCTGATTCAATGTATCTGTTCCCTCTTTTTTCTTTCTTAAATCCTTTTCAAACTCACTCACGCTCGCCACCTCCAAAATAGTCCCTGCAAACCATCGCCAATGTACATGACCCGCCGCATGCAGGCATGCGCTCCTCATGTCCGCAGGACTACGCTTTTGCAGTAAAATGCTTCAACAACGCATTGGAAAAATTCTCGTCGATCACGGCCAGGGACGCTCTCATCTGCTTTCCCAGGATGTGTCCGAGCTCTTCCTTGCTTCCGAACTCAAAGTACGGGACCTTATAGTAAGTACACATGTTCCGGAACATTTTCTTTGTGTTGTCCGAAGATTCTTCCGATACGATCACCAGTCCGGCTTTTCCGGACTTTACCGCCTTCTCTGTGGAGAACTCGCCACTTCTTACCTTGCCGGCTTTCTCCGCCAGGCCCAGCAGGCCCAGGACCTTATTTCTGTTCATCGATCTGTTCCATCTCCTTTTTCAGACTTTCGTAAACCTCTTTTGGAATTGCCATTTTAAAGGAGCGTTCCAGTCCCCGGCTCTTCACTGCCTTTTCAAAGCATGCCATGGATGGGCAGATATATGCGCCGCGTCCGTTTTTTCTTCCGGTCGCGTCGATGGAAATCACGTCGTCAGTACCTTTTAAGACACGGATCAGCTCCCGCTTGTTTTTCATTTCACCGCAGCCGATGCACTGTCTCTGCGGAACCTTCTTTACTGTACTCACTGTGGTCGTTCCCTTCTCTCCTATTCTTCTGTCTCAGCCTGTGCTTCGGAAGTTTCCTCTGCCGGAGCTTCGTCCTCTGCCGGCTCTACATCTTTCTCGTACTCGCCCTCAAAGCCTTCCTCGCCGAAATCCATATCGTCGAAGAGGCCAAGCTCTCTCGCCTGTGTCTCACTCTTAATATCGATCTTGTAGGTGGTAAGTCTTGCGGCAAGTCTTGCATTCTGTCCTTCTTTACCGATCGCTAAGGATAACTGGTAGTCCGGAACGATGACCTGTGCCTCTTTCTCGTCCTCATCCGCAACGACGGAGATGACCTTCGCCGGACTCAACGCGTTTTCAATTAAGAACGCCGGGTTGTCGTCCCAATTGATGATATCGATCTTCTCACCGCGGAGCTCGTTGACGATCGCGTTGACTCTCGCGCCGTTTAAACCTACACATGCACCTACCGGATCAACGTTCGGGTCTGTGGAGCTTACAGCGATCTTTGTTCTGGAACCTGCCTCACGGGCGATGGCGCGAATCTCAACGGTACCGTCGCGGACCTCTGCGATCTCAGCCTCAAACAGACGTCTTACGAGGTCCGGATGCGTTCTGGATACGGAGATTCTCGGTCCCTTCGGGCTGTCCTTAACTTCCAGGATATAAACCTTGATGCGCTCAGTTCTCTGGAATACTTCGCCCTTTACCTGCTCAGCTTCCGGAAGGATCGCATCGATCTTTCCGAGATCTACGCTGACATTGCGGCCGATATAACGCTGGACAATACCCGTAACGACCTCTTTCTCCTTGCACTGCCACTCGCTTAACTGGGACTTACGGCTCTCCTCGCGGATCTTCTGTAAGATCACGTTCTTCGCGTTCTGCGTCGCGATTCTGCCGAAATCATGGGAATCAATGGGGATCTGGACGATATCACCAAGGACATGTCTCGGAGCGATCATTCTTGCGTCGGCGAGGCTGATCTGTGTGATCGGGTCCTCCACAGTCTCAACGACCTCTTTTTCCATATATACAGAATAGTCGCAGCCATCCGGATCAATGATGACTTTCACATTGTCAGCTTTGCCGAAATGGTTCTTGCAGGCTGTGAGAAGTGAATTCTCAATTGCCTCCAGCAATGTGTCCTTACTGATGTTGTACTCTTTTTCGAGTATATTCATCGATTCCATCAGTTCCTTGTTCATTTTTTATCCTCCTTATTAAAAATCGAATGCCAGACGGATTAAGGCAATGTCTTTTCTATTAAATGTGCTCTCGGAACCGTCCTCATAGCGGATCGTTACGGTGTCCGCGTCATATGCCGTGAGAATTCCGGAGAAATCTTTCTGTCTCTCGATGGCGCGGTACAGCTTGATATCGACTGCTTCGCCGAGACTTCTCTTAAAGTCCTTCTCTTTCTTTAACGGTCTGCCAAGTCCCGGGGAGCTTACTTCCAGGATATAGCTGTCATCGATAAAGTCTTCTTTATCGAGCCAGTCGCTTAAGCGTCTCGATACCATCTCACAGTCATCCACTGTAAAGCCGCCCTCTTTGTCGATATAAGCTCTCAGATACCAGGTGCCCGCTTCCTTCACGTACTCCACGTCTACCAGTTCAAAATTATTCTCTTCCATGATCGGAATTAAAAATTTCTCGACCCTGGATTCATATTCATCTCTTCTTGCCATGGGTTTCCACCGCCTTTCTGCCGGAATATTCCGGTTATGCAAAACGAAAGAGTGGACTTTTTCGTCCACTCTTTTGACCGGTTACTTATGTTATCATCAAAATCATAGCATAGAACATCTGAAAAATCAAGGGGTTTGCTGGGAAAAGTGCCTGTTTGCGGGATTTCTGTGCAGTTTTCCGGGTGTTTTCTATGATTTTGGGGCAGTGACCAGCCCGACAGACCTGTCCATTTACGCAAATCATGCTGATCCTGGTGAATCCTGTGCCGGTGCCTCGTTGCATGGGATTCTGTTTTCTGATATACTATGTTTACGCTGCCGCCTTTTATTTTCTTTCAGGCGGCAGGTCACTTATTATATCTATATTACAGAAAGCAGACCTTATTGTATATGAAACGATTTGTTATCGGTATCCTCGCGCATGTCGACGCTGGAAAGACGACCATGTCCGAGGCAATTTTATATGAGACAGGAAAATTAAAGAAAATGGGGCGCGTAGACAACCGGGACGCGTTTCTCGATACGTTTGCACTGGAGCGCGCCCGCGGCATCACGATCTTTTCGAAACAGGCGGTCTTTCCGTTAGGCGATGCTTCCGTGACGCTCCTCGACACGCCGGGTCATGTGGACTTTTCGGCGGAGATGGAGCGGACACTGCAGGTGCTGGACTACGCGGTGCTCATCGTCAGCGGGGCTGATGGGGTGCAGGGACATACGGAGACGCTCTGGAGACTTTTAAGACGATACCGGATCCCGGTGTTTATCTTTGTGAATAAGATGGATCAGAAAGGGACGGATCGAGATGCGGTGCTGGCATCGCTGAAGGAGCGGCTGGATCATGGAGTCGTGGACTTCAGCGGGGTGATCGGGAATGAGGATGTGTTGACATTTTCAGTCTCTGCTGAACCGTTTTCGGCGGTCTGCAGAGATCCAGAAGAGGCAGCTGAGGAGATCGCCACCTGCGATGAAGTGCTTCTGGAAGCTTACCTCGCAGACGGTACTTTAAAGACAGACGATGTGCGGAAAGTCATCCATGACCGGAAACTCTTCCCGTGCTTTTTCGGCTCTGCGTTAAAACTTTCCGGCGTCCGGGAATTTCTGACCGCCCTCGGGGAGTTTGCGTCATGTCCGGACTACACGAAGGACTTCGGCGCGAAGGTGTTCAAGATCTCCCGCGATGAGGCAGGCGTCCGGATGACGCATCTGAAGGTCACGGGCGGAAGTTTGAAGATCCGCGATTCGCTGTCCCCTGATTCTGAGGAGAAGATCAACCAGATCCGGCTCTACTCCGGCTCAAAGTTTGAGGCATTGAAGGAAGCGGAACCTGGCATGGTGGTGGCCGTCACCGGAATCTCCGACACGAGGCCTGGACAGGTCTTCGGAACTGCCTCCGAGAGTGCTCTTCCGCTTTTAGAGCCGGTCCTCACCTACCGGATCCTGCTGCCCTTTGGAACAGACTCCCACACCATGCTCAAAAACATGCGCATGCTCGAGGAGGAAGACCCGCAGCTCCATATCGTCTGGAACGAGGCGCTTGGCGAAATCCAGGCACAGGTCATGGGCGATGTACAGATGGAGATCCAGATCGGAAGAGCGTCGTGTAAAGTCAGGTACAGGAACGATTCGGCGTGGAGATCGAATTTGGCGAAGGAAATATTGTATATAAGGAAACGATCGCTAAGATCGTTGAGGGCGTCGGTCATTTCGAACCGCTGCGCCACTACGCGGAAGTCCATCTTTTGATGGAACCGGGTGAGCCGGGAACCGGACTCGTCTTTGATACCAGCTGCAGCGAAGATATGCTGGATAAAAACTGGCAGAGACTGATCCTGACACATCTGGAGGAAAAGCGGTTCCGGGGAATCCTCACCGGTTCCGAGATCACCGATATGAAGATCACTCTGATTGCCGGGCGTGCCCACCAGAAGCACACAGAGGGCGGCGATTTCCGCCAGGCAACCTACCGCGCTGTCCGTCAGGGACTCTGCGAGGCGGGGTGTGTGCTCTTAGAACCCTACTACGCGTTCCGTCTGGAAGTCCCATCGGAAAACCTTGGGCGCGCCATGGCGGATCTTGACCGGATGCAGGGTGAATTTTCCTCACCGGAACAGGATGGCTCCATGGCTCTTCTTACGGGAACCGCCCCGGTTTCCACCATGAGAAATTACCAGCGCGACGTGATCTCCTACACGAAAGGCCGCGGACGGCTGACCTTGAGTCTTTCCGGCTACGAACCGTGCCACAACGCCGAGGAGGTTATCGCGGCCTCCGGCTACGATTTCGATTCCGATCTCCAGGACCCTGCCGGATCTGTCTTCTGCTCCCACGGGGCAGGCTTCGTGGTGCCGTGGGATGAGGTGAAGCAGTATATGCATGTGGAGAGTCCGCTGGCAAAGCAGCTTGCGAAGGAACAGCAGGAACGGGAGCTTAAGGAAGCGAATGAACGGCTGCAGGCGATGGCAGCGGATGTAGCTGCGGGGAAAGTTCCGAGTGGAGCGGCTGGCGGCAGCGCTGCTGGCTCTGGTTTTTCTGGCAGTAAAAATTCTGGCTCTGGAGCTGGACCTGGTTCGAGCGGCTCTGCCGCTTCTGGTAACGGTATCGACTCTGGAGCTTCCGCGAATGGCACTGCTGGTTCTTCCTCCGACAGCCGCGGAAATGGAGGTTCTTCCCTTTCCTTCTATGACGACAAGGAACTCCAGGCCATCTTCACCCGTACATACGGCGAGCCGAAGCGGAAGCTTGCCTCCGACTACGACTCCCGCACCGTGATCCGCGCAAAGAACGCCAGCCCGGTGAAGCCGGTGAAGGAAAAAGAGGCGCCAGAGGACGAGTATCTTCTCGTTGACGGCTACAACATCATCTTTGCCTGGGAGGAGCTGAGCGACCTGGCGGCAGTCAGCATCGACGCCGCCCGCTACAAGCTCATGGACATCCTAAGCAACTACCAGGGATTCCGCAAGATCTGCGTCATCGTCGTCTTCGACGCCTACAAGGTCCCCGGCGGTGTGGAGAAAGTCCAGAAATACCACAACATCAACGTCGTGTATACAAAAGAGGCGGAGACCGCCGACCAGTACATCGAAAAAGTCGCGATCCGCATCGGCAGACGATACCGCACCACAGTCGCTACCTCCGACGGCGTGATCCAGCTCATTATCCGAAGTCAGGGCTGTATCCTCTGGTCCGCGAGGGATTTCCGTGAGGAGATCGAACGTGTCGGAAAGCTGATCTCTGAGGAAAAGGGAAAGCACACCGGCAATGCAAAAAATTATCTGTTCGCGCATGCAGACGCGGAGACACAGAAGTATTTAGAGGCAGTACGACTGGGAAAAAATCCTGAAATGCCATAAAAGAATGTGCCTTGGCACATTCTCGCGCCTCGCGCGGTCGCTTGCGACAGTCT
>OGJZ01002416.1_pt1 | contig 13736 bp, 6 predicted proteins | sample 1572321 | NCBI WGS metagenome assembly OGJZ01 (sample SAMEA2582086, study PRJEB24529) | metagenome | biome: Human gut stool | place: China | collected 2011 | reverse complement strand
GGATTTATATTTTAAAGGGCCGGATGGGTCAAAACCCAAGTATAAAGTAGTTGTTACTTCCAATGCTCTTCCGATCATTGATGCTTCCAAGATTACGGTAGAAGGTGGCTATGCGCTGGAAATAAATAATGCCACTAAAGAAATGGTGATTACCTATGATGCGAATATGGATAGGAGCAATGTTAGGTTGAACTTTGCCGAAGGGGCTTTAATGGCAGGGGCTACGGTTGAGACTACTACATTTGATCTTTCTGATGATCCGGTTACGCTGAATATTCGAGTAGCGGGCACTAATCGTTCATACATATTAAAAATAGATTATTCGGCTCTTATGACTCCGGCCAGTGAATTTGGTTTCCAGGATGTGACGGAAGACTATGTAAACAAAGCGGAATATCCGTATATTACGGTGATGAAAATAAATAACGCTACGTTGAGTAATGTCATTGATAAAAAACCGGTAAAGCCAAATCCGGAACGTTGGGACCCGAGTGGTTGGTATGGAAAGACGCAAGCTGAGGCGATGGCAGTATTGGGTGATTTCAATGATCCTGCTACGTATCCGGGAATAACGAATATCTCAGGTGTCAACTTTACTGTTGTGACATTGGACGCTTCCAAAGTAAAAGGTAAATTAATTATTGATGACCAAAATAGCGTATCTTTGTCAGAGGTGAATAATCTGGTGGTAGTAACCGGTAATCATATTGCGGATAAGGGCAATGCAGGTGGTAGAGGTATTTTATACGGTGATAATAAGGTTTATTCTGATAAGCTGGCTTGGATTGAATCTCAACCGCTTAATGTACAGTTTGGCGAATGCTTCGGCTTTACCGAAGACGGAAAAATCTCTTTTGATGTAGCTACCGTGAAAGACAACACATTGATGAAAGTGAGATTCTATAATGCGGATTATAGTGAAGATATTGATGACAGAAATAAATTTCCGGAACCTGAAGAAACTTTTGATTGCAGGAACTATTTAGATGGCGCATGGAATGTGAAGTATGTGGCATCCGGATATCCTTGGCTGGTTAGGAAAGGCGAAAAGCTTACCTACAAACAAGTGATGGGTAACAATGGATTCAATGACAGTATGGGCGATAATGAAACGAATCGTCGTGGGTTAATTGGAAAAACTTACGATGGGAAGATTGGTATTGCAGTAGTTGGCGTAGGAGATGCGGACGGTGCTGATGGTCTTACTTTATTGCAGGCAGCTTATGTGCTGAATAAGATGGGGTGGAAAGAGATTATGTCGTTAGGTGCTACGGGTTGGCTAACTGGAAATTCTTGGCTTCCTTCTATAAAGATAAATGGTCAACTGGTGAGTGGCGTAGACGGAGAAGGATCTGCATACGTTGTCGCTTTTGATGCAAAATAATTAATAAAAAACTGAAGAACATTATGAAGAAACACAAGTATCTGTTTGTTGCATGCCTGTCGTTATTTCCTATAATGGTAGTGGCTGAGAACGATACTCGAAATGAGATTGCGGAAGTTTGGGCAGCAGCAAATATTAACAAAAACAGGCTCTATAAAGGTAAAGTGGTGGATGAAAAAACATCCGAGCCTTTGGTGGGAGCTACTGTTAAGGTAAAAGGTTCTACTATCGGAACCATTACGGACATAGATGGTAATTTTAAACTGGATGTTCCAGCCAATATCTCGCCCATAGTGTTCGAGGTTTCATATATGGGGTATGCTTCGAAAGAAGCTACCCCTCATAAAACGGAAGGATTCACCATTCGTCTGGCCGAAGATTCGCAAGTGCTGGAAGAAGTACAGATTATCGCTTACGGTAAACAAAGCAAAATGTCTGTCACTGCGGCTATCTCTTCCATTAGCAATAAAGACTTGTTGAGGTCCCCCAGCGGAAGTGTGGCGAATGCTCTTTCGGGAGCTGTTACAGGACTTTCGTCCGTACAGGTGTCCGGTCAGCCGGGAGCGGAAGACCCGGATATATATGTGCGGGGTACGGGGTCTTTATCTGATGAACTTTCCAAACCGCTTATTTTGGTGGACGGAGTGGAACGTTCTTTTTTCCAGATGGATTTGCACGAAATCGAAAGCATCACGGTTTTAAAAGATGCAGCTTCTACGGCAGTGTTCGGTGTACGCGGCGCCAATGGAGTTGTGTTGGTTACTACTCGGCGAGGAACCGCCGGAAAACCGAAAATATCATTGAACTCTTCATTCGGTCTGACACAAGCTTTGCGCAACCTGAAAGGAGTGGACAGCTATACGTATGCCACTCTGTATAATGAGACGCAGTTGAGTGACAATCCTTCGCTGAAGGAGTCGCAACTGGGCTTCTCTCCTTATGTGAGAGAGATGTTCAGGACGAATGCAGATCCCATCATGTTCCCCAATGTCGATTGGAATGATTATATTTTCAAGAATCTTTCCTGGCAGACGCAACATAACCTGACAATGTCGGGCGGTGGCGACCGTTTCCGTTACTTTGTCTCGTTGGGATATTTGCTGCAAGACGGCATGCTGAAACAATTGGGAGAGTCTTATGATCCCAATTACCAATATAAGCGTTTCAACTATCGTTCAAACGTGGATATAAACTTGACAAAATCAACCCTGCTGAAAGTAAACATCGGTGGGTATGTAGGCACGAGGCGGGAGCCGCAGACGGATGAACTGTGGCGAAAGGTGATGTGGTGTACTCCTTTCTCCAGTCCGGGAATTGTGGATGGAAAGCAAATCACCAATATTTCATCAAACAGATATATTACCATCGGCGAACGCACATGCGCGCTGGATTACTATTATAACGGTGGATATAACGCCAATACGGATAATGTGCTGAACCTTGATTTGGCACTCGACCAGAAACTGGATTTTATCACCAAGGGGTTGAGCCTACAAATAAAGGGAGCTTATAATACCAACTACAATGTGAAGGTTTACCGTGCACCTACGGGAACAAACAGCAAATATACTCCCATTTATCTAGGTACGATAAATACACCGGGAATGGATTTCACAGATCCACGGTTTGACAATACGATTGTTTATCAGACGGATGGCGTAAGCGGGTTGAATGAGCCGATGAGCTATAGTGAAGCAACCGGTAGAGGACGTAACTGGTATGGAGAATTTAGCTTGAACTACAACCGTTCCTTCGGCGACCATGATGTATCCGTCTTGTTCCTTTACAACCAGTCTAAAAAATATTATCCGGAGACTAAAATAGACGGAAAAGTATTCTATGTCGATATACCGACAGCTTATATAGGCTATGTGGGACGACTGACGTATGCATACAAGAAACGCTATATGCTTGACCTGAATGCCGGTTATAACGGTTCGGAGAACTTTGCGCCGGACAAACGTTTCGGATTCTTTCCGGCGGCTTCTGTCGGATGGACTCTCTCGGAAGAGAAATTCATGAAGAAGCAAAAGGTGATTGATTTCTTGAAACTACGCGCTTCTTACGGTATTGTAGGTAATGACAAAATGGAAAATGCCCGGTTCCTCTACCTTTCAGGTTCGTGGAATGGTTACAATACCGTCAAAAAGAATCAGGGAAGCTGGCAGTTCGGACAGGAAGGCGGTACGGCTTTGCTGCCGGATGCAAAGGAGAATACGGTGGGCAATCCGGATGTGACCTGGGAAACCGTGGCAAAGCAGAATTATGGTATTGATCTTAAGATGTTTGATTCGAGACTGAGCTTTACAGCCGATATATTCTTTGAGAAGAGAAAAGATATCCTGTCTACGCGTAATACTTTGCCTACCATTACCGATATACAACTGCCTAAAATTAATTTGGGTAAAGTGAATAATCATGGATATGAGTTGTCGCTTGGATGGAATGACCGCGCAGGAAAGGTGAATTATTGGGTAAAGGCGAATATGTCTTATGCCAAAAACAAAATCATATATATGGACGAAGTGGTTCCCAACGAACCTTATATGGCGGAAACAGGAAGAAGCACCGGACTGAACTATGGATATCTTTTCGACCGTTTCTTGCAAAAGGATGATTTTGATGCGGATGGCAAATTGAAGGTCGATGCAAATGGTGAACAGATTTTGCCTAAGATGTCTTTGGGTACACCCCGTCCCGGTGATACACTCTTTAAGGATTTGAATGGAGATGGTGTAATAGATGGAGATGATAAAACTTACTTCGGGTATGCGAGACATCCGGAATATGTGTTTGGTTTCTTAGGCGGATTTAGTTGGAAGAATTTTGAATTCTCCATGCAATGGACTGCTGCTATGAATGCTTCCAGAATATTGGAAGGGGAGTATCGGAATGCTTTCGGAAGCACTAACAGCCGTATGTTGCTGAAATTCCTTGCCGACGGCAGATGGACAGAAGAGAATCCTTGCTCCCGGTTTCCACGACTGACATTTATGAATAAAACACATTATCTGGAGGATACCGATTTGTGGCTGATGAACGGTTCTTATCTTCGCCTGAAGACGGCGGAAATCTCTTATACTTTCCAAAATAAGGATTTCTTGAAGAAAATAGGTGTAGAATCTGTTCGTCTCTACTGCAACGGATACAACTTGTTGACCTTATTCTCGGACTTGAATGATATAGACATTGACCCTGAAGGAAAAACAAGCGGGGGTGACAACACTTATCCGAATGTGAGGATTTATAATTTCGGAATCAATGTTTCATTTTAAATCGATATAGTATGAAGAAGATTATTACATATTTCTTTTTAGGTTGTTTTAGCTACGTCGTGAGCAGTTGTAGTGATTTGGCTTTCGGCGATTCTTTTCTGGAAAAAGCGCCGGGAGTGGATGTGACCGTCGATACCATATTCTCTTCAAAGCTTTATGCCGACCGGGCATTGAATTCGGCTTATTCCACTTTGCGCACGGGATTGACCGTACATGCAAATAATGGTAATTTTGAATATCAGCAGGCCGGCAATAAGTTGGGATGGGACAATTTGGATGCATTGACGGATATTATTAATTCGCATTGTAATTGGGGAGGAGTGTATCAGGTTTACTATAATGGTTCTTATAGTTCGGAGTCGGAGAATGAGAATTCGACGCATGCCTCGAGTACAAAAATGGGGTTTTATCCTAATCAGGATGTGACTTGGAGAGGTATCCGGAAAGCTTATCTGTATTTGGAGAATGTGGATAGGGTTCCTGATATGAGCGAAACGGAGAAAACAATAAGGAAAGGGGAAGCACAGATGATTATTGCTTGCCAGTATCACGAATTGTTGCGTCATTTTGGAGGAGTGCCCTTGTTGTATTCTTCTGTGGATACTTCCAATAGCCTGGATATTGATTTCTCGCGGAAGACATTTGAGCAGACGGTCGAGTTTATCATAAACTTGTGTAGTGATGCCGCCAAAAAACTTCCTTGGCGTGTGGCTGCTGTAGATGACGGGCGTTTTACCGCTGCCGCCGCTTTGGGACTGAAAATCAGGGTACTTTTATTGGCAGCCAGTCCGTTGTTTAATGCCAACGAGCCTTACCTGGCAGCCAATCAGCCGACAGGCGGTAATGCAGGCAAGATATCGGCGGCAGATATAGATAAAATGGTGTGGTATGGTAATTATGACCGCAAACGTTGGGAAAGAGTAGTGGAAGCGTGTGAAGAATTTTTCCTGGAAAACACCAGGAATGGGAATGTATATCATTTGGTGGAAGCGGAAACTCCGGATGCGGAAGGATACAGGAAGGCTTTTTCTGGTTGCTACGCCGACCGTTATAACAGTGAAATCCTCATTGCGACATTTCGTAACCTGAGAACTTTCGGCGATTCTTATCACCGGATGTATTTCGGTCCGTCAACCGATACGAATGGAAATACCGGTCGTGGATATGCTGGCGGCTCGGTTACGTTGGATTATGTGGATATGTTTCCTTATGCTACAGGCGAAAGAGCCTCTTATAATGAATGGATAGAAGAGAACGGTTCAATAGGTACATTAGATAACAATCCGTTTACAGGTCGTGATCCCCGCCTGTATGAAACGGTGATGATTGCAGGGGATCATTTTCAGAGTCGTCCGGCGGAAATGTGGATTGGCGGTCAGGAAAGGGGAGCGGAATCAAACGGCGGCCGTCCGGATTCTGTATTCGTAAGTTCCTATGGGATTACAATCAGCTTACTTTCCATGACCGTCCCGCCAATTACGCTTATTTGAGGATGGCGGAAATTCATTTGGCTTATGCTGAGGCGCTGAATGAAACCGGACAAAAGAGCAAGGCATATAAGGAATTGGATAAAGTGCGCAACCGTGTGGGGCTTCCCGATATGAGTGATGCATTGTTGCACCGGCTGCAAAGTGGAAAGGTCTTGCCGTCTTATGCTGAATGTGCTTTGGAAGGAGATGCGGAATTGCGCGAAGAAATTTTGGATGAACGTGCCCGTGAATTGGCTTTTGAGGAGGTGCGATGGTTTGATATTGTCCGTTGGAAACGTGCCGATGTGTTTAAGAAAGAATTGCATGGACTGGATATTACCATTGCGGATGGTTCGCTGAGTGCGGGTAACTTGAAACTGAATTTCCCACAACCAAAAGTGGAGTCCGTATCAAGATATTGGCAGGATAATTTTAGTCCTAAATGGTATATGAGTGCATTTCCTTCTAATGAAATAAACAAAGGATACGGACTCTTGCAGAATCCGGGATGGTAATACGAGTGGTTTAATCAAAATGAAGACAACAATGAAAAAACTTATTATATGGGCAATGCTGATGTTCGGATTTTGTTCTGGGATGAAGGCGCAGGAAATGGCTATGCGCATTCTTGTGGTGGATGAATGGAACCGGCCGTTGCAAGGAGTAGCAATGCATATCAATGGCAATGACAAAGAAACTTTCCTGTCGGATAAGGAAGGAGTGATTGAATGTCAGGTTGCTAAAGGAGCGGAATTGAGCTTTATAAAATATAACCAGTTGCAGCGCAAGGTGACAGCGGCGGGAACGGTGATGACGGTGAAGCTGGATAAGAAGAACCGCATCTTTGATTTGGGATATGATGAGCGTGTGACGAAAGAGAATACGTCGGCGGCTATTGATGGCGTATCGGTGGAAGATATGAAGGTTTCCGGAGAAATAAGTCCGCTAAATACTTTGTATGGCTTGATTTCCGGACTGGGCGTTTATCACAGCAAATCGCTCCTGTGGGATTCTTCTCCCGCTATAAACGTGCGTGGTCGCGGATCGTATCAGGGAAACGGCGTACTGGTATTGGTAGACGGTGTGGAAAGAGAAATCAACGACCTGAATGTAGATGAGATTGAGAGTGTTACTGTGTTGAAAGATGCTGCTTCACTGGCGTTATATGGTAATCGGGGGACGGATGGGGTGATTTGTGTCACCACAAAAAGAGGGGGAGACAATAAACTGCGTACGCGTGTCGGTTATAACTTTACGGTGCAGACTCCTTTCCGTATTCCGGAAATGGCGGATGCCGTATCGTATGCGAATGCCGTGAACGAAGCTCTGAAAAATGACGGACTTGCATCCCGTTATTCACAGGCTGACATACAGGCATTGCAGAATGGAACTTCTCCATTGGCAAATGTGGATTGGGAAGACCAGATACTGCGTAAGGCAGCTTTTAACCACGAGTTGAATCTTTCGTTTGACGGTTCCAATCAGAGGATGCGCTATTATGTTTTTGCTAACTATACCAGTAACCGGGGATTTTTCAACAATACGGATTTGAATGACGGATATTCTACACAAGTGGAAATGTATGCGTTGAAGTTGCGCACGAACCTCGAAGCAAATATCTCTCCGACAACGGTGGCGCGCATGAATCTGATGGGGCGTTTGATGCAGTTCTTTAAAAAACATATTCAATACTCCTCCCATTGCCGCACCTGTTTATGCTCCTGGTGGAGGATGGGCGAAAAACCAGATGTTTACAAATCCGCTGGCAGTGCAAGCGGGCGGTGGTTACAAACAGACGTTGCGTCGCACGTTGTTTGCAGACCTGACTCTGGACCAGGACTTGTCGATGGTGACACCGGGATTGTCCGCTCAACTGCGGGTGACGTATGATAACTCGGCAAATATATTAGACCAGAGAACTAGAAGTTATGCTTATTCTATAGCGACTCCCGTGCTTGACAATGCCGGTAATATATCGGATTTGTCGTATACCCGATATGGAAATGATACGGAACTGAGCTTCAGCAGTAAACTGGATTGGCAAGTTATGCGTACTTATATATGGGGGAAAGTGAATTATGAAAAGGATTTCGGAATGCATCACTTGGATGTGGCAGGTATCTTCTCGCAGGGACGAAAGAAATATTTGAAAGCCAACAATACCTATATGTTCCGCGACTACATGGCGCATGTCTCTTATAACTATGATAGCCGTTATTTGGCGGATGTCGTTTTTTCCTATTCGGGAAGCGGAAAATTGCCGACAGGTGACAAGTACCGCATTTATCCGGCTGTATCTGTGGCATGGGTGGCTTCTAATGAACAGTTTATGAAACGCTTTTCTGCGTTGGACTATTTAAAATTGCGTGCTTCATTCGGCATTACGGGAAATGATTCACGATTGTCTTATGATATGGATAAGCAATTTAACGGTGGCGGCAATTCGTACATTTTCGTAGGTACTTCTTCTACGTACGGGTTGGCGCAAGGAGGTTTCCCTTCAACCGGAGTGGAACCGGAAAAGGAATATAAGGCAAACGTAGGTGTAGAACTGGGACTTTGGAAGGGATTCTCGATGCAAGTAGATGCTTTCTATAATCGGCGCAAACAGATTAAGGGGGAAAGCAGCGGAATATATTCTACTGTGGTAGGACGAGGAATGCCTTTCCTGTTTAATGGTGAAGTAAAGAATTATGGAGGAGAAATCAGCATGGGATGGCAACAGCAACTTAATCATTTCGGCTATTCCATTCAAGGAAATGTCTCTTATGCCAAGAATGAGATTATTAATATCAATGAGGGATATCATCCTTATGGCTATATGTATTACACCGGACATTCTATCGGACAATTCTACGGATTGATTGCCGAAGGACTGTATCAAAAAGAAGATTTCGACGCACAAGGTAATCTGCTTCCCGGAGCTCCGGTTTCTACTTATGAGGCCAAACTTCAGCCGGGAGACGTGAAATACAAGGATTTGAATGAGGATGGGAAGATTGACAATTATGACCATTGCTACCAACAAAACACGACTTTGCCCGAGATCTATTATGGGTTCTCTTTGGGATTAAATTATAAGAATTGGGGATTGAAAGCCAACTTTCAGGGTGTGGCGCACTATTCCGTGTGGAATACGTTGGCAAGTGTCTATCGTCCGCTTTATGGGAATGATAAAAGTATATCCAGGTATTATTTGGAGAACCGCTGGACGGAAACTACTCCGAATGCCCGTTATCCACGTTTGACGACCCTTTCCAATAATCACAACTATCAAAACAGCAACCTGTGGATGGAGAAAGGAGATTATCTGAAATTGCGTGTGCTGGAACTTTCTTATCGACTTCCCACAAAGCTTACGGAGAAGATGAGGATGAGTGATTGTAGATTATTCTTGAAGGGTATGAATTTGTTCTCGATAGACCATATCGATATCATGGATCCGGAACAGATTAATGCCGAATATCCCTCTTCACGTTCTTATTTGATTGGTATAAATGTCTTATTTTAAACAAGAATCATAGGTATGAAAACATATAATTTATTGGCTTTAGCGGGTTGCTTGTGGATGACGGCTGCTTGTAGCGATTTTCTAGAGCTTGACGAATCCCAACATCATACAGTGGAATATGAGTTTTCTACTTTCGATAATACGAAAGCGGTGGCCACCAATGTATACAGTTATTTAAGAAATGGCTATAGTGATGTGAACTCTACGATGATAGACGCTGCTACCGATGATGCGGTGAATGCATGGAATACCAATGGTATTAAGGGATTTTATGACGGAAGTTGGAAAGATTCTTCGCCGATGGATAATGTGTGGGGACATTATTATAAAGGGATTGCCGCAGCCAATTATTTTATGGAGCATTGTCCTGCTGACTTCCCGGAAGCAAAATATCAGGAGAAATATGAGGAGAAGTTGAAAGAATTGAAACTTTATCCTTATGAGATACAGGCGTTGAGGGCTTATTTTCATTTTGAATTGTTGAAACGCTATAAAAATATTGTGATTGCCGACCGGCAATTTACGCTGGAGGAAGTGAATGAATTGCAACCTTCTTCGTATGAGGAGACCGTGGAATGGATTGCGGGTGAATGTGATGAAGTTTCTAAATTCCTGCCTGTTACATTTGAGGGGATGACTTCATCGAGTGAAATAGGAAGGGTTACAAAAGGAATGGTATTGGCTTTGAAAGCAAGGGTGTTGCTGTATGCCGCCAGTCCGTTAAATACAACGGATAACAGGGAAAAATGGTTGAAGGCTGCCAAAGCCGCTAAAGCGGTGATAGACTTGAACGTTTACCAGGAAAAGAAGAATGAAGAGGTGATTAACAATGCGAAATCTTCTGATTTTATCTTCGGCAGGTGGAACGGAGTGGATAATAGTTTTGAACGGGCTAACTTCCCGATGGGTTATGAAGGCGGTAATTCGGGAGTGTGTCCTTCGCAAAATTTGGTGGAAGCCTTTGATATGCGGGACGGAACTCCGTTTGACTGGAATAATCCGGATCATCGCACTAAGGCATTGGACCCTTTGGAGAGAGATCCCCGATTGGCACAGACGGTACTGATGAACGGGCAATTGTTTAAAGGTAGAAGAGTGGAAAGTTTTACCGGAGGCATGAACGGGCTTCCCAAAGAAGGAGCTTCTCCTACATCTTATTACCTGCGCAAGCACCTGAAAGAAGATACTGACTTGACTACCGGTAGTGCTACCTCCTACCAACATATTTGGCCTTTGTTCAGATATGCGGAGGTTTTACTGAACTATGCGGAGGCTTTGTTGGAAGCAACAAAAGAACCTGATTTCAAGGGAATTATCGATAACGTGAATTATACGCTTTCTCCTCGTGAGGCTGTGAATATGGTACGCGCCCGGGTGGATATGAACCCGATAGGGACTGCCGGATATGATGCTTTTAAAAAACGTTTGCGCAATGAACGACGCATGGAACTGGCTTTTGAAGGACATCGTTTTTGGGACATACGTCGTTGGAAGATAGGATCGTCTACTACGAAACTGGAAGGGCTTGCTATCACTGCCATAGAAAACGAAAATGCAGTTGAAGGGGAGGATATGTATACTTATTCTTATGTGAAGAAAACTGTGCAGGAGAGAATATGGGAAGATCGTATGAATTATTATCCGATTCAAGATACTGAATTATTCAAAAATCATAATTTGATTCAGAATGATGGTTGGGACGGTAATTAAAGTAACCAAGATGAAACAGCTATATTTTTTGATAGGTATTTTTTTATTGCTCGCTTCTTTATTTTCATGTTTGGATGAGAACGATGAACAAAGGAAAGAGGAAGCGAGAGAGGTGCAGGTGGATTTCGACACTGAAGTAGGAGAAGTACCTGAAGGTTTGAAGGACTGGCCTCATGTCTTGTTCGTATTTGAAAATGAGGAGTGCGTGGAGGTAAAGGAGTCACCGGATGATGCTTCTTTACTTGTCCCTTCCACAGGTGATAAAATGGTGGCACTGGCATACGAAAGTAAGGCGAACCTTTCTTTGGGAGCCCTGTCTTCCGGCGTGCCTCTGGCTTCTTATTATGTGTCTGTGGAGGATGTGAATGAAGATATTCCTCAAGTGTGGATGGGACAATTGAAGGTGGCGTCGAACTCTGGGAATACGCTTACCTTGAAGCCGGTGACCTCTCTCTTGAAAGTAAACTTTGTGAATGCTCCCCAAGCATTTGAAGCGATTTCTTTTGCTTTGCCGGAGATGGCAAACCGGGTGAATATCTATTCGGGTGACTTACAGGCAACTAAAAATTCATCCGGTAGAAAGGAAGTTAATGTAGGGAAATCGGAAACGGGTAAAGAAGTTGTTATTTTCCCGATGTTGAAACCGGGAGACTGGACGTTGGCGTGTAAATTGATATTGAGTGATGGGAAGTCAGTGGACAAAAAAATGCCTGTTCCCGTCGGCATTAAAAATGGACAGTCTGTGGAGGTGAATGTCGATTTTACGGATTATGAGTCAGAAGGAACATGTAAGCTGACCTACCGTTATGCTGCCTATGGAATGACAGCCTGGACGAGTTATAGTACGGAAATTACTTTGAAAGAAAAGAAAGAAGAGAAAGAAGAAAATCGTTATTATAAGGTGTCTGTGCAACAAAAGGACGGTACATGGAAAGAGGTGGACGTACATTATGCGCTTTGTTCGGATGGTCCGAATCATCATACTGCTATCTGGAATGACTGGAATAATTCGAAGGGGCTGCGGGATACGATGAGCTTTGTTAATTTCACGCACGATTTTGATGCGCCGATAAAGATTAGAGTACAGAAAAAGAAAAGTTTCGGTAAGGTGGAGGTCAGGCCGAGCACGTATGGAATCGTGCCGGTTAGTGTCGGGAATAATACGATTGAATTTACTTTGCCGAATTGGGAAAAACGAAAAATATCCGTAGAATTTGACGGAGACCGATATCATAATTTGATGATATTACCGAATAAGCCTGATCCTAACAGACCTGATCCGGATAACCTGCCGGCAGGCATGAAGTATTATGGACCGGGAGAACATAATCTGGAATGGATTACACTGAAAGAAGGAGAAACCTTGTATATAGACGAGGGGGCGGTCGTTTACGGAAAAATTGCCGTATCCGGTAGCCACGTGACGGTTACAGGACGGGGAATCTTGTCCGGAGCCAAGCTGGCGCATACAGGTAACACTTATGCTTCCGGTTATCAAATGATAGAAACCAATGGCAGTAGATTGCCCAATAGGGGATATTTTACGATTTCGGATATCACTGTCGTTGATTCTCCCAACTGGACATTGTCTATTTACAATACCGATCATGTAATGATTGATAATATCAATATTCTCTGTTGGATATTGAATGGGGATGGAATTGATTTGTGTAGTGTGACGAACGCTACAATCAAAGATTGCTTCATACGTACCTATGACGATTGCATTACATTGAAAGTGAATCATCTGTCGCATTCTACGACTAAAGACATCCGCATCAAAAATAATCTCATTTGGGCGGATTATGCGAGAGGTATTGTGATTGGTCCGGAGAGCGGGTCATCTACCAGTGCAGGGATAAGCGATTGTATTGTGGAAGATTGTATTATATTGGAGTATTCTACCAATCTGTTGAGAACGAGTAGTACCGGCTTGAATTGTGACGGTGCGGGGCTTTCTATTTCACAGTATCCTCCTGGGGGAACCCCTACCGGGAATATTGAGCATATTACCTTTAAGAATATTGTAATTGATAATATTCAGCAAAACGGGCGTCCTATGGTTATTTGGCAAAAAGCTGGTCAAGGGAGCGCATTAATTAAAAATGTAACGTATCAGAATGTACGGATTCTGGATGGGAATAACAGGTGTCAGGCTTCGGGCATTTATACAAATGGCAACGCTATTGAGAAACTCATTTTTGATAGAGTGACTTATAACGGAACTGCTATCAATCAATCAGGCAAGTGGACGGTGGATAGACCGGATAATGTAGATATTATTTATCAATAAAAGATAAAGGAAAAGATATGAAGAATTGTTTGTTGTCAGGACTTACCAAGTGGATAATAAGGGGAAGAGATCGGAAGAGCGTCGTGTAGGGAAA
>OGJZ01002395.1_pt1 | contig 13850 bp, 9 predicted proteins | sample 1572321 | NCBI WGS metagenome assembly OGJZ01 (sample SAMEA2582086, study PRJEB24529) | metagenome | biome: Human gut stool | place: China | collected 2011 | reverse complement strand
TTCCTTCCCGTGTAAATGCTGGTACATTCTACGCATTGCCTCAATCTCCACAAATCTTCAAACAAATCTTGATGGTTGCTGGTTATGAAAAGTATTTCCAAATCGTTCGTTGCTTCCGCGATGAAGACTTGCGTGCAGACCGTCAACCTGAGTTTACTCAGCTCGACTTGGAAATGTCCTTCGTAGACGAAGAGGACATTTACTCCATGCTTGAAGAAATGATTGCTCATGTATTCAAAACTACATTGGGCAAAGAAATTTCATTGCCTATGCCTCGCATTACATGGGACGAAGCAATGGATAAATACGGCTCTGATAAGCCGGATCTTCGTTTTGATATGGCTTTTACTGATGTAACTGATCTTGTAAAAGATACAGAATTCAAAGTCTTCCGCTCTGTTATCGACAATGGTGGCGTAGTTAAAGGTATCGTTGTGCCTGGTGACGCTGGCATTCCTCGTCGTGAACTTGATGACCTTGTTGAGTATGTAAATCGTTACGGCGCTAAAGGCCTTGCGTGGGCTTGCTTCAATGAAGATGGTTCTATTAAGTCTCAAATCATGAAGTTCTTAGGTGAAGATACAATCCGCAATATTGGTGAAAAAATGGGCGCTAAAGGTGGCGACCTTGTATTGATGATTGCTGATAAACCTGCAACTGTGGCACGTGCATTAGGCGAATTACGCCTTGAAATGGCACGCCGTATGAACATGATTGACCAAGATAAATTGGCATTCACATGGGTAACTGATTTCCCTATGTTCGAATATAACGAAGACGAAAAACGTTATGTTGCAATGCACCATCCGTTCACAATGCCACGCCATGCGGATCTTGATAAATTAGAATCCGATCCTGGCAGTGTAAAAGCGATTGCTTACGACATGGTATTGAATGGCGTAGAAATCGGTGGCGGTTCCTTGCGTATCTACCAAGCTGACGTACAAGAAAAAGTATTCAAAGCAATTGGTTTGTCTATTGAAGAAGCAAGATCTAAATTTGGCTTCATGCTTGATGCATTCCAATACGGTGCACCTCCTCATGCAGGCTGTGCATTTGGCCTTGATCGTCTTGTTATGTTGATGGCAAAACGTCAATCTATCCGCGACGTAATCGCATTCCCTAAAACTCAATCTGCTTCTGATATCATGAGCCAAGCTCCATCTGAAGTAGAACCTAAGCAATTAAAAGAGTTGCATATTAAACCAGATGTAGAAGAAGAACAAGAGCAATCTTTAGTGTAAAAACATAGGCAAGAATTGATTGAAATCGAAATGTCAAGACTTGTTAATTGCTAATCTTTCTGATACTATTTAAGTATAAGATATCCCTGCCATGTGCGTGTGATATCGCAGTTTTGAGCCAACACATTTACTTTGGGAGTCTGACTCTCGTCTGAACGTTACGCCCTTACGGGACAATTGCAGGATGAGGAGGACACCCACCTGCCCTTGCAGGATCAAAACGCGGTACATTACGGCATGGTGGGGCTTTTTTGCGTGTAAAAATAGACTGAAATATCATATACTATAAATATATCTTTTGTAAGAACTAAAATTTTTTATAGTCTTAAAAGTCCTAAATGTCATAAATGTCTTATAAATATTATTAGTGATACCAAGTTACTGACGTCATTGGGCTTTTATGACGAGTAAGACATTGTTTTTTGATTGAATAGTTATAGATATTAAAATACGATAGTTAAACTGGGTGCGAATTGAGGTGATAGAATGGATAGTTTATTTGATATGACACCTACAAATACATACGAGCCACTTCCTGTACGAATGCGTCCTACTAAACTGGATCATTTATATGGTCAAGAGAAGGCCATAGGGAAGGGGACTTTCTTGCGTGCTATGGTAGAGAAGGATACAATACCATCTATGCTTTTTTATGGGCCTTGTGGAACAGGTAAGACGACGTTAGCCGGAATCATAGCTAAGGTGAGCAATAGTCATTTTGTAAACCTGAATGCTACTAACGCTGGTATTGGTGAGTTGAGAACCATCATTGAAGACGCTCGTAAACGGGTTCGTTCTTTACAGCAACGAACAATTCTATTCCTCGATGAAATTCATCGCTTTAATAAAAGCCAACAAGATGTGTTGTTACCCTGTGTAGAGGATGGAACTATCATCCTTATTGGTGCTACTACAGAGAATCCGTTCTTTGAAGTTAATAGACCACTTTTGTCTCGTTTGCGTCTTATTACATTAGAAGCACTTACTCCAAAGGCTATCGGTCAAATTTTACGTCGCGCCATTACTGATGAAGAGGTAGGCCTTGGCAAGCGTCATCTGCAGGTAACCGATGAAGTTTTGGAAGATGTGGGGATTTTCGTCAATGGTGATGGACGTATGGCCCTTAATATTCTTGAACAAGCCGCAGCTATGGTTCCCGATGAGGGAACGATTACTATTGAGGTTCTCGAAAAGGTCGTAGGTCGTCGCATATATACATATGATAAAAAAGGTGATAGTCATTACGATACAATTTCAGCTTTTATTAAAAGTATGCGTGGCTCCGATGTACAAGCAACAGTACATTATTTAGCGCGTATGATTGAAGCCGGAGAGGATCCTAACTTCATTGCTCGTCGTATTGTTATTTGTGCAGCAGAGGATGTAGGTCTTGCGGATCCACAAGCTCTCATACTCGCAAATGCAGCAGCTCAAGCGGCTCATATGGTAGGCTTTCCTGAGGCACGCATTATATTATCCGAAGCTGCGTGTTATGTTGCTCTCGCACCTAAAAGTAATTCTGCTTATGTAGCTATTGATGCTGCTATATCTGATGTGCGACATAAGGATTGTGGACAAGTACCTGATCATTTGAAAGATAGTCACTATAGCGGAGCTAGTAAATTAGGTCATGGGAAAGCTTATAAGTATGCTCATAACTATCCTAATGGGTATGTAAAACAGCAGTATTTACCAACGCCTCTAGTCGATGCTACCTACTATAAGGGCATAAAGAGAGGGACTGAGGAACAGTTACTTCACGACTGGGAGAAACGTCGTAAAAATTAACTTAATATTACGATATATGCTATAATATAATGATAAGTTAATTTACTGTAATGTTATATAAGTAAGGGGTTTGTATAGATTTATGGCAGAAGAAAATACTTCCACCAAAAGACGCAACACACGCCGTAAGCGAACAAGTACAAAACAGCAATCAAAGTCTCAAAGCTTTTCTTTGCGCAGCGAAGTGAAAGGTCTTATTGTCATTGCCTTTGCTGTGATTTCCTTGCTCGGCTTTTTCGGCTTTGAACTCGGCCTTGTAGGGCAGATTTTAACAGGTGTATTCCGTTATGGCTTTGGGCTAGGCGGTATCATTCCTTGTTTATGCGTTTTCTGGTTAGGTTGGAGATTATTATATAAGGATACATTTATTTCCATTACAAAACGAGGCGTTGTAATGACCTTGTTTTTCCTATTTTTGTTAGCTCTTGTTCCTTTGTGGCGCGTTCCTGAGGGGCAGGAACTCATTACTACACAACTAGCTAATCAAGGTGGTATCGTAGGCGGCGCGATTGCTACATTCCTTCGTACACTATTAGGCAACCTAGGGGCTATTATTCTTGATGTATTCTTACTCATAGCTTTTGGTCTTCTTGTGACACGTTTGTCTTTGCGCAGTGGATTACAAAAGGCTGCGGACAAAACGCAAGTTGGTCTAGATGTAGCTAAAGAGGTAGCTGCTGAGAAGGTCGCTGTTGCAAAAGAAGTTTTTGATGACTGGAATGAACAGCGTAAAGAAGCGGCAGAACAGCGTAAAGCTTATAACAGGGAAAAAGACACACGCTTTGCTGACGCAGCAGATCAAGCATTAGATACATTGGAAAAACAAGGCATTGCTACTGGAAGAGATCTCTTTGACTCTAGCACGACTGTAGATGTTGATACTCTTGAAGATACAGTTACTACTGTGGAGTCGCCAAAACCTCCTACATCTTGGAAGGAATTGGCTGAGATAGAAGCACGTAATCGTGCGGCTGAGCAATTGGCTAATATTTCTGAAGCATCTGGTGATGCGAAGTCTTATGAAGCTGATGACTTTGAACAATTCTCTGATACGCATAGATCTACGAGTGATGATTATGTATATGTTCCTGATGAGGACTATGCATATACCCCAGATGAAGAGTATTCAGATGAGTTTGGAACTGCAGCAAGCTCTGATGACGAAGAACCAGAATTCTCCTATCAAAATACAACGATGGGTCCATTGGAAACTAATCATGGTGCTATCGCTTCTGTTGTGCCAGGAACGGGTGCGGCTGCAAGTTCCGTAAGTGCTGGGGCCGGTATGTCCGGCATGGGTTTACAAGTACCATCTATTATTAGTACTACTGAAGATACGGCGCAAGTTGCTGTATCTAAAGATGGCCAAATTCATCGTTCCTATGATAGACCGTACCACTTCCCAAGCCTAGATATTTTGGCGAAAGGGAAGGGGAGTCAAAACAATGGTGAAGAAGTAGCGCAAAATGCGATGATGCTTGAACATGTATTGAGTGACTTTGGTATTACTGCAAAGGTTGTTAATGCTACACAAGGCCCAACTGTTACGCGTTATGAAATTGAACCTGCACCAGGCGTGAAAGTAAGTCGTATCGTTAATTTAACAGACGATATTGCTCTCAATTTGGCAGCGCAACATATTCGTATGGAGGCTCCGATTCCAGGAAAATCTGCCATCGGTATCGAGGTACCTAATAAAACGACAGAAGCCGTTCATTTACGTGATGTACTTGATTGTAGTGACTTTAAAGATGCTCGTGGTGGTATTCCTGTCGGTCTTGGTAAGGATATTGCAGGTAAACCTGTTATTACGGATCTTGCTAAGATGCCTCACTTGCTCGTAGCTGGTACGACTGGCTCTGGTAAATCCGTATGTGTAAATACATTGATTTCTAGTATTCTCTTTAGTCGCAAACCGGAAGAGGTTAAGTTATTATTAATCGACCCTAAGATGGTTGAATTGTCTATTTACAATGGAATTCCTCACTTGATGGCTCCAGTTGTAACGGATATGAAAAAAGCGGCAGCTGTATTGCGCTGGGCCGTTCGTGAAATGGAGGCTCGCTATAAGGCGTTTGCTGCATCTGGTAAACGCGATATCAAGAGCTATAATGAAGCGCATCCTAAGGCTGCTATGCCGTTAATCGTGTTGATTATCGACGAGTTAGCTGACCTTATGATGACGGCTCCTGATGATATTGAAGAATCTATTAGTCGTTTAGCACAAATGGCTCGTGCCGCAGGTATTCACATGGTTCTTGCTACACAGCGGCCATCTGTTAATGTTATTACTGGTTCTATTAAGGCCAATGTACCGAGCCGTATTTCCTTTGCTGTAGGTTCTCAAATTGATTCCCGTACTATTCTTGATATGGCAGGGGCAGAGAAACTATTGGGGAAAGGTGATATGTTATTTGCTCCAATTGGCGCGAATAAACCTATTCGTGTACAAGGGGCCTTCATTTCTGATGATGAGGTAGAAAAACTTGTAGAGTTTGTAAAAGCTCAACGAGAACCAGAATATGATAATACGGTAACTCAAGATGTGGAAAAGGAAGCTGAAAAAGAATCTTCTGATGCTAATGATGTTTACCGCGATGAATTATTAGAGCGAGCTGTTAATCTCGTTATGGAATCTGGTCAAGCTTCCGTATCGATGTTGCAACGTCGTTTCCGTATAGGTTATACCCGTGCGGCACGTCTTGTAGATACAATGGAAGACCTTAAAATCGTTGGCCCTAGCATGGGCAGTAAGGCTCGAGAAATTTTAATGAGCCCTGAACAAGCTAAGGCTAGATATTTCTCCGATTCTAATGATGAGCAATAATGAGCTAATTACTATATGAATATTACGTAGATTTAGAAAGGAACGAAAATGGCTGAATTAGGCGAAGAATTACGACGTGAACGGGTAAGACGTAATCTAACCTTTAAAGATGTGGAGCAAGTGCTACACATTAAAACAACCTATTTAGAAGCTATCGAAGATGGCAACTATGATATCATTCCTGGTCAAGTCTACGTAAAGGGCTTTATTCGAAACTATGGCAACTACTTAGATCTTGATGGGGATCGCTTGGTAAAAGTATATCAAGGACAAGTAGGTGACATAGATACTTTTTCCTTGCGTTCTGTTACGAGACGGAAGGCTCAAGCGACTCCTAATTTGGTACAAAGTGAGTTCGTTGAATACCAAACATCTAAAAAGCGTATGTCTTTAGAAACGCGTCAACGAAAACGTCAACGCTCTATTGTACAAGAACGCATTATTTTGGGGATTATTCTATTTTGTATGGCATTATTTTTACTATGGTTATTCCTTTTCTAATGATTGATTAGGAAGGATAGAAAGGCATTTACACAGTCAATGGATAGATTTTTAGTAACAGAACCTTCGGATATGAAGGAACGTGGCTGGGTCGAATTAGATTTCGTTCTCATCAGTGGGGATGCTTATGTGGACCATCCGTCCTTTGCTCCTGCGGTTATTGGTAGATACTTAGAATCCAAAGGCTATCGTGTAGGCATTATAGATCAACCAGATTGGAATGATGTAGAGGCTTTCAAAAAACTAGGTAAACCGCGTCTAGCATCCCTTGTTACGGCAGGGAATTTAGACTCAATGCTCAATAAATTTACGGCGGCAAAGAAAATTCGTCGTCAAGATGATTACTCTCCAGGCGGTGAAGCTGGTCATCGTCCAGATCGTGCTACTTTGGTATATGCAAACCGTATGAAGGAGGCTTATAGTGATGTGCCTCTCATTATTGGGGGCATAGAGGCGTCCTTACGTCGCTTTGGTCATTATGACTACTGGTCAGATACAGTGCGTCGCTCTATCTTAGTCGATTCTAAGGCGGATGTACTCGTTTACGGTATGGGTGAACTACAAATCGTTGAACTAGCTGATGCGTTAGACCAAGGCAGATTTAAAGAATCCTTACCATCTATACGCGGCATTTGCTACATGGCCAAGGAAATTCCTACCATTGATTATGTGGAGTGTCCATCGTATGAAGCCATTAAGGCTGACAAAATGGACTTTGCGGATGCGTTTCGCATCCAATATGACGAACAAGATCCATTCTATGGCCGCATAGTAGTACAAAAACACGGGGATAGATATGTTATCCAAAATACCCCTGCATTGCCTTTGACACAGGAGGAAATGGATGGCGTATATAACTTGCCGTATACCCGCAAGTGGCATCCTAAATATGATGACAAAGGTGGCGTACCTGCATTGAGTGAAGTACAATTTAGCCTTGTTAGCCAACGTGGTTGTTTTGGCAGTTGTTCATTCTGTGCCATTACAAATCACCAAGGTCGTATTATCCAAAATCGCAGTCATGAGTCATTGATTGACGAAGCTCAGACGATGATTAATATGGATAACTTTAAAGGGTATATTCACGATGTAGGGGGGCCTACAGCGAATTTCCGTCATTTAGCCTGTGATAAGCAAGCTGTATATGGTGCTTGTAAAGGTCGTACTTGTGCGGCACCTGAGCCTTGTGAGAACTTGAATACAAATCATGATGATTACATTGCTTTACTTCGTAAGTTGCGCAAGTTAAAAGGGGTAAAAAAAGTATTTGTTCGTTCTGGCTTGCGCTATGACTATGTACTGGCTGATAACAATAAAGACTTCGTGCGAGAGCTCTGTGAGTTTCACGTCAGTGGTCAGTTAAAAGTAGCTCCAGAACATGTGTCTAAACGTGTAACCAACATGATGGGCAAGGCGGGGAAGGAAGAGTTCCTCACCTTTAAATCTTGGTTTGAAGAGGCTAATAAAAAACTTGGTAAAAAGCAATATTTAGTACCATACTTTATGAGCTCTCATCCAGGCTGTGCCTTGGAGGATGCTATCGAATTAGCGGAGTTTTTGCGTGATCACCATATGTACCCTGAACAAGTACAAGACTTTATTCCTACACCGGGTAGTCTGTCTACCTGTATGTACTATACAGGCATTAACCCCTTAGATGGAAAGCCTGTATATGTAGCTAAAAAGGGTAGAGATAAAGCTAAGCAACGCGCTTTAATGCAGTTCAAAAATATTGAAAACTATGACCTTGTTAAAGAGGCCCTCATAGAGGCTAATCGACGTGACTTAATTGGTTTTGGCCCGGAATGTTTAATTCCGCCACGCCCAATTGGTCGCAATAGTAATCGTACTAGTCAATCTAATGGAGCTCGTACTAGTCAAGCTAGTGGTCGCCGAAATAGTCGTACCCCTAGTGAACAGTGTAGTAGGGGGAATACACGCTCTAAATCTGACAGCTCAAGACGTACGTCAAATAGTAAATCTAATGGACGAGGCTCTTCTAATAGTCAATCTAGTGTTAGTAAGGGGAGACCATCTCGTAGTGGTATGACTAAAGGCCATTCGCCTAATAAAAGTCGTGGTGGTCATTAATTATAGAGATTAGTTTTACTAGTCTCGTGGGGGATACGTTATGTCTTATAGGAGGCATATATGAAACGGTGGATTGCTCCGGGCGTTTTAGCCCTTTTTGTGGTAGGTATGTTGACCTACGGCATGAACTTTTACCATCATGAACAATTAGAACAGGCAAAGGAGCCAGTTCGGGCTGAAATCACAGTCTATACAGACTTGCCAAATAATTTAACTACAATGCTGGCTGACCGTTATGAAGCAGAACAAAATGTAAAGGTTACGATCATGCCTCTTACAGAGGATCAAATGGCACAACGGTCAGCATCAAATGTGGCTGACACATCTGGCGATTTAGTACTCACCTCTGAGGATAATCTCGTTGTAGGTGCTAATACTGGTAAATATGCACCAATCGTTAATGAACGAATTGATGAAGTACGAGATACATTTAAAGATCCTAATGGCTACTGGGTTGGTCTTTGGTATGATCCTATCGTATTTGTTCAGAATGATACCTTCTACAATGGTATTGGTAAATATATTACTACTTGGGAGACACTGGGAAAACAAGGTGACTGGTCTATTATTATGACGGACTTTGTAGCGTCTCAGAATGCGGCAAATTTGCTATACAATATGGTGGAGTACAAAGGAGAACCAGAGGCTCTTGAATATTTGTATAGCTTGAAACCACACGTAGTACAACATTCTAAATTCCTGTCTACTCCAGTACGCTTAACTGCATTAGGGGAGACAAATATTGGGATTGGTAACTTATCTGATGTAGCTCAGTATAATCGTCATGGGTATCCAATTAAGTTCATATACCCTAAAGATGGCACATCTTACTATGTGACCGGTGCTGCGGTGTTAAAGAACTCAAAGCATAAAGCAGATAGTGTTGAATTTATTAATTGGTTGTTATCTACAAAAACAGCGAAATATATGGTAGAAAATAATTTTACCTATATGTTCACCAATCCTGAAATGGATGAGCCGAAGGATTCTATAGGTCAAGATTTAGTGCTATGGCCTGTGAATGGCGGCTATACTATGGAAGGTAAAAAGTTATTGTTAAATCACTGGGTTAGTCAAGTACGATTCCGTAAAGACTAAGTCCGTTGAGTAGATCCTAGAAATAGGAAAAGAGATAGAGACAGAATCGAGTGAAGAAAGGATATAGAATGGGTAAGAAATTAGGGTATGTTAGCCTAGGTTGTGCTAAAAATTTAGTAGATACTGAAGTAATGTTAGGTTTGTTGAGAGACAATGGCTATACAATTACCGAAGACCTAAGCGAAGCAGATCTTATCGTTGTTAATACCTGCACTTTTATTGAGAAAGCTAAGGCTGAGTCTATTAATACCATCCTTGAGGTTGCTCAATATAAGGAAGATGGTGCTTGTAAGGGCCTTATCGTAGCAGGTTGTCTTAGCCAACAATATCAGGATGAATTATTCCAAGAAATTCCTGAAATTGATGCATTAATCGGTACTGGTGCATGGGACCAAATTATGGTAGCCGTTGATGCTATTGAACATGGCAATCGCAGTTGTATTATGGAGAACATTACGAACATCTATGATGAGCGTATGCCTCGCATTCAGACTACACCTCGTTACAGTGCATATGTAAAAATTGCGGAAGGCTGTAATAATGGTTGTACTTTCTGTATTATTCCAAAGGTGCGTGGTGTATTCCGTAGTCGTACAATTGAGTCTATTAAAGCCGAAGTAGAACGCTTAGCAGCATCTGGTGTTAAAGAGGTCGTTCTTATCGCTCAAGATACGACTAGCTATGGTATTGATCTCAACGATGGTAAACCAATGTTGACTACGTTGTTAAAAGAATTGACTACTGTAGAAGGCATCGAGTGGATTCGTATGCTCTACTTATATCCAACATTCTTCTCTGATGAATTGTTAGATATTATCGTTAATGAGCCAAAACTTTGTAAATATGTAGATATTCCGTTGCAACATGTTAATAACGATATCTTGAAACAAATGAATCGCCGCGATGATCGTAGTGATATTGAGCGTTTGCTCAAGAAAATCAGAAATGCGCCTACACATATTACATTGCGTACATCTATCATCGTTGGTTTCCCTGGTGAAACAGACGAGCAATTTGAGGAACTTTGCGACTTTGTAAAAGAAATCAAATTTGATAATATGGGCGTCTTTACCTACTCTCAAGAGGAAGGTACACCTGCAGGTGCTCGTGAAGACCAAGTCCCAGAAGAGATTAAAGAAGAACGTTACCACGTTCTTATGTCCATCCAAGCTGCTATCTCTGAAGAGAATAATCGCGACTTAGAAGGTACCATTGATTATGCGATGGTCGAAGAAATCGAGGAAGGCGATAATAATACATTGCTTGCAAAAGGTCGTTTGAAATCTCAAGCTCCTGATGTAGACGGTAATATGTACATCGAAGACTGCGGTGAAGATATTAAACCTGGTGACATTCTCAAGGTACAAGTAGAACAAGGTTTTGCGTACGACGTTGTAGCTACTGTTGTCGAATAAGACACTTCGATATATTCGAGTGTGGAGGTGATCTGATGATTGTAGAACTTATTTCTACAGGCTCAGAATTATTGCTAGGCGATACAGTCAATACGAATGTATCTTGGCTAGCACAAGAGTTAAATAAATTAGGCTATACGATTGCTTATCAATCTGTAGTTGGCGATAATCCTAAGCGAATGGCAGAGGTCTTCCGGCTAGCTAGCACGCGGGCTGATATTGTAATTAGTACTGGTGGGCTAGGGCCAACGCAAGGTGATATTACGCGTAATGTATTAGCCGAGTCTATTGGACGACCTATTGTATTTAATCAAGACGCAATGGATGAGGTTAAACGTTTCTTTGAAAGTGTAAAACGAACTGTACCCGATGCAAGTCGTCGAGAAGCAGAATTGCCAGAAGGCGCAAAGATTCTTAAAAATCCTGTAGGCGTAGCTCCTGGGGTTGTCGTAGAAGATGGGGAGACTACCTATATACTTTTACCTGGACCTCCTGGAGAAATGAAGGGGATGTTCCAAGAGAGCGTAGTACCTTATTTAGATAATCGCTTCGGTTCGCAAGGTGTTGTTACATCCTATCGATATGGCGTATACGATATCCGTGAAATCGACTTAGAGAACACGTTGATGGACCTCATTAAGAATCAATCGAATCCGACCATAGCGTTGCTCATTAAAAAGGGTTATATCGAGGTTCGTATCACCGCTAAGGCTGACACTTTAGAGGCGGCACAAGCGCTTCTCAATCCTTGGGACGCTATTATCCGAGAACGATTAGGCTCTCGTGTAGGCCGTGATTTGACTGTTTCTATGGAGGAAACCCTCGGTCGTGCTCTACTCGAGGAGCACAGTACAATAAGTACTGCTGAATCTTGTACCTCTGGTTTAGTTGGTAAATTACTAACTAATGTGAGTGGCAGTAGTGAGTACTACATGGGTGGCATTATTTCGTATAGCAACGATGTAAAACATCGTGTACTAGGTGTACCTCAAGATATGCTTGATACATATGGTGCCGTAAGTGAACAAGTCGCTAAGGCTATGGCGGAAGGAGCAAAATCTATTGGCCAAACGACCTATGCCGTTTCTACGACGGGCATAGCCGGTCCTGGCGGTGGTAGTCCTGAAAAGCCAGTTGGTCTTGTGTGGTTTGGTGTTACTGGGCCACATGGCACCGTAGCTCATAAAGCGAATCTAATTGGCAATCGAGATGATATTAGACAAAGTGCAGCAGAGCTAGCACTATATTATGTGTATACTTATATAACAGAAAAGGGGAAATAAAATAATGGCTGTAGATGGCAGACAAGCAGCGTTGGATAACGCGTTAAAACAAATTGAAAAAGACTTTGGTAAAGGCGCTATTATGCGTCTTGGTGAAGCGGCTGATCGCATGAACGTAGAGGTTATCTCCTCCGGTTCTCTTGCTATCGATATCGCTGTTGGTGTAGGTGGTTTCCCTCGTGGTCGTGTGATTGAAATCTACGGCCCAGAATCCTCTGGTAAAACAACAGTAGCACTTCACGCTGTAGCAGAAGCACAAAAACAAGGTGGCATTGCAGCATTTATTGATGCGGAGCATGCGATGGATCCAGTATATGCTCGTAACTTGGGCGTAGAAATCAATAACTTATTGATTTCTCAACCAGACAATGGTGAGCAAGCTCTTGAAATTACGGAAGCTCTTGTTCGTAGTGGCGCTGTAGATATCGTCGTAGTTGACTCCGTTGCAGCTTTGGTTCCTAAAGCTGAAATCGAGGGTGAAATGGGCGATGCTCACGTAGGTTTACAAGCTCGTTTGATGAGTAAAGCATTGCGTAAATTAACTGGTATTATCAGCAAATCTAAAACAGTTGTTATTTTCATCAACCAATTGCGTGAAAAAGTAGGCGTAATGTTTGGTAACCCTGAAACGACAACTGGTGGTCGTGCGTTGAAATTCTATTCTTCCGTACGCCTTGATGTTCGTAAAGGTGAATTAATTAAAGCTAATAACGAAAACGTTGGTGCCCGCACTAAAGTTAAAGTTGTTAAAAACAAAGTAGCACCTCCATTCAAAACAGCTGAATTCGACTTGATGTACGGCGAAGGTATCTCCAAAGCTGGTACGCTTATCGATATCGGTACAAATATGGAAATTATCAATAAATCTGGTGCATGGTATTCCTACAATGGGGAGCGTATGGGCCAAGGTAAAGAGGCTGCTAAACAGTACTTGCTTGATAACCCACAAGTAGCAGATGAAATCGATCGTATTATTCGCGATACATTGGCGGTAGGTACAGAAGAAATCGTCGTAATCGGTGAAGAAGTAACTGAAGAAGAATAATCATGAGTGACGAAACGATGCAAGCTGCTATGGATCAAGCGTATCGCTTCCTAGCTCAACGATTTCTTAGTTCCCATGAGCTAACACAAAAAATGAGACGTAAACAATTCGAGGACCCAATCATTGAGCGGGTCCTTGAACGCCTTAGGGAGTATGATTATATCAACGATGAGCGTTTATCTGAGCAGGTATTAGCGTACTTGATGAAAGAGCAAAAATATGGCGCCTACATGATTAAACAAAAGATGAAACTCCGGGGCCTTGAGATTCCCCAAGAAATTTCCTCTTATGATGAAGTAAAAGCGGCCTATCGAGTGGTGGAGAAAAAATTTGGCTCCATTCTCAATGAGGACCGCACTCCTCGTGTAAAAGTATTCAACTTTCTCAAATACAGAGGGTTCTCAACAAGCACGATTCAAGTCGTATGTAATGATTTTTATGAATAAAGTATGCTTTTTGAGAGTCCGTGCTAGGCTTGTAAAATCTTGACAGAAAGGGCGTTCAAGTCTAAAATTAATAATAGCCTTATTTATTTATATGATGATATGGCTAATTGAT
>OGJZ01002388.1_pt1 | contig 13906 bp, 9 predicted proteins | sample 1572321 | NCBI WGS metagenome assembly OGJZ01 (sample SAMEA2582086, study PRJEB24529) | metagenome | biome: Human gut stool | place: China | collected 2011 | reverse complement strand
ATGCAAAAGTACTAGGTTTTTTTGAAATATGCAATATCTTTGCAAAAAAAATATTTGAAATGGACAAAATAATAGGATTGGGCAACGCCCTGGTAGACGTACTTGCAACCCTAAAGGATGATACGCTCTTGGATGAAATGGGATTACCCAAAGGAAGCATGCAACTCATTGATGACGCTAAGTTACAGCAGATTAACACACGATTTTCGCAAATGAAAACCCATTTGGCAACGGGGGGATCGGCTGGAAATACCATCCTCGGACTGGCCTGTTTGGGTGCCGGAACAGGTTTTATTGGAAAAGTAGGAAATGATCATTATGGAGAATATTTTCGTAAAAATCTTCAGAAAAATAAGATTGAGGATTCATTATTGACTTCAGAACAACTTCCTTCCGGCGTCGCATCCACTTTTATTTCACCGGATGGGGAACGTACTTTCGGTACTTACCTGGGAGCAGCCGCTTCCTTGAAAGCGGAAGAACTCACGCTCGATATGTTTAAAGGGTATGCATACTTGTTTATTGAAGGATATTTGGTGCAGGATCACGAAATGATTCTCCATGCCATTGAATTGGCAAAAGAAGCAGGCTTGCAGATTTGTCTTGACATGGCAAGTTATAATATTGTAGCCAATGATCTGGAATTCTTCTCCTTATTAATAAATAAGTATGTGGATATTGTTTTTGCGAATGAAGAAGAAGCGAAAGCGTTTACAGGCAAAGAGCCGGAAGAAGCTTTGGGAATTATTGCCAAGAAGTGCAGCATTGCCATCGTGAAAGTAGGAGCAAACGGTTCTTATATTCGTAAAGGAACGGAAGAAATCAAAGTTTCCGCTATTCCGGTAGGGAAAGTGATAGATACAACCGGAGCGGGTGACTATTTTGCTGCCGGTTTCTTATACGGTTTGACTTGTGGATATTCGTTGGAGAAGTGTGCTAAAATAGGTTCCATTCTCTCGGGAAATGTTATTCAGGTAATTGGAACAACAATACCGGAAGAACGCTGGGATGAAATTAAGTTAAATATTAACAGGATTCTAGCGGAATAACCAAGGATTGAGTTACTTTTACAACTCATTTATATCGAAAGAAGTATGAAAAAATTGCTGAATGGGCGGGTAGCTGTCGTTATAGTGGCTGTAGTGGCTGCTGTAGCTTTCTTTAGTTTCAAGAGTGGCGACGACCGCAATTTCCAGATTGCAAAGAATCTGGATATATTTAACGCGATTGTGAAGGAACTGGATATGTTCTATGTAGATACGATCGACCCGAATAAGACAATCAGGGAAGGAATCGACAATATGCTTTTCACGCTGGATCCTTATACGGAATATTTCCCCGAAGAGGATCAGAGTGAACTGGAACAGATGATTAAGGGCTCATTCGGTGGTATAGGCTCCTACATTGCTTATAATACCAAACTGAAACGCTCGATGATTTCCGAACCGTTCGAAGGCACACCGGCAGCGAAAGCCGGATTGAAAGCCGGAGATATTCTGATGGAGATTGACGGGACAGACCTTGCAGGCAAGAACAATGCGGAAGTCAGCCAGATGTTGCGCGGACAGGCGGGTACCAGTTTCAAGCTGAAAGTGGAACGTCCGAACGCCAAAGGCGGACGCACTCCGATGGAATTCACGATTGTGCGTGAATCTATTCAGAATCCTTCCATTCCTTATGCTGCTGTACTCGATAATCAGGTAGGGTACATCAACTTGAGTACTTTTTCCGGTAATCCTTCCAAAGATTTCAAGAAAGCATTTTTGGATTTGAAGAAACAGGGAGCCACTTCGCTGGTTATCGACCTTCGTGGAAACGGCGGCGGCCTGCTGGATGAAGCGGTGGAAATAGCCAACTATTTCTTGCCGCGTGGAAAGGTAATTGTGACGACTAAGGGAAAAATCAAGCAAGCCAGCAATACGTATAAGACATTGCGCGAACCGCTGGATTTGGATATTCCAATTGCAGTGCTGGTAAATAGCGGGACAGCTTCCGCTTCCGAAATTCTGTCAGGTTCTTTGCAAGACCTTGACCGTGCGGTAGTCATTGGCAGCCGTACTTTCGGAAAAGGGTTGGTACAGGTTCCCCGTTCGCTGCCTTATGGCGGAACGATGAAGGTGACTACTTCCAAATATTATATTCCTAGCGGACGCTGCGTGCAGGCCATCGACTACAAGCATCGCAATGAAGACGGAAGTGTAGGAACTATTCCCGATAGTCTGACTAAAGTATTTCATACGGCAGCCGGACGTGAAGTCCGTGACGGCGGCGGTGTAATGCCGGATATTGTCATCAAGCAGGAGAAATTGCCGAATATCCTGTTCTATCTGGTACGTGATAATCTGATTTTCGATTATGCAACCCAATATTGTCTGGATCATCCTACCGTCGTTGCTCCTGAAAAGTTTGAAGTGACGGACGCTGATTATAATGCCTTTAAAGCATTGGTGAAGAAAGCCGATTTCAAATATGACCAGCAAAGCGAGAAGATTCTGAAAACGTTGAAGGAAGCTGCGGAGTTTGAAGGGTATATGACGGATGCTTCGGAAGAGTTCAAGGCACTCGAAAAGAAGCTGAACCATGACTTGGAACGTGATTTGGATTATTTCTCCGGTGATATAAAGAAAATGATTGCTTCTGAAATTATCAAGCGTTACTACTATCAGCGCGGTAATATCATCCAGCAGTTGAAAGATGATGACGGGTTGAAGGAAGCAGTGAAAGTCCTGAACGATCCGGTGAAATATAAAGAAATGCTGAGTGCGCCGGTTGCAAAGAAATGAGATTGAATAGATAAGAAAAACGGTGGATAGCTATATTGCAAGAGCTATCCACCGTTTTTTATTTATCAAAGTGCCTTTAGACGTGAACCAGAGGGAGAGTAAAGTAGAATCTGCTTCCTTTGCCTTCTTGGGAACGCAGCCAGATTCGTCCGCCCATCTTTTCTACTAACATTCTGCAGAGTGCCAGTCCCAGTCCGGTTCCCTGTATGAAATCATTCACTTTACCGAAACGGCGGAAGATGGTAGCGGCCCTTTCTGCGGCAATACCGATGCCGCTGTCCTTGACATAGAATTCCACAAAATCCTCTTTTTCACGATAGCCGAAGTGAATTTCTCCCTTGGGAGTGAATTTGGTAGCGTTGCTAAGCAGATTACTTATAACCTGTATGATACGGTTCCAGTCGCCGGAAGCATACATATCCGTATCTACATCATCCAGGATGAGTTTGACACTGCTTTGAGTTTTATAATGGAATTGCTGTACCAGTTGCCGGCAAATATCAATTAACTTGATAGGGCGGATATTGAACTTGAGCGATCCGGCTTCAAGCGATGATAAATCAAGGATATCATTAAACAGGTTCAGCAGTATCTCCGAGTTTTTGTCGATAATTTCGATATATTGGTTCTTTTCATCTGCGGATTCCGCAGATGCGAGCAATTTGGAAAATCCGACTATGGCATTGAGCGGAGTACGGATTTCATGGCTCATATTGGCAAGAAAGGCAGATTTGAGCCGGTCGGACTCTTCGGCTTTTATCCTGGCGGCATCCAGTTCCTTTTGTTGTTTTGCGTATACATGTTGGGAAGAAAGAGATTCTGCCTTCTTCTCTAATTGTTCGATTATTTCTAATAACTCTTCTTTTGTTTTGTTGTCGTAGTTTCGCATAGAGGGCTTACTGCTATTTACTAAATGTTGTATAAACTGTTTTATCTGTTGCAAATATAAGACAATAATTGATAAACCGGGTGGCCTTCCAAGTTATTATAATATAAAAAAAACAGATAGCTTTTGCCCTACTAATCAGAATGTTCTATCTTTGTACCATTATATATTAAATGATTTACAATATGTCTACAGAATTATTCTCTACTCTGCCCTATAAGGTGGCAGATATTACACTTGCTGATTTCGGACGCAAGGAAATCGATTTGGCAGAAAAAGAAATGCCCGGCCTGATGGCTCTTCGCGAAAAGTATGGAGAATCCAAACCGTTAAAAGGTGCCCGCATTATGGGGTCGTTGCACATGACCATTCAAACGGCTGTGCTGATTGAAACATTAGTGGCTTTAGGAGCTGAAGTACGTTGGTGCTCTTGTAATATATATTCAACGCAGGATCATGCTGCTGCCGCCATTGCCGCTTCAGGTGTGCCTGTGTTCGCATGGAAAGGTGAAACACTGGCCGATTACTGGTGGTGCACTTTGCAGGCATTGAGCTTTGCTGATGGTAAAGGCCCTAATGTGATTGTGGACGATGGCGGTGACGCTACGATGATGATTCACGTAGGTTATGACGCAGAGAATAACGCGGCTGTATTAGATAAGGAAGTACATGCCGAAGATGAAATCGAACTGAATGCCATCCTGAAGAAAGTATTGGCAGAAGATAATACCCGTTGGCATCGTGTAGCTGAAGAAATGCGCGGTGTGTCTGAAGAGACAACGACAGGCGTACACCGTTTGTATCAGATGCAGGAAGAAGGCAAACTGCTGTTCCCGGCATTCAATGTGAACGACTCGGTAACGAAATCCAAGTTTGATAACCTTTATGGTTGCCGTGAATCATTGGCCGACGGTATCAAGCGTGCAACGGACGTGATGATTGCCGGAAAAGTCGTGGTGGTATGTGGTTATGGTGATGTAGGTAAAGGTTGTTCCCACTCCATGCGTTCTTACGGAGCACGTGTGTTGGTGACGGAAGTAGACCCTATCTGTGCATTGCAGGCTGCTATGGAAGGCTTTGAAGTGGTAACTATGGAAGATGCTTGTGCTGAAGGTAATATTTTCGTGACTACCACCGGTAATATTGACATTATCCGTATCGACCATATGGAGAAAATGAAAGACCAGGCCATTGTTTGCAACATCGGTCACTTCGATAACGAAATCCAGGTAGACGCCTTGAAGCATTATCCGGGTATCAAATGTGTGAACATCAAGCCACAGGTAGACCGCTATTATTTCCCGGATGGACACAGTATCATCCTGCTTGCTGACGGTCGTCTTGTAAACCTCGGCTGCGCGACGGGACATCCGTCATTCGTTATGAGTAACTCATTTACCAATCAGACATTGGCTCAGATTGAGTTGTTCAACAAGAAATATGAAATAGATGTATATCGCTTGCCGAAGCATCTGGACGAAGAAGTTGCCCGCCTGCATCTCGAAAAGATCGGTGTGAAACTGACCAAGCTGACTCCTGAACAGGCTGCTTATATAGGTGTATCTGTAGACGGACCTTATAAGGCCGACCATTATAGATATTAATTAAATGAGGGTGTTGCAGAAGTCTGATAAACATATCAAACTTGCAACACCCTCTTTAACAATAGTCAATTCATTATGAAGAAACTCCTTCCTGATTTAATCGCCATTCTGGCCTTTATTATTCTTTCTTTTGCTTATTTCTTCCCGGCTGATATTGAAGGTCGTATTTTGTTTCAGCATGACTCCGTAGCCGGAGTAGGTGCCGGACAGGAATCAAAAGAGTACCGTGACCGCACTGGAGAGCGTACGCGCTGGACGAATGCCATCTTTGGTGGTATGCCTACCTATCAGATGGCTCCGAGTTACGACTCGACGAAACCACTGAACTGGGTTGAAAAAGTTTATCGGCTTTATCTGCCCGACTATGTGGTGCTGACTTTTATTATGATGCTCGGATTCTATATTCTCTTGCGGGCATTCGGCATATCGGCCTGGCTGGCGGCGTTAGGCGGAGTCATATGGGCTTTTTCTTCCTACTTCTTTATCCTGATATCTGCGGGACATATCTGGAAATTTGTGACACTGGCTTATATACCGCCTACGATTGCGGGTGTCGTCCTGGCCTATCGAAAGAAATACCTGTTGGGAGGAATTATCACGGCTTTGTTTATCGCTCTTCAGATACAGTCCAACCACATTCAGATGAGCTATTACTTCATGTTTGTCATCCTGTTTATTGTAGGGGCTTACTTCGAAGATGCTTATAAGAAGAAAGAACTGCCGCATTTCTTCAAAGCCAGCGCGGTTTTGGCATTGGCTGCCGTAGTGGGAGTGTGTATCAATATTTCCAACCTGTACCACACGTATGAGTATAGCAAAGAGACGATGCGCGGCAAAAGCGAATTGAAGCAGGAAGGACCAGCCGCCAATCAGACCAGTAGCGGGCTGGATCGTGATTATATTACGAACTGGAGTTACGGAATTGGCGAAACATTGACCTTACTGGTCCCGAATGTGAAAGGCGGGGCGTCATCGGCTACTATGTCGCAGAGCGAAGCGGCTATGGCAAAGGCGAATCCGATGTATGGCAGTATCTATTCGCAGTTCCCGCAATATTTCGGTGACCAGCCGTGGACTGCCGGCCCGGTATATGTAGGCGCATTTGTCATGTTCCTGTTTATCTTGGGTTGCTTTATTGTGAAAGGCCCGCTCAAATGGGCATTGTTGGGAGCTACCATTTTCTCGATTTTGCTTTCCTGGGGAAAGAATTTCATGGGACTGACGGATTTCTTCATAGATTATATCCCGATGTATAATAAGTTCCGTGCCGTATCTTCTATTCTGGTGATTGCCGAATTTACAATTCCTCTGTTGGCGATTTTTGCGTTGAAGGAAATATTCAGTAAGCCGGAAATCTTGAAACTGAAAGAGAACCGCACAGGTATCATTGTTACATTATTCCTTACGGCTGGTGTTGCGTTGATTTTGGCTGTTGCTCCGGGCGTTTTCTTCTCCAGTTTCATCACGGCACAAGAGATGGGCGCATTGAAGCAGGGACTTCCGGCAGAACATCTTACTCCGGTCGTTACTAATCTGACGGAAATGCGCGAAGCGATTATCTCTTCGGATGCATGGCGCAGCTTCTTCATTATCATTGTGGGATGCTTCCTCTTATTCCTGTATCAACAGAGAAAGTTGAAAGCTGCTTTTACTTTGGCAGGTATCGCACTTCTATGTCTGATAGACATGTGGACGGTCAATAAACGCTATTTGAATGACGAACAATTTGTCCCGAAGTCCAAACAAGCGGAAGCGTTTGTCAAGACACAAGCGGATGAAATCATCCTTCAGGATACTACTTTGGATTACCGTGTGCTGAACTTTATAGGCTTCCCCAATAATACGTTTAATGAGAATAATACGGCATACTGGCATAAGAGTGTCGGTGGTTACCATGCTGCCAAACTGCGCCGTTATCAGGAAATGATCGACCATCATATCGTTCCTGAAATGCAGGAGACTTATCAGGCTGTGGCTACTGCCGGCGGTGAGATGGACAGCGTGGATGCTTCCAAATTCCGTGTGCTGAATATGTTGAACACGAAATACTTTATCTTCCCCGCCGGAGAACAAGGCCAACCTGTTCCTGTTCAAAATCCGTATGCTTACGGCAATGCCTGGTTTGTGGATAAAGTGCAATACGTGAACAACGCAAACGAGGAAATTGATGCCTTGCATGATATTCTTCCGACAGAGACTGCCGTAGTAGATGCCAAATTCAAGGAACAACTGAAAGGAGTGACAGAAGGATATAAGGACTCTTTGTCTACCATCCGCCTGACCAGTTACGAGCCGAACCGACTGGTTTATAAGACCTCTTCGGCTAAAGACGGAGTTGTGGTATTCTCTGAAATATACTATCCTGGATGGCAGGCGACTATTGACGGACAACCGGTAGACATTGCCCGCGCCGACTACATCCTGCGTGCAATGAACGTACCGGCCGGAGAGCATACCATCGAAATGTGGTTTGACCCGCAGAGCATCCATGTTACAGAAAGCATCGCCTATGCAGCATTGGCCCTGTTGTTAATCGGAGTCATGATTCTCGTATGGGCGGGACGGCGCAAACTAACTAAAAAGCCTGACGCGGAATAAGTAGACATATCCTTTATATAAGACCAAGTGACTGGTGGATTTCAACATCGGTTACAATATATATATAAGGTAGCTTCATTAAATAAGGACGGCTCTCTTCATCACGAAGAGAGCCGTTTTGCATTCACTAAAAAATTATGAAAAACAAACGCTGTTGTGTTGTTGCTTTGAAACTAAAAGTTTCATACCGAGAAACTAATAGTTTCAAATAGGAGAACAATCTTGAAACTGACAAGCCTTGAATATTTCCTCATTGAAAAAGGAAAATATGAATAGAAAGAGTCGGATTATGGGTAGCTTTCATATGTCGTAACCCGCTAAATTTGTAGCCAATTATAGAGCACATATTATGAAGAGATTACTGTTCATTTTTACCTTTTTAAGTTTGTTCGTTGTAAATGGAAGAACACAGGGAGTAGAAACCCTGACATTGGAGGACTGTCTGCGGATAGGGATAGATAACAACCTGTCGTTGGAGAGTAAACGTAAGGAAATACAGAAAAGCAAATATGGTGTTTCTGAAAATCGGGCGAAACTGTTGCCGCAGATTAGTGCCGCTGCCGGTTATAATAATTTTGACCCGCCGGTATCTGTGACGGACGGTTCGTCTTACGGTGTTCCTTATAATATTACCCAAACATTGCAACATTCAGCCAATGCGGGACTGGAAATGCAGATGCCACTTTTTAATCAGACTCTTTACACTTCCATGTCCATTGCTAAAACCATGGAGGAAATCAGCCGGTTATCTTATGGTAAGGCAAGGGAGGATATCATTTTACAAATCAGTAAGATGTACTACCTCGGACAAGTTACGGCCGAGCAAATAGTGCTGATAAAGGCGAATATCACCCGTCTGGAAGAATTGCGGAACATTACCCAAGCCTTTTTTGACAATGGAATGTCAATGGAGGTCGATTTGAAAAGGGTAAATATCAATTTGGAAAATCTGAAAGTGCAATATGACAATGCGCAGGCGATGATGAAACAGCAGCTTAATATGCTGAAGTACATTATGGATTATCCTGCTGAAAAAGAAATCGCCCTGACGCCGGTCAATACGGACAGTATTACGACAGTGGCTTTAACCGGCCTGTCGGAAAACCTTTACGAGCTTCAACTTACGCAGTCGCAGGTGGAACTGGCGGAGCGGCAGAAGCGCATGGTGAGCAATGGATATATTCCTTCTCTCAGCCTGACGGGCAACTGGAGATATGCTGCTTATACCGATAAGGGGTATCATTGGTTCCACTCCGGCCCGTCCAATCATTGGTTCCGTTCCTATGGCTTGGGACTGACCTTGCGTATTCCTATTTTCGACGGACTGGACAAGACCTATAAAATAAGGAAAGCCATGATTGACATCGAAAACAGGAAACTGGCATGGGAAGACACCCGGAAGAATCTCCAAACCCAATACCTGAATGCTGTGAACGACCTGATGAACAACCAGCGTAACTTTAAGAAGCAGAAAGACAATTATCTGCTGGCTGAAGACGTGTACGCCGTTACTTCCGACCGTTATCGGGAAGGTATCGCTTCGATGACCGAGGTGCTGCAGGATGAAATGCAGATGAGTGAAGCGCAGAACAACTATATCAGCGCACACTATAACTACCGGGTCACTAACCTGATGCTGCTCAAACTGACCGGTCAGATAGAATCATTAGTCAAATAATATGCAACTAAAAACTGAATCATAAATATGGAAACAATGGAAAACAATATCCCTTCCGCTACTCATCAGGAGAAAGCGAAGAAAATGAAGAAACTTCGCCGTTGGCAGATTGCAGTCAGCTTTCTGGGCGTGGCTATTATTGTTTGGGGGGTAATCGAAGTGGTTTGCCTTTTTCTGAGTTATAGCCGGACAGAAACCAGTAACGATGCGCAGATAGAGCAATATGTGTCGCCTATCAACCTGCGTGCGTCGGGATATATTGACAAGATATATTTTACCGAACATCAGGAAGTGCATAAAGGCGATACTTTGATGGTGCTCGACGACCGTGAATATAAGATCCGCGTAATGGAAGCCGAAGCCGCGCTGAAAGACGCCCAAGCCGGCGCTACGGTAATCAATGCCACATTGCACACCACGCAGACAACGGCATCCGTGTACGATGCTTCCATTGCCGAGATTGAAGTACGCCTTGCCAAACTGGAGAAAGACCGGAAACGATATGAAAATCTGGTAAAGCGGAATGCGGCCACTCCCATTCAGTTGGAACAGATTGTCACGGATTATGAGGCTACACGCAAGAAACTGGAAGCCGTGCAAAGACAGAAGAAAGCCGCCCTCTCCGGTGTGGATGAAGTGTCTTACCGCCGTGTGAGTACCGAAGCCGCTATCCAACGGGCGACGGCGGCGCTCGAAATGGCACGCCTGAACCTTTCTTACACGGTTGTGGTAGCTCCCTGCGACGGCAAACTCGGTCGCCGCTCGTTGGAAGAAGGGCAATTCATCTCGGCAGGGCAAACGATTACGTATATTCTCCCCAACACTCAAAAATGGATTGTAGCCAACTATAAGGAGACGCAAATCGAGAATCTGTATATCGGGCAGGAAGTATCTGTCACGGTGGATGCCATCAGTGATAAAGAGTTTACCGGGAAGGTGACGTCCATTTCAGGGGCGACCGGCTCCAAATACTCGTTGGTACCGACGGATAATTCGGCGGGGAACTTTGTGAAGATACAACAGCGCATTCCCGTGCGTATTGATTTCACCGATTTGTCTCCGGAAGACAACGAAAGACTGGCCGCCGGCATGATGGTAGTGGTGAAAGCCAGACTCTGATCATGTCTTGCCGCCTGCTCCGTCACATCATTAATCACTTATCATTAATCACTGACTAAATGCCCTCGTATCCTAAAAATTATCCTTTTTATGACTGGATGCCCAAGCCTTTGGGTATTATCATCCTGTTATTCTTCTTTCTGCCGATTCTTACGGTAGGCGGAGTTTATTCGGTGAATAGTACTGAGATGATGAGCGGGCTTGGTATCATTTCTGAGCACATCCAGTTTGCCAACTTTGTGACCTCTATCGGTATGGCGGCGTTTGCACCGTTCCTGTACGAACTGGTATGCGTGCGTCGGGAGAAGATGATGTGCATTGTCGGATTCGCGTTCATGTATATATTCAGCTATATTTGTGCCAAGACCGACAGCATTTTCCTGTTGGCGCTTTGCAGCCTGCTGACAGGCTTTTTGCGTATGGTGCTGATGATGGTCAATCTGTTTACACTAATATGGTATGCCGGTGGTATGGAAGCTACCCGTAATATAACTCCCGGACTGGAGCCGGAAGATGCTGCCGGTTGGAATAAGCTGGACATCGAGAGATGTGTGAGCCAACCGGCTGTTTATCTGTTTTTTATGATTCTGGGACAGTTGGGCACGGCATTGACGGCCTGGCTGTCCTTTGAATATGAGTGGAAATATGTATACTATTTTATGATGGGGATTCTGTTGGTTTCTATCCTGATTATATTTACCACCATGCCCAACTATAAGTTTCCGGGGCGTTTTCCCATCAATTTCCGCAAGTTCGGCAATGTTACCGCGTTCTGCATCTCGCTGACGTGTCTCACTTACGTACTGGTATATGGCAAGGTTCTCGACTGGTATGATGACGACTCTATCCGTTGGGCAACTGCTGTGAGTATCCTTTTTGCGGGGATATTTCTTTATATGGATGTCACCCGCCGGTCGCCTTATGTCCTATTGGACGCGTTCAAACTGCGTACAATCCGTATGGGAGCTTTGCTCTATCTGCTGTTGATGATTGTCAATTCCAGTGCCATGTTTGTCAATGTGTTTGCAGGTGTCGGGATGCATCTTGATAATTTGCAGAATGCCTCGTTGGGCAACTGGTGTATGGCAGGTTACGCTATCGGTGCTGTGATTGCCATGGCGTTGGGGGGTAAAGGGCTGCATTTCAAATACCTTTTTGCCCTTGGCTTCTTCTTCCTTTCTTTGTCGGCTGTTTTCATGTATTTTGAAGTACAGACAGCCGGAATGTATGAACGCCTGAAGTATGCGGTCATTATCCGTGCCACCGGCATGATGATTCTCTATGCCCTGACGGCCGCCTATGCCAACCAGCGCATGCCTTTCAAGTACCTTTCTACTTGGATTTGCATCATGCTTACCGTCCGTATGGTGCTGGGACCCGGTATCGGCGGGGCGATTTATTCAAACGTATTGCAGGAACGGCAGCAACATTACATCACCCGTTACGCCCAAAATGTCGACTTGCTGAACCCCGACGCTTCCACCTCTTTTCTCGGTACGGTTCAGGGCATGAAGTATCAGGGAAAAAGTGAGACGGAAGCCCGTAATATGGCTGCTATATCTACCAAAGGACGTATCCAGGTGCAAGCTACGCTCTCCGCTCTCAAGGAAATGGCAGGCTGGACAATCTACGGTGGATTAATTTGTATGATATTTGTGCTTGTCGTTCCTTATCCTAAGCGAAAATTGCTAACTTAGCATCGTTTTATCTGATATTTCCTTGTTAATATGTTAGTATTATGGATACCCAACAAGACTGTTTATTACAATTTGACCGTGATTTATTGAGTGGAAAAAATATATGTAGTTCGAGAGGTGTATTTGTAACTTTCCCCTCTTCCCTGAAAAAACTTTTTCACATGAAAGGCCTGGGGGTGATTATCTGCCATCAGGGTAGTTTCCGGTTCTCGTTGAATCAAAAGTCCCATACGGCCAAAGCGGGTGAAAGTTTGTTTATTCCCGAAGATGGCGAGTTTCAGGTACTTCAGGAATCGGAAAATCTGGAAGTGCAGATTCTGATTTACCAGATAGAGCCTATCCGGGACATTATGGGTAATGCGGTCGTGACTATGTATATGTATTCTCGGATTACTCCCGAAGAACCCTGCTGTGTGTGGACTACCGGTGAGGAAAATGAGATCATGAAATATATGTCCCTGCTGGACAGTGCCTTGCGGGCAGAAGACAATTCATTCAATCTTTACGAGCAGAAGTTGCTCTTGCTTGCGCTGACATACCGGATTTGTTCGGTTTATAATCGTAAACTTGTCAATGACGGACAAGAGGCGGGAGGGCGCAAGAAAGAAGTTTTTATCCGTCTGATTCAACTGATTGAGAAATATTATATGCAGGAGCGTGGTGTAGAATTTTATGCGGATAAACTCTGTCTGTCTCCTAAATATCTTTCCGCCGTATCTAAAAGCATTTGCGGATACACCGTGCAGGAACTTGTCTTTAAGGCGATTGTCCGCAAAAGTATCTCGTTGCTGAAAAATACCCAACAGGACATTCAGGAAATTTCGAACGCTTTCGGCTTCCCCAATGCTTCTTATTTCGGAACGTTCTTTAAGAAGCAAGTGGGGATGTCGCCGCAGCAATATCGGAAGAATCTTTAAAGTTTTATTCCTTTTCTCCGTAGGCAAGGTCGCCGGCGTCGCCCAGTCCCGGAACAATGTAAGAATGTTCATTGATTTCGGGGTCGATAGCCGCACACCAAATGGTAGTCTTGTCTTCGGGGAATATGTTTTTTATATGGTCGATGGCCTGTTGGCTGGCGATAATGGAAGCTACGTGAATCTCGGCGGGATGACCTTTGGTCAGCATTGCCTGGTAACTAAGTTCCATGCTGCCACCCGTTGCCAACATAGGGTCGGTGATAATCAGCGTTTTGTCATCAATACGCGGCGAAGCGATATATTCAATATGTATATCGAATTTCAGTGTGTCCTTGTATTTGCGATAGGCAGAAACGAATGCGTTTTCCGCTCCGTCGAAGTAGCTTAGAAAGCCTTGGTGGAAAGGAAGTCCCGCACGCAGAATGGTGCTGATAACTAGTTGGTTGTCCGGTGTGCTGACTGGAGCGGTGCCCAGTGGTGTCCGGATGTCCTTTACAGAGTACCTAAACTCCTTGCTCATTTCGTAGGCCATGATTTCTCCGATACGCTCTATATTACGGCGGAAACGCAGGCGGTCATTCTGAACTTCTACATTTCTGATTTCGGATATGTACTGGTTTAGAA
>OGJZ01002382.1_pt1 | contig 13948 bp, 10 predicted proteins | sample 1572321 | NCBI WGS metagenome assembly OGJZ01 (sample SAMEA2582086, study PRJEB24529) | metagenome | biome: Human gut stool | place: China | collected 2011 | reverse complement strand
TAATTCAAAGCTATCCTTTTTAGAACCATTTACAAAAATTGATTTAGTTTCTGAATCCATAGTATCAATTTCACTAACCTTATATATTCTTTTGTTTTCTGAACTTTCTGTAACCTTTAAATATCCTTTTTTAGTATCAGTATTATTAGATATATCAGTATTTTCATCTCTCATATAGAAATCTAGAACTTTAGCATTTCCATTACCATCTACTTTTAAATAATATTTTCCTAAGTCTCCACCATCTATACAAACAGTATATGTTTTTTTATCATCAACTTTAATTTCTTTTCCATTCTCATCAAAGAATTTTTTAGTAACTTTTATTTTTCCTAGCTTATAAGGAATAGATAGGTTTGGCTTATTAAAAATTCCTGTTATAATTTTATTTTTTTCTTTAGGTTTTTTATAACTAATAGTAGCAATATCATTAGTATAAACTTTATTTTCTCCAGTTCCCCAATATTGATCCTTAGGTTTTATTTTAAATTTAAATTGAATTCCATCTGTACTATCAATTATATTTTCGCCTCTATCCCAACTTATTTTATCCCCTTCAATATTTTCTTTTAAATCAATTACAGAATTATCTGAAAGGTTTACTATTTTAGAATTTTTTCCATCATAAGCTCCATTTTTCACAATTTCAAAATCCTTAGAAACAACATCTGTTATTTTTAATCCTTTAGCCATCTCTTTATCTAATATAATATTATTTGCAATCTTATCATATATTTCTTTTAAACTTTTACTATTATTTTCATTATTATCTTGACCAAATCTTGAATCAATAGTGAAATATCCTGAATTTTGCATTTTACTTAAAAGTTCTTTTGCACTATTTTTATCTTCATAAGGAATATTATCAATTAATGCTACTGAAAAAATATTAGTATCTGGATAATTATTGTAAAATTTTTTATATTCATATAAAGCCCAGCTACCTATAGTGTTACCATTTTCTTTCATAATCTTTTCATATTCATAATCTCTATGTTCATTTCTATAGTTTTTTCCTTCTTCAAAAGCTTTTTTATAAATTTGATTAAGATAATAATTTTTCTCGTTTAAATAATAATCATTATAATACTTATAATAGTCATAATTATCTACTGATAAATATCCAATAGAATATAAATAATCTACACTTATATTTGGATACCCATCACTAAAGAATATTACATCTTTCTTTGAATTAGAATTATTATTAAGTTCATTATTAAATATCTCGTCAGCTAGCCTCCATGAACTCTCTATATTGGTATTTCCCATTCCCTCTATATTATTGTAGGATTTTTTTATAGCTTTCTTATACTCTTCCTTTGAAGTAAAATTATTTTTATCATTAAACGAAAAAACTTCCTCAGAATATGTCCCAAAGGCAACAACTGCAATTCTAGAATCAGGAATATTATCAATAACCTTATCCACTAAAGAATTCATAGATGCTTTTAACTCATCCATATTATAGTACATACTATTAGAGGCATCCATAATTAATAATATATCTACAGGCTTAGTAACCTTTTTAGGTTTTCCTTTTACAGTTAAAGTTATTTCATAATTTCCATCTTTATCTGGCTCTTGTGATACTTCTTTAAGAATTTCAGTTCCGTCATAATCACAAATTCTTCCTTTGCTTTCATTACCAATATCCTTAAACTGATCATCAAATCCTTTATTTTCAATACCACTAGCATTTAGGACTGGGACACTTATAAACAAACTTATTATAAGGAATACACAAAAAATTTTTCTTATATTCTTCATATCTCTCCCCACCTAACTATTTAGATAAAATTTCTACATACTTATCTTTTATCTTTTCATTTATTCCTGTCCATTTTTTTATTAAAGCTTCTTCATTAGGTTGAATAGCTTCAACATTTACATCTATCTTAATCTTTTTTCCATTATATTTTTCTTTTAAAGAATCTTCTATGGAGTCTTTTTTTATTTCTACACTTTTCAATAGTTCTTTTGTTGATTTTCCACTTTTTAATTTTGCCATGTAATAAAAATATCCATCTTCACCATAAACCCATAGATTATTAATATCGTCTTTATTTAAAGCTATTACATTATCTTCATCTAGATTTAATTGAATTAAATTTGAATCTCCAGTCCAAGGATTTTCATTTTCATCTATCCATCTAGGTATTATACTGACTCTAACAAATTCATCACTTTTCCCAGTATTCTTAATTGAAACCAACTTGCTTATATTACTTCCATCCCATTCCTTTGGCGCATCAAAGTTTTCATCAATTTCAGTTTCTACACTCCCTATAGAAAATTTATTATTTACACTATCTATAGACGTGAAACCTTTTCCTAATACCGTTACTGATATAATACTTATAACTATCAAAATTAATAAAAGAGCTTTAACTAATCCTTTTCTTCTTTTCATAATCATTCCTCTTTTTTGAAAATCTTTAATTTATTTTTTATAAAATCGAAATTTAAAGTTAAAATAGCAATAGAAGCTATTATAAAAATAACAAAATATATTCCTAAACTACTATCTCCAGTTTTAGGAACTATTATATTGTCTATTGTATTTTTTATATTATTTTGGCTAGAATCTATATTACCTTCATTTAATTTATTACCACCTAAAAGACTTTCTTCTGCACTATAACTATCCTTGACAGCAGTAAAAATCCAATCAACTTGCGCTTTCTTATTTTTGTATTCATTTCCTGCTTCTTTTCCAGGAAACTCTGCAAAAGCCTCAAGTTTTTTAGACTCACCTGGCTTTACTTCTCCTAAATAAATGTTATTTTCTAATCCATTCTGCCCACTAACAAATCCATCATATATACAATTCCCATCATATATTACCTTAAGTTCTATCTTTTCTAATAAATCATAACTTTCCTTTTTATTGATTCTTTCAGCTCTCATAAATATTTTATAAGAATCCTTATGCTTGTTATTTAATAAAATATTTCTTTCAAGCTTATCTCCTGGAAGAATATTATCTGACCATAAAAAGGGCTCATCCCCCTGAATGAATACTATACCATCAGCATTTCCTTCTAATTCAACATTAGGGGTTGCAAATGTACTTGCAACCCCTGGCTTACATATTATTAAAAGAAATACCATAGTAAATAAAAAGGATTTTATTAGATTCTTCATCCTTTTCACTCCTTGCATCATGGTTATAACTTAATTTAAAATATTACTTATTTATGTGCATTAGTTTTTGCACCTAAAGTCTTTATAGCTTGTGGTGCATCTTTCCAAGAATCGCTTACTGCACCGTTAGCAGCTTGTACACCTTCTGAATCAACAACTACATCAAATTTTAATCCTTTAAATTCATTTGTAGTATCTTTTGATAATGTAACACTTTCTAATAAGTTTGCAGTTTGTCCCTTTGGATTAACTATTCCATTATAGTAATAATATCCATCAGAACCTTCTATCCATTTTCCTTCCTCAGGCTTATTAGAATCAGTTAAATTCTTTTCAAAGTTTAAAATTATATTCTTTGTATCTAAATCAGACTTTTCTTCTCCCTTAGCATCTTTCCATACTTTTTTTATCTTAACTCTAATTAATTGATCATATGTAGCTTTATTAATTACATTAACTTGTTTTGTTACCGTATCCCCCGGTAATGTATTATCAGCATCTTCCTTATTGAAATCTTCATGTATTTTTATTCCTGAATTTGGATCGCTAGGATTATCTGTACTTGCTGTTGAAAATGGGTTTGTTACAGAATCACTTGATGTAAACCAAGCTAAAGATCCTCCTATACTTCCTACTGCTAAAACACCGGCTATACATAAGCCTATTATTTTCTTCTTACTCAATTTAAATTACCTCCCAGTTTATAAATTATTTATATTATTCTTATAATTTAAATCTAACTTTTCTTTCTTACTCCTAAAGATTTATTGAATATAAAATCAATTAAGATAATAACTACAAGTAAACCTATAAATATTAACTTGTTTTTTTGTAAGCTACTTAAAAATGCACCTAAATATGGCACTTGAAAAACAACCTTTCCAACAAGTAATTTTTCATCTAAAGGTACAGGATCTTGAGTATTATTTGCATCACCTTTTGTTATAAATTCAGTTTTTCCATCGCTATTAACTATGTCTATAGCTCTATGAGTTGTAACATTATTAGTTATGTCACTTTTAAAAGTTATAACATCATTTTTCTTCACCTCATTTGGTAATGTCTCCTTTACAACTACCAAATTTCCTGGCTTTATAGTAGGACTCATACTTCCAGTTAAAATATCATAAACTCTATATCCTCCTATACTAATTCCAGAATCACTTTTCTTAGCAAAAAAGCCTAAAAGTAAAAATGCTATAAGTATAGTTAAAAAACCATAAAATAAAATATTATAAAAAATTTTTATACCTTTTTTCATAATTATTCCTTTTCTTCCTTTTCAACTTTACAGATATGTAAAATATTGTTTGCAGATTATTTATAACATCTTAAGTAAATCATCTCAATACATATAGCGTGAATTGCATGTTTTATTACGTAAATGTAAATTTTTAAATATAAAAATCTATTGTTGTATTAACTAATAAATTGGTGTAATATTGAAATTATCGTAGTTTTATTGGGAAAATTTAATTCGTTATTTAGAGGTGAGTATTATGAAAAATTCATTAAGAATTAAAAAAATAATAAGTTTAATTCTATTAATTATAATTTTCTTTTGTGCAATGAAAATATATCAAAAACGTTTAGAATATTATACTGATTCAAGAGATTATGATAACTTAAGAAGTCTTTCTCCTCTATCTGATTCTTCTGTTAATAAAAGTCCAGAGGAACATAAGCAGGATGCAGAAAGTGAAAAGAACTTAAAAAATATTAATCCAGACTATAGATTTTGGATAAAAGTTGAAGGAACTAATATAGATTTTCCAGTGGTTCAAGGAAAAGATAATGATTTCTACTTGCATCATAACTTTAACAAAGAAAAAAGCTTCTCAGGTTCGATTTTTGTTGACTCAGAAAATAATTTAAATGATGATTCTAATATAGTTGTTTATGGTCATAACATGAGAAATGATACTATGTTTGCTCAAATTAAACATTTTAAAAATAAAAATTTCTTCAATGCAAATAAATATGTAACTCTTTATAGAGAAGGAAAAAAATCAACCTTCGAAATTTTTTCAGTTTACCAAGAAAATGCTAAGGACTTAGAATCTGAAATAAAAACAAAATTTTCAAATAAAGAAGATTATGAAAAATATTTAAAGGAACAAGAAGCAAAATCACTATTTAAAAGAGATGGCATAGATTTAAATTCTAATGATAGAATCTTAACTCTAATAACCTGTGGATATGATTTTGTTAATGCTAGAATAGTAGTGGTAGCAAAAGAAATTGATTAAAGGCCTATATATTACAAGATTAAGGTGATATATCAAAATATAATAAAACTTACAAACATATTCCGAGAATTACTAGATCTAAATATTCTCTTCATACTGTTTGTAAGTTTTATAAAAAGTTATTTTGATACACGCCACTTATTAGTTATTTTTAATTTTTTCTCTTTAATCTCCAAAGTTTTGAAACATAATCTCCATAAAGCTCTGGAATGTTTAAACCTATATACATAAGTTCATCTCCACTAAGAACTATATCTTCTCCTATTATTTCATACTCTGAATCCTTATCTAAGGCTGTAAGTTTTAAATTGCTAAAGCTTTCATTTACTAAAGCCCACTGTCTAACATAGCTTACAACAATCTCATTCTTATCTTCTGAAATCATCATCCATGCTACTTCATTACTATTAAAGGGGCTCTTTAATCTATACAAAGTTCCAAACTGCACAGTTTCTCTAATTTCTTTATATAAACTTATTTGTTCCTTTAATTCTTCCTTTTCTTCCTCACTTAACTTAGTTATATCAAGCTCATATCCAAAGTTTCCAGCCATGGCAGATACCCCTCTAGTTTCAAGTGGGGTTATTCTATTAGCTTGATGATTAGGAACTGCTGAGACATGGCATCCCATGGAAATTTGAGGATAAACCATAGAGGTTCCAAACTGTATTTTTAATCTTTCTATGGCATCTGTATCATCACTTGTCCAAGTTTGAGGCATATAATAAAGTATTCCTGGGTCAAATCTTCCACCGCCACCTGAGCAGCTTTCAAATAATACATTAGGGAATCTACTTGTTATTTCCTCCATAACCCTATATAATCCTAAAATATATCTATGTGCTGTCTCTCTTTGTCTCTCTGAAGTCAATCCTAAAGAACCCACCTCTGTCATATTCCTATTCATATCCCACTTAACATAAGATATATTAGCACTTTCAAGAATTTTACTAACAGATTCTATTATATAATCACATACTTCTTTCCTTGATAGGTCTAATATTAACTGACTTCTTGCCTGTGATCTAGTTCTTCCTGGAATATGAATACACCAATTTGGATGCTTTTCATAAAGCTTACTAATAGGTGAAATCATCTCAGGCTCAAACCATAATCCAAACTCTAGGCCCATATTATTTATATCCTTAGCAAGTTTACTAAGTCCACCCTTTAATTTATTCTCATTAACAAACCAATCTCCTAAGGAACTTTTATCATCATTTCTATTTCCAAACCATCCATCATCAAGAACAAAAAGTTCCATTCCTAGCTTTGAAGCTTCTTTAGCTATTTCCTTTATCTTAACCTCATTAAAGTCAAAATATGTGGCTTCCCAGTTATTTATAAGCACAGGTCTTACCTTATCTCTATAATTTCCTCTACACAATCTCTTTCTATAAAGATTATGATAAATTTGAGACATGCCATTTAGTCCCTTTGAGGAATAAACTAATACAACCTCTGGTGCTTGAAACTCTTCCTTTGACTCAAGTAACCATTTAAAATCTAAAGGATTTATTCCCATTTGAGCCCTTGCATTTCTATACATATCAACTTCCACATTGGCTAAAAAGTTTCCACTATAAACTAAGCTAAAGCCATAAACATCTCCATATTCTTCATTGGTCTCCTTACTACATAGGGCCATAAAAGGATTTTGAGCATGGCTACTTGCCCCTCTTCTACTTTCAATAGCTTGGCTTCCACTTCTTAAAGGATTCCTAAGAATATGTCTCTCTCTCCCCCAAGATCCTGAAAGCTGAATAAAATCAAATTCATCAGTTGTAAAATCTACATTGGCACTTAAAACTCTCTCTATATTTATCTTTTCATCACTATTATTAACTATTTTTAAGCTTCTTGTAATAGCATCAAAATCTTCAAAAACATTATATGTTAAGATAACTTCTAATCCTTTTAAAGAATCAACTAAAGTTACTTCTAGTGAAGTAGCCTCTTCTTCACCTTCAACATAAACAGCTGGTAAACCTGAAAGTCTTTGCTTTCCTTCGTAAATTCTATGTGACTTATATCTTAAATCAGTAGCTGATGTACCATCTTCATATTGAAACTCTAAACTTGGACTTCTTAAATCAGTAGCCCCAAATGTTGGACACTCTTGAGGTATTAACTCTAACTGAAATCCACTTATATTATCAGTATCAGCTGCAAAGCTTCCAAAGCCTCTTCTTCTAAAAAAATACTCTAAGTTATCAGCTTTTAACTTTCTTCCCCAATACAAATGACTTAAATGTCCTGTCTCCATAACCTTAAAAACATAACTTGTATTCTTTGTCCTTAGATGAAAAGTTTTAAAATTCTCATTATAATTTATACTCATAATTCTCATAAAGTTATTTATTAACTTTTCCCCCTATATTAATACTAATATTTTGTATAGACTTTTCTAAATCCCTTTTGACTTCTAAAGAAAATTTAACCTTTTAAGAAAACCTTAACAATAGCTGTTAAAGGCTATACATAAAAGTCTTAATTAAACTAAATTCATTATAAAAAGTGAAATCAAAAATCTAAATAGTCTACATACAAATTATCCTTTAATAGCATTATATAGGTAATTTACTTTAAATTAAATATATAAATAAAAAAAAGTTCTACTTAAAAAAGTAGAACTTTTTGTGGTTGCGGGAGCAGGACTTGAACCTACGACCTTCGGGTTATGAGCCCGACGAGCTACCAGCTGCTCCATCCCGCGTCATTAAATTGTCTCTCTGACTTGTATTAAGTATATTCCTAATTCTCTAATAAGTCAAATGTTATTTTAAGAAAATATTTTTTATTTCTATATTAAATACTCTTAGGCTGCTTATAGCCTCAATAAGAAATTTACTTTTTATTTTATAACTTAAATATTTTTCTTGGCATTATATCTAATTTAATAATTTTAATATAAATATAATATCCCCAAACTCCACTTAAAGTATTACACATAAGATCATTTACTTCAAAAAATCTTTTTGTATTAGGAAAAACTAAGGATAATATAACCTGGGAACTCTCTATGAATAAAGACATAAAAAAGCAGAATTTCAACACTGTATTTAATGAAGGTATATATGAATCTTCTTTAAGCTTCTTTTTATTATGCAACTCAAAGCCTTCTAAAATTTTATTGATTTTATCTATAATCCCTTTTCCTAAAGTTAATTTTTCTTCATCTATACTATAAAAATAGCAAAGAAAAAATGCCATTGGACTTAACATAATTGAGTTTCCTATTAGCTGATAAATAACATCTCCCAATCCTCCTGCATTGTATATTTGCTTTATACTCCACAGAGGACTAAGCCAAACTTCTGGCGGATTATAAACAAGCTTATTTCCCCAAGCTATGGTAAGTGGAAAATAGACCTTAGAAGCAACTCCAATTAAGTAAATACAAAATAAATCAAAAATAAATTCTTCACTAGAATATATTTGCTTATATGTGTATTCTTCTTTAATTATTCCTTTAATTTTAATTGCTCCTCTAAATAAACAAAAGAGTATAATTCCTACTACTAAAAATGTGTTTTGGGAAATAATAATCATAAATTCTCCTTTTAATTCTAAGCTTTAATTAATATATTATTTAAGTTAATGTTGATTTCTAAATACAGTATTAATACTAGAAAGACTCTATTATTAATTAATATAATCTTATAAATATTCTTTAGAAATCAAAACCTTATAAAACAAATAGCTTTATATTACTTTATTAAGTATAGCCTCTTTATTTTTATTTTAATCAGATTAATTATAAAAATAAGCTGTATCAAAACTCCTTAAACATCTTACAAACCTAACTAAAAAATAAATGAAATTAATTAGGATTTTTAAGTTTATTTATAAGTTATTTTGATACAGCTTTCTAAAATTAAGCTTCTGTTACAAGCTCTTCTTCTTTATCCTTTTTTTCTTTACCATTTGCTTCAGTAAAGATATTTTCTGTAGCAGATAATTCTCTTAAGTAATCAATAAACCCATCTCTAAGATCTGGTCTTCTTAAAGCATACTCAACAGTTGCTTCTAAGAATCCAAGTTTATCTCCCACATCGTATCTTCTTCCTTCAAAGTCATAAGCATACATAGCTTCTTCGCTCATAAGCTCTAAAAGGGCATCTGTTAATTGGATTTCTCCACCTTTACCAGGTTTTGTATTTTCTAATATATCAAATATTCTTGGAGTTACTATATATCTTCCTAATATAGCAACATTTGAAGGTGCTTCTTCTGGTGATGGCTTTTCAACTAAGCCTTTTACTTTATAAACTCTACCTTCAATGTGTTTTCCATTAACTATTCCGTATTTAGAAACATTTTCCTCTGGAACAGTTTGAACACCTAATACACTAGTTCTATATTCATTATAACAATCAATTAATTGCTTTAAACATGGCTTTTCTTCATTATAAACTACATCATCACCAAGTAATATGGCAAAAGGTTCATCCCCTACGAAAGTCTTAGCACAGTAGATAGCATGTCCAAGTCCTCTTGGTTCTTTTTGTCTTATATAATGGATATCAACCATATCTGATATATCTCTAACTAAATCTAAAAGTTCAGTTTTCCCTGACTTTTCAAGTTCCATTTCAAGTTCAACATTACGATCAAAGTGATCCTCAATTGATTTTTTACTTCTTCCTGTAATAACAAGTATTTCCTCTATACCTGAAGCTATAGCTTCCTCAATTATGTATTGAATAGTTGGCTTATCAACTATTGGAAGCATCTCCTTAGGCTGAGCCTTTGTTGCAGGTAAAAATCTAGTACCAAGACCTGCTGCTGGTATTATAGCTTTTCTTATTTTATTGTTCATCCTCTTATCCCCTTGTAAATCAAAATTTTAATATTAAGTTCTAATTTAAAGTGCCTTTGATTTTGAAATAGACCTGTAAGACCATCTTAATAGCAACTCTTTGCGAAATTAAGTTAGGTCTTTAAGGTAATTTCAAAATCAAAACTAGCTAAAAATAAATCTTAATATGAAGTTTATTTAAAGTTTTTCATTCCAACGCATTGCCATTTCCAGAAGTCTTTGCACATGTCCTCTAAGTTTTTCTCAGCCTTCCATCCAAGTTCTTTTTCTGCCTTTGATGGATCTGCAAAACTTATAGCAATATCTCCTGCTCTTCTATCTACTATTTTATAAGGTATTTCCTTACCTGATGCCTTTGAAAAGGCTTTTATTATATCTAGTACAGAATATCCTTGTCCAGTTCCTAGATTATATGTGCTAATTCCAGAACCATCCTTTAACTTTTTCATAGCTGCTACATGTCCTCTTGCTAAGTCTACAACATGTATATAATCCCTTACACCAGTTCCATCTGGAGTGTTATAATCATCTCCAAATACTCTTACATAGTCTAATTCACCATCAGCCACCTTTGAAACATAAGGCATAAGGTTATTTGGTATTCCATTAGGTAACTCTCCAATTAATCCACTTTCATGAGCTCCAACTGGATTAAAGTATCTAAGAAGTACAATATTCCATGAATTATCTGATATATATAAATCTCTTAAAATATCCTCTATCATAGCCTTACATCTACCATATGGATTTGTTGCAAACCCTGCTTGAAGTCCTTCATGTACAGGTACTATTTCACTTTCTCCATAAACAGTAGCTGAAGAACTAAATATAAATTTCTTAACATTATGATTTCTCATACTTGTTAAAAGATTTAAAGTCCCAATAATATTGTTATTATAATATTCTAAAGGTTTTTCTACTGATTCCCCTACTGCCTTAAGAGAAGCAAAGTGTATAACAGCATCTATTTTTTCATTTTTAAAAACCTTATCTATATCTTCAAAATTTACTAAATCGCCTTCGTAAAACTTTATATGCTTTCCTGTTATTTTTTCAACTATATCCTTAACTTCTTTTTTACTATTTATTAAGTTGTCAATAACAACTACAGAATTATTATCGTCCTTTAATAATTCTATTACTGTATGACTCCCTATATAGCCAATTCCACCAGTTAATAATATATTCATTAACACTTCTCCCTCACCAAAAAATTACAGCTTAAATTATAGCATAAATTTATTTAAAAATTCAAATTATATACTATTTATATAGCAAACTCTCCCTTTATTGCTTTAAATATACTATTATTTTTTAATACCTCTTTTATTATTTTTAATACTCTATCTTCTGTAAAAATATCATTACTTACTACAAATGTCTCTTCTATTATCTCTTCTATTAAATTTCTTCCCTCTATAATATCATCTTTTAAAAGCTCTGCTGCTTCCTTCCATTTCAATAAGTTATCTTCTCTTATTAAAATTTCAACTTCTTCTATTATTTCCTCACTTATACTTTCCATAATATATTCTATGGACTTTTCAAATTCTAAAATATTTATATCCTTTCTTATTTTATATGGGCTTAATAAAAAGGTCTTTATACTATTTTTTATTGAAGTTTCTAATAGTCTCTCTGGACATAGGCTTTTATACTCTCTTCCTCCAAAGTTATAAGCCATTCTTAAAGAAAATTCTTTAAGATTTTTATCATAGCTTCCTCTTACTCTTCTTATAAATTCTCTTTTAACTTTCCTGTTAATTCCTAAAGATAAGATTGCCAATCTTCCACATTTATAAGATGGCTTATACTCATTTATTAAGGAACTTTTTTCTTTTATTATATTTATTAAAACTTCTTTACTTTGATTTATTATTTTTTCTGTTACACCCTTATTACTTAATATCTTTTTCTCTTCATCATAAGGAAATATTACTCTCTCCATTATTAAATTTAAATAATACTCTTCCCTTCCCCTAATTATTGTTGAAGCCTCTTCCTCTCCTAATTCCTCCAATAAATTTTGAAAGTTATCTTTCAAAAAAGAGTTAAAAATATTAGGCATATTATATGCCTCTTTTTCATTTAATACATTCATAAAATTACTTTGACTATTGTCAAATTCAAAAGAAAAATAATCCTTATAAATAGATTTTTCATAAATATATATATTAGTTTTATTTAAATATCCATTTATAATTAAGTATTTTAAAACTTCTAAATTTCTATCAAAAGCCTCTTCTTCAGTATTAAAAAGCCATATTACCTCATCACTACTAGCTAAGTTTTTCCTAGTCTCATAACTTAATAATTGATTTCTAAACTCATTAATATTTCCACTATAATCAGCTAAAATAAAATCATTATCTTTATTATGTAAAATTCCTTCTTCTCTAAAATTTCCTTCTAATCTTATATCACTAAATATTAAATTTCTAATATTAGCATTATCCTTCTCATTAACAAGACTCTCTAATATATAGAAAAACTTTGATTTTAATTCTTCTTGAGATTTTTTGTTATAATTCTCTTTATAACCTATATGAAAATAAATATAAGCTAAATCTTCAATATTATCTAAAGAATGCTTATCTAAATCCTTATTATGAATCAAATTCCCCTTAACTAAAAACTCATTATTATTAAAAACATAACTTTTTCCACTTTTTCTTTCTCTAAACTCAATTTTATATTGAAAATTATTATCTAAACTATTTATCCTAAATAAAAACTCTTCCAAAATCCCCTTAAGATTTATTTTTTTATTAATAATGCATTGTGAGTATGGCGTTCCGATAAATTTAAACTTATTAGAATCCTTTTTAAAAAACACTTCAAAATTTGGAGCTCCCATATTATTAAAAAACTTATTTACCAATTTATCTTCTCTTGCTTCATTAGTATTTTTATATATTTTATTAAAATCTCCACTTGATCCAATAATATTAGAAATTAATTTCTTTCTATATTCATAATCCCCACCTAATAACTGAATTTTCTTTTTAAATTCAAAATTAAATCTAGATTTAATCTCCTCTCTTATAAAAATTTCAAAGGATTTATCGCCTTTATGGATTAATTTAAATTGTTCTAATTCAAGCAATTTAAAAACATCTTTTAATTCCTCTTCTAATTTCTTATTAATATTATTATGAGAAATTCCAATAAATTTTTCTAAAATACTTTTTCTAAAATCATAATAAAACTCTTCCATAAAATGAGTATTATCAAAAACAATTTTCATAGATTTCTCACTATACTTTTCTAAGCTTTTTAAAAAGCCGTAATAATTTTCATAACAATCACTATTATTTATAATGCTCTTAATTTCATTAAGAAACTTGTTAGCTGCTTCATAATCCTTCCCTACATCAGCACCTAAACTTTTAGTTATAATTCTTCCATTTCCCTTATAATCCTTTAAAATAGGGTGCTTAAAGTTTACTGTAAGAACACCCTTATTCTTTGGCTCTAGTAATGAAACTCCCTTTTCTCTTAACTTATTCATAAATTCACCTTCCATAATCCAAATAAAAATAGCTAATATCTTAATCCCTCACTAGAATATAAACAAAAATTAAAACTAAAATATAAACTAATTTATATTTAAATTATAATGAATTTATATGGGCATATTATGCTCATAGTGTAATATTAATAATAAATTTAAAGCTTATAGTTTTAATTCTTCCATATTTTAAAGCAACATAAATTGTAGATTAAACTA
>OGJZ01002379.1_pt1 | contig 13958 bp, 21 predicted proteins | sample 1572321 | NCBI WGS metagenome assembly OGJZ01 (sample SAMEA2582086, study PRJEB24529) | metagenome | biome: Human gut stool | place: China | collected 2011 | reverse complement strand
CTTACTTTCTAGATCTGCGATTTGCTGAGAAAGAAGCAGAAGATCTTGTCCAACTTTACTCAATTGTTGAGCTTTCAGGGAGGCTATTTGACTATCTAAACTGGTCGAAAAAGCTTGTTGGCTTCCGGATCCCGCATATTGGATTCGATAATTAGAAATACTTGCCTCTAACTGCTGGATTTGACTATCCAGCTGGCCAATAAAAGAAGCTTGTGCTTGAGCGTTTTCCTCTCCGTGTGCTTGCTGAGCGTAACTCTGGTAGAAAGAGTAAAGTGGATGAGTCGCATCCAGACTTCTCCCCTCTAGTAGAGCTGATTTTAGACTATGGTAATCAGCTAAGCGCTTCTCTTGGTCTTGGATAACTTGGCCAATTTCTGCTTGACTGGAACTTGCACTGGCATTTTGAGAAGCAATGGTTGCATTTTGTTGATGGGCTTGAGCTTGGAGAATCGCTATCTGTTGCTGGTAATCCTTAAACAGCTGGTCATAACCAAAATGCTCATTTCCTTTAAACTGGCTCTCCCCTGTCTCAATGCTGGTTTTTAACAATTTTAATTGTTCCTCCTGTTTCTTTAAGAGGTCTAGCTGTTGCGTTAAGCTCATTCCTTGTTGTTTTTCCTGGTCCTCTTGGTACTCTACCAAGATTTCTCCCTTCTTAATCTCTTTATTTTCCTTTAGATGGTTGATTTGAATGGGAGAATTACTGGTTGATTGGATTTGATCCACCACGCGCGTAGCTTCAATCGTCCCACGACTAGACAAGGTCACTTCCTTCTTGGCAAAGACAGAGAATCCCACAACAAAAAGTAGTAAAAGAAAACAAGGGACTACCCATAAACTAGCAAAATTATGGAAACGTTTCTGATAGAATTCTGCACTTTCAAAATATTTTTCGTTCATCATACTCTCTTTTTTCTCCTAGTCCTCTCTTAACAAGTAACTAAATGGCTGTAATAGCCATTCTTTTTCAGTAGTTCTTCATGGCTTCCCTCTTCCTTAAGACGACCTTGGTCCATGAGGAAGACTTTTTCAGACCGTTCTGCAATCGTTAACCGATGGGCGATAAAGATAATGGTCTTATCTAAGGCCATCAAGCGGTCCACAATTTTCTTCTCCGTCAAGATATCTAGGCTGCTGGTCGCTTCATCCAGAATCAGAATAGGAGCATCCGTTAACAAAGCACGCGCCAAAGCAATCCGCTGCCGTTGTCCACCAGAAATTCCCATACCATCCGTTGTTAATTCCGTTTGGTAATTGAGGGGCATGCGCTCAATATCTTCTCGAATTCCTGCGATTTCAACAGCGCGCAAGATATCTTCCTGACTAGTTCCTTCCCGCGCTCCCAGTAACAAGTTCTCTAAAATCGTACCATTAAAGACATAGGGCTGCTGGGGTAAATAATTGATTTGTTGGCGGAGCAAGGTCTTATCCACTTGCTGGATATCCGCCCCTCCCAGCCGAATCGTCCCTTTATTGGGTTGGTAGAAATTCACCATCATCTTTGCTAGCGTGGTTTTTCCAGAACCGGAAATACCGACAAAACTCACCTTGCTCCCTTTTTTGATCCTTAAGTTAATATCTGTTAAAACATTGGCTCCAAAACCGTACTTGTAGTCCACTCCCTCAAAAACCAGATCACCATCGAGAGCCTCACGCTCTTGAAGAGGCTTCTTCTCTGCGAACTCAGAGTCTATCAAATAAACTTCATTCAGACGGGTATTGGCCACTCGTGCTGCTTGCAGTTTAGTTTGGAGGTTGATCAAATTCTCTAGAGGCCCTGTGAAATAAACAAGGAGAGTATTGTAGGTAATCAGCTGACCCAAACTCAATTCTTGCTTCATGACCAAATGAGCTCCCATCCACAAGACCAAGACATTCAAAATCAACTGGGCCAAGTGCTTGAGCCCCTTTTGCAGACTTTCAGCCTTGCTCATGGCAAAGGACTTCTTGAGATAGTCCACAAATTCTGTGTCAATCTTTTGATAACGACTACGCTCACTGGTAAGAGACTTGATGGTTTCAATCCCATTGATATCTTCGATAATAGAAGAAGACAAGACACTATTGGCTTCCATAGTTTCATTATTTAAGCGCTCAAAAGGCTTCATAAAGGCGAAAATAATGACCGCATAAATCGGTAGTAAGAGAATGGTCAAGAAAAAGAGATGAGCATTTTGGCTAAACAGGACTACTGATAAAATCAATACTATGGACAGATCCAAAAAGATTGAAAGCAGCGTACTAGCCAGAGCATCGATAATCCGGTTGGCATCTGTAAACCGCGACACCACTTCTCCTGTCCGTCGAGTTGCAAAGAAACTCATAGGCAACTGAAAAACATGCTTAATATAGGACAGAATGACATCAATAGACAAGCGTTGGCCTAAAACAAGGAGCAAGTAATCTTGCGCGTAGGTGAGGATTTGCTGTAAGATGTAAACCACAATCAAACCTAGTGAAATCACACTTAGTGTCTGCTTCATCTGATCAGGCACATAGGTATCAATAATCGATTGTAGGTAGTAAGAACCAACAATATTGATGAGGGTTACCAATAATGTTGCAAGAACAATATGCAGAACCAATTGCCGTTGTTTAAACAAAAGAGGGACAAAATCTAGGAGCCCATTTTTCTTCTCTTTGCTCGGTTGATAGGCTGGAGTCGGGGCCAAAGCAATAATAATCCCTGTCCATTGTTTTTCAAATTCCTCTAGTGTCAGCTTGGTCATCTTCACAGTTGGATCTGGATCTGCTATGTAAAGATGCTTTTTATCTTTCTTATAAACTACATAATAGTGAGGAAGACGACCATCCTTTATCACATGGGCAATGAAGGGATAGGTTACTCCTTCCAAGTCAAAAAGGGTACGGTCTGCTCGAAAGGCGCGTGTTTCAAAACCTAACTCTTCTGCCACCTTAACCAGACCTAAGGCGGTCGTCCCATCTGCAGTCGTTTTTGCCTTCTCCCGCAGACTAGCTAAAGAGTAGTAGGATCCATAGTAACCAAAGACCATGGCTAAAGCTGCAACACCGCAGTCTCTCATGTCAACTTGTTGGCGATAATGTTTTTTCTTAAATCTCATAGAATTCCTTTCTAGTTATTTTTCCCAATCATAGCAAAAAATAAAAATGGAGAGAAGGAAATTTGCCTATTCGGTCGTTTATCCTTCTTATTCGGTCAATAAGCAGGAAGAAAAAAGCCTCCTCCATGTCCATTTAGAAAGGCTAAGTAAAAAGAAAGAGAAAATAGAGACTTCAAAGAAAGATTCTATTATGTTACTAATTCGTACATTTTGGTGAGTTAATCAAGCTATTAAAAAGTTCTTTGCTGCTAATTCCACGCTAGTTAGTTACATCAACAAAGAGCACCCTCATTTACCAACAGCCCTTGCCATCACATTAGAAAGAGTCTTCAGGGCTTCATTATGGAAAAAGGGAACAAAAAAGAACCCATCGAAATGGGCTCTTGTATACATAATCGTAAAATTAAAGCATTTTGTTATCTTGCAGTGATTAGGTACAGAAAAACAGGCCTAAGCCTGCTATAAATCTAACTTGATTTTCTCCAAAACTATTAAATTCAAATAAGTTGAGAAAACATAAAGGGTAACAAAAAGGGGAATTAAATCGATGAGTTCAGTAAGCAAGTAAATTGCACCTGTCAAAGGTGCTTTTTATTATCTAATTTCATTGTTTTAATTTTAAAACATGAATGTTACTTTTTAAATGAAAAAGAGAGAAATAAAATTTTCTCTCTAAATCTTAATTATTAATTAAGTATAGGGCAACTTAATGATGTTTTGGTTCAATATATAGTTTTATAAAATCATGCAGCCATTAATACTTCACTAAAACTTTCCGTTGTTTTTGGTAACTTAATAATATCTTTTGCAGTTTCCAGTAATGTTTTTTTGCTCTCATTTGCTTTTTTCTTAGAAAGATATGGAGAATAACCCAATGCTTCAGTCATTGCAATATTTTCTAAAAGCAATTCAGTAAGAAAAATTACTGATAATTTATAATTTATAAAGTAATACGCTAAATATCTAAATTTTTTTGATAAACTTTTTTCTTTATGAAACATTTTTAAATGTAATGTAAACAACGAAAACGGTATAGAGATAATTCCTATAAAATTAACTCCTAACTTATTTTTTTTCAAATATGAATAAGTCTCAACTATCAACGCAAGATACCATATCATTATAAAAAAAATTATAAATAAAACTTGAACTCCCATTTTTATTTCTTCCTTCCATTTTTTTTATAAGAAGTGCCTGCGATATAGTCACGATTTTTTAAAGCATAATGTTTTTTTCTTTCATTCATATCAATATGATATTCATCATTGGCTTCACGTACAATCTTCTTAGCAACTTCTCTAGCATTTACATCCTGTACTGTATCTTCCTGCCCTTTTATATATGATGCCAGGCAAATACCACAAAGCATAAAAATTCCAATTAGCCATTTTAATACAGCGAGAATTAAATCATTAGGTGTAAAAAAATAACTCCCAAAAATTAAACAGACTATAATCACTGTTTCAACTTTGACAAATGGTTCCCCTATTTTCTTGCTTATTTTAGTAGGAGGTAATTCAATACAGGTGAGTATATTGTTTGCCATAAAAAGAATAGATGAGCTAGTAAATGTAGCAACGTCCGTAGTTTTATAGAATGTAATAATACACGTAATTAAAGAAATATAGTTTAATAATTGTTTAATAAATCCAGGACTTAATGAAATTCCTTGATTTCCCATAAAAGCCCCCCTAGTAACTACTCTGTCTTTTACTTTATACCACTCTTCAAATTTTGTCAAGTAGAATAAACATTTAATCCCGTATTTTTCTAGGCATATTTTTGCTACTACCTAACCAAAACCTCACCATTGGAAAACTCCGGTACCTTTACATTGGAATATTCCATCATTTTGCTCCTTTTTTGTTGAAAAAAATGTATTATGAGTTATAATGTAGATAGTAAATAGAGGTTTTCCATCTCCCCTTGAAACAGTTCATTCTGCGGTAGGAGGTGGGACACCTCTATTTGATTTTGAAATCAAGATGATGTATAATTAAGTCAAGAAAGAAGCATGGTTTTCCCGCCCAAAAGCTCTATAGCTGTGGGAGAGTCATGCTTCTTTTTTATCTCACAAAAGCCCCTAGATTCGTTTCTAAGGGCTTTTAGTTTATCCATGGTGTTTTAGTCATCTAGCAAGAAATAAAGCGAAATACGGGCGAATATGCAGCCTCAGCCTACTTATATGCTTCTAGTTCTCTGTTTTGGTGGATTCTCGCAAAGTTTAAGACTGCTATCTGTTTGTATCTGTGGTAACTTGTAAAACTAGTACCTGCCATCTCTACGCATTCGCTTGTTGTTTTCTTTCTCATATAACAATAATGGATAATAAAGTATTTTCTGGCCCTTTTGTTCTCTATGCTATTGATGTCGTGGGCGAATATCTCCAACCCCTCACGGATTGCTTTTTCATGCTCACCGCTCAAATTCCACTGATCAGGTAAGACAAGTTTCCAAGCCTCTTCATCTATTGCTAACCAGTTTTCACTTCCTGCCATTCTCTGGAAACGTAGAAAGTAGGTCATCCGCTCTCTAACGTTCATCATCGTTTTAAAGTTATCCAGCTCCATTAGTTCGCTCCTTCATGATATAATAGTCATGCGAAACCATACCATGAGAGTCAGCCCTGTGCTGGCTTTTTTTGCTATTTCTCTAGGTTCACTCTAGCTTCAAAAAGGTTATTATTGCTTTTATCTGCTTGATAAATGATAGGGGGATATATCCACTTTTTCGGCGTTCGCTCGGAGTTCAACACACATAATCCTGCCATTTGTCAGGCATATTTTTTGCCACTACCTTACCAAAACCTTACCATTTTTCGGAACGCTTACCGCCCCCTTTTTTGGAACGCTCTACTTACTTAAACCCTTGATATATCTAGCTTTTTTAACATTTAAACCGTCAAATATGTAGTATTTGTTTGTTTTGTAAATTGCACACTACTACAAATTATCATGTAAAAAACCCAAATCGATTGGGTCACATACTAAAAGGGGATTGCTCCCCTCTGCACACTCGATTAAAGTATTGCGTCCATGTTGTCGTCTAGGTAATCAGATTCTAAGAAAGTTATAGCTCCCTCAACTCTCTGCATTACAATTCCATGATCAGACATCAATCTCTCATAATTCAGCTCATCGACTGCTCTAGCAAACTTATTCAACAAGTCTTTTGTCCGATTGCTATTGTCCGCTGGGATATACTGCGCTAACTCTGCACTATTTGGGTTGCCATTACCAAAAATATCTCCTAAAGCATTTCTGAAAAGTTCTAAAGTTGTGCGATCGTCTTTGTAATGGTCTATTAGTGCTTTTCCAGTGGATACGGCCAAAGCACCACTTTCAAAAAGTTTTACGGCATTTTGCACTGCTACTTGGTAACCAGAATCAGTCAACGCTTTTACTTCCGTTTCAGCTCTCTTAGCCTCTTTATCTGGTAGTAGGTTGTCTGCAATTTTCTTCAGATCATCATAATAACCAGCATACCAAGCCTCGTATTTGAATTTAAGGGTTTCAAGTTCATTCTCTTTCCCCTCTGCGCTTAAAAATTGATTATTCTGTATTTCTTCGATTTTTCCATATAAGTTAGAAATAGCACCTTTCAATGCTAACATCTTAGTAATAATTGTTTTCTTGTTCATTCTTTTTCCTCCTTCTAATTCTTTCAATCGTTTACAAGTATCGTCATGCTACGGTATACCATTTTTAAAACTGTTTTTTTGCTCGTATCAATCCATAAAGATTTTTGTATCATATCCACTCCTAACACCAAAACAAAAAGGACACCGAAAAAGCTAAATAGCTTAATCAGCGCCCTCGGTTGTTCCGATAGACTCTATTTTTTTGTTTCACTTCGTTGCAAGTATGAAAATCTTCCATCTTGAAAATGCAAGGCCACACTCCCAAAGGTTGGGGGATCCTCTGCCTCTATTTTACCATTTTTTGAGAATAATACAAAGCCTCTATCAAGCAAATCTTTAAGCTGTTCTGTCTTTTGTATCATACTAAGCCTCCTCTCCCTCTGTATCCTAGTCATAGTAATTAGCAAAACCTAAACAGATACGTTTCAGGGCTTCCCCCATTGCTGTTCTACCTTGATAATCTACTGTGATAGTCCCATCTCCACTAATAGTTGTTTCTGTTACTGGACTTTCTCCAGTACCCATGAAATAACCATGAATAGCAATACTTGCCACATCAGCTATTTTGTTTGCCTTTGCATGTTCAGTATTTTCAAATTTATAACTGAAACGGTGTTTTTCTTTGTAGTTTGTCATTTTGATTACTCCTTTACTTGAAATATATGGACTTATTGTAATCTCAGTAGCCATAAAGCGTTGAAATAACTGACATTTTCAACTATTTAACGCTTTTTACTACCCTTTTTAGTGTACTTTAGCTCATTTTTGAGCTTTTTTAAGTTCCATTTTTGGAATGCAAAGCCTGCACCTTTTAAGGGTGCACCTGCACCCAGTACATACTTTTTTAACCTGCGTAGTTTTGAGCGACTTTATCTTTTAGGCTGCTAATTGAGTATCGTTTATCCTTAATCGTGAATGACTTGAAAAAGTTCCCCTCTAGGCCTGTTCTGACACGGCTGGCCACTCTGTCGCTATACATACTAGCGATTTCTGAGCTACTCAAGTTTGTAGTGATGATGGTTTTTTCTCTGTTGCTGAGAATATCAAAGATAAACTCTTCTTCCCAGGCAGACTTCCCCTTATTGCTGAGACTCTCTGATTTTATACCTAAATCATCGAGTACCAGGAAATCAGCTTCTTTTAACATTCTTGAGTAGTAACCCTCTTGGCTAGTGTAATTAAAGCTCTCTCTAACTCGTCTAAGGATTTCTGTTAGATTGACAAATAACACGCTCTTAGGCTCTCCTTTGGCCTTGTAGCCCTCATTTATAGCCTTAGCAACAGCAACGCTTAAATGACTTTTCCCTATACCTGTTGATCCTGTAAATAAGGTGTTTCCTGTCATACCATTTAGATATTTCTCTACTTGGTCTTTTGCAAACTCTAGTAGTTGTTTTTCTTCGGCTGTCTCAGCTATAAAATTCTCAAAATTAGCAGCTTTTAGCTCTTTAGGTATTGTACTGTCTCGCATAAGGACATTGTAGGTTTTTAAATAAGCCTCAGCATTAAGGCTATCGTTTACCCCCTCTTGTTCCTGCTTATCTATTAGCTCCTGGCCACATTTAGGGCAAAATTCCAGTACTTTCCTTTCCACACTGCCTTTTATAGGTGTTGAAATTTGCCAATAATTAACATGGTGAACTTCGCACACCTTTTCACTAATTTTTCTGTTGTTATATTGCTCAAATTTATTTTCCATTGCTCACCCTCCTAAAATGGGTTTTCCTCTGTTCGTGTTTTTAGCCACTCCTCACGGCTAATAGGTTCTGCTTGCTTAGGTGTCTTTTTCAGCTTTTTCCTTTGTTCCTCATGCTGCTTAACTTGCTCTACAGTTTTAAGTCCTAGCCCCTGCCAGTTTGAAAGGATTGATCTTGTATATCTAATTGACTTACCAGCATTTAGGATAGTTACTTCAAGAGCGTAGATTACTAACTCTTGTCCGTGGATTTCTAGCAAGTCTCTCACTTCTTCCACCATTGTCTCATTAACTGCCATCTGTCCAAAAGCTGACTTTAATTTTTCAAAGATTGGATTTTCATGCTCGTCCTCGTCATTCTGACTTGACCTAGATTGACTTAGATTATCTTGACTTGACTTATATTGACTTATATTGGGTAAACCAATGGTTTCCATTTGGTTACCCGTTGGTAAACCAGTATATTTTTCAGGTGGTTTTTCTAATAAATGCTTATAGATACTAGGGCTGTATCTGTCTTTTCTAACAGTGTTCTGCTCGTGAAAATCAGTGATAAAATATACCATTTCATCATTCAGAGGTCTAACAAAATCCTTGACTATCAAAAGTCCTAGGTTATCCTCACTAACCCCTATCATTCTAACAACAGGGAAAGCCTCTACCACTCCATCATCATCTGAGTTTTGAATTAAATGAAAATATAGAGCCTGTGCCTCTAACGGCAATCTCAAAAATCTCTGAGTTTGGGTTACTGTCTTACTTATCATTCTTCGATTTCCCATTTTTATTCCGTTGTACCTCCTTGTTAATTCTCCTGATGATGTCATAATAAGAATGATCAGGAGGAATGACATAGCCCTCTATTTCAAATTCCACCCATTGCTCCACACCGTCCACGATTACCTTGCGTAGATTTGTGATGGTGGGTTTCCATTGTTCTTTTTTCTTTGTCATTATTCCCCCTAATCTACTGCAAGAAAGTTGTATATATCGGTCTTGCGGTAATAAATCTTCTTACTATTCTCAAAAGGTGACTGATACGGCTTTAAACCGTGCTTTTCCCAATTGTTCAAAGTAGTCCCACTAATCCCTAGTTTAGCTAGTAAATCAGCTCTAGCGATTAAATCCCAGCCGTCATTGTGTTGCTTCTCAATCTCAAGCCTTTTTTCTAAGTGGTAGCCAACTTTCTCCAATAACTCAAGCTCTGCTTCTCTTGATAATAACTGCATTGCACACCTCCTCTTGTTCTCTACGCTCAACCCCTTGTGCTGGCAATCCGTTGATTGCTCTGGTAATAATGTCATTAACAGCAAGAATGCCTAGGCCATCACAAGCCTCCTCATAGGTATCTGCAAACCTATTGAAAGTATTCTTATAAGTAGCCGTGATATTAAAAACAATAACGGTTGCTACACGCCTCCCATAGAGTTGAGAAAGCTGAGCCTCGGCTCTTTCTTCGCTCTCGTTTCGTTTTTGCATTCTTTCCCACTGTTCGGGGGTATAGTCTGACTTCTTCACAGTAAAAATGCTATTTCCTGGTATAATTGCACTCATTTTATTCCTCGTTAGTGTCCCGTTTATATAATTGCTCCAGGACTTTCTCCCAAATTTGGGAAAAAGTCCATCAGTTTTTTAATGCCGTTTACTATACATCTCACCTCACGCTCTCCTCGACCAAAATTTGAGATTGTGAGATAGTACCAGTTTAAAGAGTTAGCGCTCTCTCGTCTGGGCATAATTCACTATTATTGTGATATTTTTAAATAAATACCTAACCAAATCCCATACTTGCTTCTTCGGTTTTAGTTATCTAAATGAAAATCTTGTTTATATAGTCCTCTAATACATCATCTAACCTCCATAACTTCAAGCCATTTCTTCATTCTTTTTAGTTGTCTTTTGCTGATATATCCCCGCTTCTTATAAGCAATAGCCCACGCATTAAAACACTCACCAAATAAGGATATACTTACGAACGATAACAAGATAACCCCTACGCTTAATAAATCACTAATCATTAGAAAACCCCTTATCTAGCTTGATAGCCATCTACAAATGCCCACCATGCGCTGCCCTCCAATGAAAAAAGCTCGTTTAATTCATCGAAAGAGAGTTTCTTATTGAGATAATCGATCAAAATCTGATATAGATTAGGTTCTTTTGCTTTCATCTCTTGAATAAGTTTGTCAAAATCTAAATGTGTTGCATCCATTTTTTATACCTCGTACAGATCATTTTGCGCCTTATACCTGGATATGGTATAATTTAAGTAAATAAAATTTCCTAAAACCTCTACAATTTTTTAATGTTACGGGTTTTAGTCTATCATCTCAAAAAGCCTTGCTAGTTTACCGACTGTTTAGGCTTTTTTTGTTGCTTAGATTTCTTTAAGTGAAAGGTCGCAAGAAATCTTATAAATCTTCTACTAGCCAATTCATGACCGCCTCATAGATACGCTTTGGAGCGTCATAGTCTCCATTTTCAACTTTGGTATAGGTTTGTGGTTTAACACCTAATTCTTCAGCTACTGCCTTTTTAGTCTGCTGAGCCTTAGCACGTTTAACACGTACCTTTTCAGCTAATTCCGTTGAAATAAACATACCAGCCCTCCTTTCCAAACAGACTTTTTTGTCTGTTTTTAAGTTTATGATACAGACTTTTTTGTCCTTTGTCAAGCATTTTATTTAAAAAAACAGACTTTTTTGTCTTTTTTATCCTTTTGTGTTATAATCGTTTTTGAAAGGTAGCAACAAAATGACAAAAAATAAACTTAAGGAGCTTAGAAAAAAAGCAGGTTTGTCTCAACTAGACATAGCAAATGAGCTTAATATATCTGTAAAGACTGTCTCACGTTGGGAAAATTTAGAAACAGATATTAAGCCTAATAAAGCAGAAGAATTAGCAAAATTATTAGGGGTATCTGTTCCTATACTACTCGGTTATGGGTATCAAGAACCCATCAAACACTTAGCTTGGGAGTGTAATATACCTAAATTGAGAAAAGAAAAAGGTATAACTCAAGAAACACTCTCTAAAGAGACTTCTATCCCTTTAGAGCTTATAAAAGAGTGGGAGAATAATAACGGTAGCTACACACCAGAACAGTTAAAAATCTTAGAAAAATACTTCGAAGTCTCTATCCCAGAGATAGTAGGATATTCTATTGCTCACTCAGAGCTAAGAAACGTGATAAATGAGCTTTCTGAGGATAGTAAACAAAAGCTATTAAGTTATGCTAAAGACCTAAAAGCCTTAGAGGATTTCAACAAGGCAAATAACCCGTAAAACGCTCTCTAAGCGATTTTATAGCTCAGCTATATAAATTATCATCACACCTAAAACAAACGAAAATAAGGCTATTCTCGTAGCTCTCAGCACCATATAAAAACAATATTCATAAATACTTAACTAAATCCCATACTTGCTTACTGATGTTAGAAAGGTATGACTATGAATATTACAGAATACAAAAAGAAAAACGGTGCTACAGTGTACCGTGCAAGCGTTTATTTAGGCGTTGATAAACTTACAGGGAAAAAGGCCAGGACAACAGTCACGGCCAACACTAAAAAGGGCGTTAAAATCAAAGCCAGGGAGGCTGTCAATGCTTTTGCAGCTAATGGATATAGTATAAAGGAAAAGCCAATCATTACAACCTATAGGGAGCTAGTCGCTTTATGGTGGGAGAGTTACAAGAATACAATTAAGCCTAACTCCCAGCAATCTATGGAGGGGATCGTAAGGCTTCATATTTTGCCTGTATTCGGCAATTATAAGCTAGACAAGCTCACTACTCCTATTATTCAGCAACAAGTCAATAAGTGGGCTGACAAGGCCAATAAAGGCGAAAAAGGGGCATATGCAAACTATAGCTTCCTAAACAATATAAACCGCCGTATTCTCCAGTATGGAGTTACAATGCAAGCGATCCAACACAACCCAGCTAGAGATGTCATTATCCCACGTAAGCAACAAAATAAAGAGCATAAGGTCAAATTTTTCAGCAACCAGGAACTAAAACAGTTTTTAGACTACCTGGAAGATTTGGATCAGTCTGGTTATGAGAATTTCTTTGACTACGTTCTTTATAAGACATTGCTGGCTAGTGGCTGCCGTATCGGTGAGGCTTTAGCTCTTGAGTGGTCTGATATTGACCTTAAAAAAGGCACTATCAGCATATCTAAGACTCTCAATAGATACCAGGAAACAAACACGCCTAAGTCTAAAGCAGGTCTAAGAGAAATTGACATAGACAAGGCTACAGTTTCCCTGCTCAAGCAATATAAAAAACGCCAACAAGTCCAGTCATGGCAACTAGGACGGTCTGAGGGGATTGTCTTTACTCCTTTTACCACAAAATACGCCTACGCTTGCTTGCTAAGAAAAAGACTACAATACCACTTTAAAAATGCTGGTGTTCCTGATATTAGTTTCCATGGTTTCAGACATACTCACGCTACGATCATGCTATACGCTGGCATAGAGGCGAAGGATTTACAGTATAGACTAGGACACTCTAATATCTCAATGACTTTAAATACTTATGTCCATGCTACCAAAGAGGGTGCAAAAAAAGCCGTCTCAATCTTCGAGGCAGCTATCAGCAATTTATAAATAATAAGGGTGACCCATTTTTGGGCTACCCTATTACTATACCTAAAATTAGTTATGGGTAACTAAAAGGGTAGCAAAAACAAAAAAAGCACTCTAGGATAGAGGCCTAAAGTGCTTAGTTTCAAGGCTTTACAGCCTATCTTATTCAATAAAATATTACAACATTTTGTTGTAGAATTCAACCACAAGTGCTTCGTTGATTTCTGGGTTGATTTCATCGCGTTCTGGCAAGCGAGTCAATGAACCTTCCAATTTTTCAGCATCGAATGATACGAATGCTGGACGTCCAAGAGTAGCTTCAACAGCTTCAAGGATAGCTGGAACTTTCAATGATTTTTCACGAACTGAGATCACTTGACCTGGAGTTACGCGGTATGATGGGATATCAACGCGTTTTCCGTCAACAAGGATGTGACCGTGGTTTACGAATTGACGAGCTTGACGACGAGTAGTCGCAAGACCAAGACGGTAAACAACGTTATCCAAACGACGTTCCAAAAGAAGCATGAAGTTGAAACCGACAGTTCCTTCTTTGATCTTAGTAGCTTGTACGAACAAGTTACGGAATTGTTTTTCACCAAGTCCGTAAGAGAAACGAAGTTTTTGTTTTTCAGCTAATTGCAAACCGTATTCTGATAATTTTGAACGGTTGTTTGGTCCGTGTTGACCTGGTACGTAGTTACGACGTGCCAATTCTTTACCTGTACCTGTAAGTGACAAGCCAAGACGGCGAGATTGTTTCCAAGATGGTCCTGTATAACGTGACATATGAAATGTCCTCCTATAAAAATAATTTTTTGTAGGAAATAACGTTTTAGACAAACCTGATTCGTTCAGAAAGCCTTCGCCCAAACAGCAAAGGTTACTTTTCTAGCTGGCTTCCTGTTGACGAGCTTCATTTTGTCCTGCTGTCATTTCGCACAAA
>OGJZ01002376.1_pt1 | contig 13982 bp, 8 predicted proteins | sample 1572321 | NCBI WGS metagenome assembly OGJZ01 (sample SAMEA2582086, study PRJEB24529) | metagenome | biome: Human gut stool | place: China | collected 2011 | reverse complement strand
CTAACGGTAAAGTGACTTACGCAACTGCTTCTAATGTAACCTTTGACAGTGTTCAGTTTGGTGATAAAGGGCCTAAGATCACTAATAAGGCTGGAAATATCAACGTAAGTGGTCCAGATGGTAAAACACCTACTAAAATTACAGGTGTGGCTCCAGGTGAAATTTCAGCAACTTCTAAAGATGCTATAAATGGTAGCCAGTTACATGCAGTTGCTTCAAACTTGAACAACAAGATCAATAAAGTTGGTAAACATGCCGATGCAGGTACTGCAAGTGCATTAGCGGCTGCGAATATTCCGCAAGCTTATACACCAGGTAAGAGCTTAGTTGGTATTGCAGCTGGTAACTATCAAGGGCAAAATGGTCTTGCAGTAGGTATGTCTCGTATCTCTGATAACGGTAAGATTATTATCCGTTTATCTGGTACGGCAAATACCCAAGGTAAAACTGGCGTTGCAGCTGGCGTAGGTTACCAATGGTAATCAGCTGATAGCGAAAACATAATGAAAAACACCGCAAAGTGCGGTGTTTTTGATCTGCACCCCAAAAGTTGGACTCAACAAACCAACAATTGAGGTGCAGATTTTTTATGGGTAAACACTACACAATCGAATTTAAATTACAGGTTCTTCAACCTATTTTGAATGGAAAAATGAGTATTAGAGAAGCTGTGCGTTTTTACAATATTCCTTCCAACGCCTTAGTCGGGACATGGTTGAAACGGTTTGAAAAAAGTGGCATAAAAGGACTGATTCCCCGTAAACCATCAGGACGACCACCGATGAAACCTAAATATGCAAAAATGCCACCGCCACCCAAAACTGAAGAAGAGCGTTTACGTTTGAGAATTTTACAGCTTGAAGCGGAGGTGGCTTATCTAAAAGAATTGAGAAGGCTCAGACTTCAGGACGAAGCCGAGCAACGGAAATTATCCAAAGGTTAAGAACGCATTATCCCTTAACATGGCTATTGAGTTTCGCACGTTTAGCGCGTAGTACGTTCTTTTCCCAACTTCAAGTTAAGCCAGATAAAGACAAGGTACTTAAAGCCGCCATTAAAGACATTAAAGCGAAACATCCTGATTATGGCTATCGACGTGTTCATGCCTGTTTGCCAGGCGTAAATCATAAAAAAGTCCAACGTTTAATGCAGGTACTTGGGCTTCAAGTGCGGTCAAGAAAAAGCAAGAAATTTACCACCTATCGAGGCACGATAGGGGTGATTGCACCGAATCATCTTGAACGCGATTTTAGTGCAACGGCCCCGAAACAAAAATGGGTATTTGCACAGGTTATCCTGAAGATAAAGTGCGGTTAATTGATGTACTACTTCGGCCTGAAGTGTTGGTTTATGAACCACTTTGGACGGCAATTCCAAGTAATAAGGCGATTTTGCCTGTGCTTTGGTCTTTATTTCCTAACCATCGTTATTTGTTAGAGGCAAGTTTTCATCTTACACCAAACTTAATCCAAAACGGCTACGCCCAAAAACCAATTGCAGGTCGCCGAGGTGATAACGTTAAATTGATTGGTGAAAATAATTCCATGCTAGACACAACCGATGGACAGTTTGGTCAGCAAGATAGTATTTATCAGCAGCTTTGGTGCTTACCACAAGTGGAAGAACAATATTTGCAAGTCTGTACTTTCACCGTGGGAGGGCATTATGGCGGTACTTGCCTACGTTCCGATTCAAGTCGTGTCATCATGGGAAATAGTGATATGCAGCCTTTGAGGATGTTGAAGGATAAAGTATTTTTTGGACAAAAGAAATAATCAGGTTACCGTGCATTACCTACGAAAATAGGGTAGAATCAGCAGATCTGATTTTTAAAGATTTGCGGAATTTTTACCGCACTTTACTCGAATTTATATTTTTCTATTTATAAGTTATAAGGCAACCATAATGCATCAAATCAATTTGTTTCGTCCAACACTTTTGGCATTAAGTCTTGCTTTTGCGAATTCTTACGCGCAAGCCTCAATGGTCCGTAATGATGTGGACTACCAATTTTTCCGTGATTTTGCTGAAAATAAAGGACAATTTTCAGTCGAATCTAGCAATATTCCCGTTTTTAATAAACAAGGTCAGAAGATTGTAACAGTATTACCCAATTTACCGATGCCTGATTTACATGTGGCAAATAGGGTAAGCGGTATTGCAACTTTGTTTAATCCTCAGTATATCGCCAGTGTAAAACATAACTTAGGTTATGGCTCGGTACAATTTGGTGATAGTGATAATAATTCAGATAGTCATTATTTTAATTATCTTATTACAGATCGAAATAATCATAGCGGATTGGATTTTCATGCCCCGCGGTTACATAAATTGGTGACCGAAGTCGCACCGATACCTCTAAATAATATTGCTTTTGATAATGCTAAAAAAACAGGACCACGCAATGGTGCTTTTTTAGATAAAAATCGTTATCCATACTTTGTGCGAGTAGGCTCTGGACGTCAATATTTAAGAAGTAAAGATGGTAAAGATAAAACATCTTTAACATCTGCTTATCATTATCTTACTGGTGGAATACCGCTCGCACCACGAGGATCAATGGACAATTGGATATCATTTAATGGTGATATTTATGATGGGCTAGCAACTTACGGTTTGCCTGGTGATAGCGGCTCACCGCTATTTGCTTATGATGCGAAGGAAAAACGCTGGGTATTAGCCGCAGTGCTATCTACTTTTGCGGGTTATGATCGGACCGAGAACATTTATACGATTATTCAACCTGATGTCATAGCACAAGCTTTTAAAAATGATGAGATTCAGATTCCACTTCGCGCTAAAGAGATCCAATGGCGGAATTTAGGTAATGGCGATAGTGTATTAAAAAATGGTGCTGAAAATATTCATGTAGCATTAGAAAATTCATCTAAGAAATCATTAGATCAAAATACGCAACGCCCTTCTTTAGATAACGGTAAGACTATTCATTTCCAAGGTGGTGATGGTTCAACTCTCATTCTTAAAGATAGTATTAACCAAGGTGCGGGGGCTTTATACTTCAATCAAAATGCCATTGTTCGCGCAGAAAATAATGATACAACTTGGCTAGGCGCGGGAATTGTCGTTAACGGTGATAAAACGGTTCATTGGCGCGTAAAAAATCCTATTAATGACCGTCTTTCAAAATTAGGAACGGGCACACTTTATATTGATGGTCAAGGCAAAAACCTAGGTGATATTAGTGTAGGCGATGGAACTGTAGTACTTGATCAAAAGTCGTTTAATGGACAGCAGCAAGCCTTTAATCAAGTTGGGATAACAAGTGGCCGAGGAACAGTTATTCTTGCCAATAATAAGCAGGTCAATCCAGATAATATTTACTTTGGTTTCCGAGGTGGGCGATTAGATGTTAATGGAAATTCGCTTACTTTTCATCGTATTCAAAATACTGATGACGGTGCAAAAATTGTCAATAATCACCGCACTTATGCCGCTGAAATTAATGTAATTGGTCGTAATGATGTAACGGCTCAAAACATAGAATGGGTAAAATGGGGACAGGAGCCAACCACTTCATTTGCATTGTATGAATATAAAAATAATCATAGAAATAACCGATTTGATTATTTCCGTTTAAAAGACGGAAAAAACCCACGGGCTTATTTCCCTTGGGATATGGAAACCACCAATGATTGGGAATTTTTAGGTAACGATAAACAAAAAGTTGTAGGAAACGCAGTCGCAAAAGAAAATGCGAAAAAACGTTTAGATACGTTTAGTGGTTTCCTTGGCGAGTACGATTCTCAACGTTATAACGGTGCATTAACATTTAATTACAATCCTAATCATCACAATAGCGTGCTTGTATTGAATGGCGGTACGAATTTAAATGGTAATTTAAATGTATCAGCAGGGCATCTAGTGCTTTCTGGTATTCCTATACCTCATGCTTATGATCATTTAAATAAAAAAGAAGTTGTAGATGAAAATAGTTGGATTAATCGCCAATTCAAAGCGCGTGAATTTAATGTTTCAGGCAATGCAAAACTAGAAAGTAGTCGCAATGTAGGCTTGTTAGAAGGGAATTTCAACGCTCGACATCAAGCTCAAATTCAACTAGGTTTTACTCAAGGTAAATCCAGTGAATGCATTCGTGCATCTTATACAGGTTACACTGCATGTTCTGATAATAAGACTTTAGGGCGTTTGGCTTTTGATCGTATGCCTGTGACTGTTGTGCGTGGCAATGTGGATTTAAAAGATAATAGCCAGCTTAATTTAGGTAAAGCGCATTTAGTTGGGCGTATTAATGCGATGCCAATGACACAAATTCGTTTACAACCTAATAGCCAATGGACATTGAATGGAAATAGTGCGGTAGGACATTTAGATCTTTTACCTAATAGCCAGATCACATTAAATACAGGTTATGATAATGTGAATAAAAACTATCGTGGTTGGGTTCAATTTAATGAGTTAACAATTAATGGAAAATTGACAGGGAATGGTCACTTCCGTTTCTTAATGAATGTGGCGGAACGTAGAGGCGATCATATTACAGTAAATGGGCTTGCTTCAGGTTCTTACATCCTTTCCGTAAAAAATACGGGTAAAGAACCTAATGAAGTAAATCCATTAAGCCTTGTTAAATTAAATCATCCAAATCAGCGAATGGGGCAAGCTCGTTTTGCACTTGAAAATGGTTATGTTGATTTAGGGGCATATCGTTATATTTTAGCTAATCGCAACAATGATTATCGCTTATATAACCCGTTGCGTGAGGCTGAACAGTCTTTTCAAGGTAGTGAGCAACTTATTGCAAATAGTCAGCGTGAATTTGAGAAAGTGCATCAATTACTTAATCAAAAACAACAAGAGCTAAATCGATTAAATGCTCAATATGAGGATGTGAAAGCAAAAGAAAATACTTATAAATCACATGTTGCACGATTGCTTTCAGATATAAATCAAACTAATAATCAAATTGACAATGCTTTTAATGAATACAATCGTACGCCTCGTATCCGTTTTATTAAACGTCGACGATTATATGACCAATTTACGCAATATAAGTCTAAGTTAGAAAATCAACGTAATGAATATCGTAATATTAATTCTCAAGCAAATTATTATGCGGAACAAGTGTCTTTGGTACTCGGTAGCGTTAATTCGATAAAAAATGAAGTTAATTCACTTTCATCTCAACAAGGTAGCTTGCAAGCAGAATTAAATCGTTTACAAGCGGGTTATGCAAATAAAATTGCACAAGCCCAAAAACTTTGTACTGCCCAAGGGCTTTCATCTGATGTATGTCGAAAAGTTGCTAAAGTCGCAAATGATAGTGATCTAGCGGCTTTTGAAGCGGAGCTTGATGCAAATATTGAGCAAGTAGAATTTGCTCAACAAGCATTAGAACATGCTAAAGCATCTGGTGATGAAAGTGCGGTTCATTTTGCGCAAGAAAATTTAGATCAAGCTATACGATCTCTCGTTAATGCGCTTGAAGATACTTATACAACTTTAGGTGATATCAATCATTTCTTAGGTGCGATATCTGAAGATGTGGCAATTCCTGTACAGGCTCAGCTTATCAGTCGTTATTCTAACACGGCTTTATCAGAGCTTTCTGCAAACGTCAATTCGATATTACAAATTGGAAGAAACTTAGATCGTCATTTATTAAGCCAAGATAAATCGAATGTTTGGGTGAATACCGAAGCAAGTCAGAGAACTTATCGCTCTGACTACAACCGTCCATATAAGCAAAATTTAACTTTGACTCAAATTGGTGTGGCTCAGAGATTAAATTCGAATATGCAAATTGGTGTGGTGCTTTCTTATTCTCGTGCGAATAATGAGTTTGATGAAAATGTATCGGGGACAAGCCGACTAACTGCCATAAATAGTTTTGTTAAAGGCGAGTGGAATAATGGCGTCTTTGCAAGTTTTGACTTAGGTTATGGGCGTAGCCGCAACAATGTGAAATTTGACGAAGAAAACAAAACATTCCACCGTAATATTTTGAGTGCAGGCGGAAATATTGGGACTTCTTTGGACTTGGGAATTAACGTCACACCTTCAGTGGGGATGCGTTATTACCGTCTATCTAGCACAAACTACCAATTAGACGGCGCAAATATCAACAGTAAAACCTTACATTTAACCACTTACCGTGCTGGTGTAATGTTAGATAAAACGTTTGATATCAATGGTGTAAAATTCACCCCAAGTTTCTCAAGCAATTACTATGATGCCACTCAACGAAAACTTGCCATTGACGGTGTATTAAGCGTCAATGATGTCGCATTAAAACAACAATTTGGACGTTATTTTACTCATGAACTTAGTTTTAGTGCTCAGATGAAACAGTGGAATATAAGCACGAATATTGGAATGCTTAAGGGTTCTGATGTGGCTCCACAGAAGTTTACTTCATTAAAAGTCGGCTTTACTTGGTAGAAAGTGCGTAGAAATTTAGAGCAAAATAAATACTTGCTTTAAGGACTGATGACGATATTTATTGGATTCAGTCCTTTTTATTTTGTATTTTTAGGGGGCATTTCTAGATTGGAACAAAAAATCAGCCATCAAACAGTGGTTATATAGTTCCCATGTTTGATGGCTGATGAAGATTAGTTTTAATTTTTTTGAATATTAATGACTTGCTTTAGGCAATGCTTTTCCAATTAAAATGCTTACAACTAACATCACTAAAGTCGGAACCAACCAGGCCATTCCTTCAGATGAAAGAGGGAAGTGCTCCAATAATGAATTAATGCTTTCTGGTAACATTTTAACGTTATTTAAGCTGTCACATAAACTAAAACAAACAGTTACGATTAATGTGCTGTTGTATGTAAATTTTATTGATGGAAGTTTTTTGCGTAAGAATTGCAATAATACAAGCACAATAGCTACCGGATAAATTAATAACAAAGCAGGGATCGTTATGCGAAGTAGATCCGTTAAACCATATTGTGAAACGGTGATTGTCATTGCGGTAAAAAGTGCGGCCCAGAATGGGTAAGAAAAACGCACAGAGAATTTTGAAAAATAGTCTGCGGCAGCACTCGTTACACCAACAAGGGTTGTTAAGCTCGCTAATACAATTATATAACCTTAGCTATTCCCCAAACTGGGCGCAAGTAGAGGACATGTTAATGCAAGCCGTCAAAGGATTAAATAAAGCTTGTGGTGTCATTTTACATTCAGACCAGGGATGGCAATATCAAATGGTAGCTTATCGTCGAATCTTGGCTGAACATGGCATCATTCAAAGTATGTCGAGAAAAGGGAATTGCTTGGACAACGCCGCAATGGAAAGTTTCTTTGGGCGATTAAAAACGGAATGCTTTTATGGTCGGGAATTTAACAGTAGAGAGGAGATAGTTGATGCCGTCAGAGATTATTTGGATTACTATAATCATCGACGGATTCAACTAAAATTAAAAGGACTGAGTCCGATACAATATCGAAAACAATCCTTTAAATAACAGTCTAACTTTTTGGGGTCAGATCAATTCCGTGAAAAATTTGCAAAAAATTGACTGCTTGATGGGTTTTAGTGTCTTACACGTACTTTATAATTTACTTTATTATTTTTAATAAGTTGTAAATTTACTGCACGTATTGGTTTTACTACCTGTCTTACTTTTTCAGGAATTTTTGCTTCAACTTGTTTTTTTATCGCTGTAGTAGCTTCCGCTTTAAAATGTATTTGGCGACTACGATGATTTTTCATCTCAGTACGAGATTTTACACCTTTGACTACAACTGTATCCTGTGTTGCATTCACGCCAGCATTAGTTGCTGTTTGCTGATGTTTGGCGTTAACCTCTAATTTTGCATCCGCTTTCACACCTGCAATAGAACCGTTATTCCAGTCATTTTTTGCTGCTTCTGCCCACTTATCTGTAGTTGGTACAGCAAGTTTACCACTACCATTCGCAGCAAGGCTTACACTTACTTCATTGACTTTATTGGCTAATTGCTCACTGTGAGAATCACCTGAAATCGTACCGCTTGCGTGGTTAGCATTGACAGAGCCACCGATAAATTTCGCATCACCACCAGCATTGATTTTAGCTGTATCGGTGTTGAGAGTGGTTTCGGTATGTGTTTCATTACGCACCACATTCACAGCAAGATGACCGCTACCTGAAGACGGAGTCCATTTTTGTTCAGCCACACCACCGCCTAGTTTTAAGCCTACTGAAACATCAGTTTTGTTCACGCTATCTGTTGCTGCCGTTAAGGCTAAATTGCCTTTGCCTGCATTAAGATTGAGCTGTTCAGAGGTTGAGTTTACGCCTTTTAAATTCACTCCGTTTTGAGCTTGAATGCTCACATTTTTACCGTTTACTGCCACGCCTGTGTGCGTTTGGCTGTTTTCGGTGTTTACGCCTACATTTGCATTAAAGCCTGCATTTGCTACTTTAGCTCCAATATTCACGCCTGTTGCCACAGAGGCTGCCACATTTTGAACGTGATTATTGCCGGCTGTAATGTTCACACGTTTGCCAGAAAGTTGAGCATTTTCAACCGCTTGCACGTTTGTGCCTTGCAAGTTCAATACGCCTTGTGTTTGCACATTTACGTTTTTACCCGCAATGGTGTTCATCACCGCTTGGCTTTGGTTGCCGTTTTTACCATTTGCAGAAAGGCTTAAATCAATAGATGGAACTGCTGCACCTGCTGATGGCACAACCATTGCACCAACACCTACTTTCGCTTCAAAACCACCACCTGATTGGGTTTTACTGCTTGTTGCTTGGCTGAATTGAGCACTTTGAGCTTGAATATTCACATTTTCACTTGCGTTAATATTTGCTTGGCTATTTAATTTGCCTGTGTGAATGTTCACGTTTTTCGCATTAATTGAGCCTTGCACAGCATTGCTTTCTTGGCTAGCAGATTGGTTGTAATTTGCTCCTACTTTTGCTGCAACGTTAAAGCGTTGGAAGTCGGTAGTATCGGCTGAAACGCCTAAACTCGCCCCAGCTGAAAGGCTGTTTTTCTCAACACGATTTGCAACTGCTACAAGTTGATGGCTGTTTGAATTAAATTGTGCCGTTTCTCCTGCCTTGTATTGGATCGCATTATCTTGAATGTGGTTTGCATTTACGCTGATATTTTTGCCCGCTTGTAACTGCGTTGCGGTATGCGTTGTGCTTGATACGGTTTCACGTCCACCTTTTGCAGCAAGTTCCGCTTCCACGCTGAAAGCTTTGGATTTATCAATGCTCGCAGACACCGTGAGATCAACATTCACATTATTGCCAAAGCTATTTATACTGTTTTTCGCAGTAGTGTGGAGTACCTCTTTCGCATTTTCTTGAATATTTCCTCCTGCTTGCACTTGGCTGCCTTGATGCTCAATGCGATTTGCATTAAGTTTTACATCATTTGCCGCTGAAAGTTTGCTTACTTGGGCTTTGTTTTCCACGCTTGAATTCAAGGAATGAGCTACGCCAACCCCTAAAGTGGCACTTAATTTGTTCTCGGTTACGGTGCCGCTCAAACCAACATTTACTTCGTTTTTCACGCTGTTGTTAATGCTTTGATTTTGAGCCGCTTGTGTCGTGATTTTATCTGCGTTAATGACTAAATTGCCGTGAGTTGCCGCTACTTCACTGCCTGAAACAGTCACAGTTTTTGCATTCAATGCTACATCGTTACCTTTTACGCTTGAACCTGTATGCGTTGTCGTGTGACTATTTTGGCTGTTATTGTAAACGTTCAAGCCCAAGTGGAATTTACCTTCTGCATTTATAGCATCTGCTTTTTTCTCTTTGCTGATTTCAACATCTGCATCCACGCTTGGCTTACCTTTGTTATTATCAAGGTTGAGATTTGCGGTTAAATGCCCGTGTTGGAATGATGTTTTGAGGCTGTCGAAACCGCCCGCGAAACTAAAACCAGCCTTACTTGATTCCGTACGAACGTGGTTAGCTGCACCTTTCACTTCAATACCACTTTTTGCTGCAATATCGAGCAACCCTGCGGATTGCACGGTTGAGCCCACAATGCTCACGTTTTTGTTGGTAGAGAGTTGGAGATTCGATGCTGATTTTAAGGTTGAACCTTTTGCAGTAGAGGTATGTGTATAGCTACTTTGGCGAGCCTTGGTAATATCAAAAATTGTACCTTGACGAGCGTAATCAACTGCAGTGGTTTTCGCTTGAGTGCTATCAATAACTAATGCACCTGCATTGCCTTTTACCACGCCATTACCACCCGTTACGACACGGCTGCCTGAAATATGCACGCCACGGCTTGCATCTAAAGTCGCATCGCCTTTCACGGTAAAATCAGCCCCGTGAACAGTTTCCGCACTTCTGCCTGTACCAACGGTTTTAGAGCCTGCTAAACCACCCCAGAAACGCATATCATCGCTGAGGTTATAACTTTCGCTAGATCTTTCTGAGCCGAATGAAAGCGAACCGCTATTTTTTGCCAATAATGCACCATCCACATTTGCCACTACGCCTGTTAAATGCACATCGCCTTTACCGCCTAAAATAAGATCTTGTTCGGTCGTTAATTCTGTCGCAGTGTAGTGCTGCACGCTACTATCTTGGCTGCTTAAACCTGTTTTTAAACGTGCAGTTTCATTTTTAAATTCAGCACGAGCCGTTTGAGTGGTAGTGGCTTTTGCACCACGTAAATTCACGCCTTGTTCGCCATAAATAGCGGTCGTTTTTGCGGAAACTTTTGCACCTTCTGTGGTCACTTTGCCTTTGGTTGCTTCAATATTTACACTATCGCCTGCAATCGTAGTGCGGTGTATGGTTTCAACACGATTGCTCTCTTGTTCATTGCGATACCAACTGCCTTTGCTTTGGTTTTTGCTGTGTTCACGTAAATTTACGGTTTTTTCTGCCCCTAAATGTACATTGCCACCGCGAATATTGCTATTTTTGGCTTGAATATCTGCTCCTGAAATGTTCAATTTACCACCGACATTCACGTTAAATTGATCGGTTTGCACACGGGTTGCTTGGTAGCTTTCACTTGAGCCACTTTGATGATCACGAGACTGTACGCCATTTTGATGTGTAACTTTTGCTTTACCTCTATCTGTATGACGACTAATTCTACCGTTTAAGTTTGCATTGCCTGCGGTAATATCCACTTCTTTTGCTTGTAAATTAGCCGATTGAGCGGTGATAGTCGCACGATCATCAGTTGAATGAATACGAATTCTACCCGCTTGAATACTACCCACAACTTTGCCATCCAGCACTTGACCTTTACGCTCTGTAGTTGTAATTTTAAGCGTGCCATTGTCTTCACGTGCAATTTTATTTTTGCCCGTAATCACATTCACCCCTTCGCTGGTGGTAATTTGACCGCCAACGGTCACTTGCGGGGCGATTAAATCAATGTCACCAGAACTGGTAATTTTGCCGCTGGTGCTTAACGCTTTATCGCCTGTTGCATCATAGCCTTTAAGTTTACCCTCTGCGACTTGCGGTTTACCTACCACAAGCGAAGCACGAGGCGTATTAATAAAACCGCCTCCTTCCACGCTAATGCCGTTCGGGTTAGCTAACACATAATCGGCTTTTTCACCAAAGATTTCTTGCTGACCAGCAATTTTAGAAGGATTGCGACTAACGACTTCGTTCAGAATCACTTTTGCGGATTGGGTTTTGAGATTTGGGTTGGCGTTCAGATCGCCTGCGAGTTGAGATTTGCCATTTTGACGAGCATTGTTTAGCACCGCACCAGATTTATCTACGTTAAACTTATCATATCGGTTATGCGATAACCCTGCGGCACTTGGATTGGCGATATTGATAATTTCAATGCCTTGTTTTTTGCTAATTTGTGTATTGGCATCTGCCGCACTGATTTCTGCAAAAGCAGATTGCCCCGCAATGCTGAATGCAATGGCGAGCGAAATTTTGCTTAAAGAGTAAGTTTTAGACATTTTGTACCTCGTAAAATGGAACATAACTAAATAAGAAATGCTCGTATTAAAGCAAAAATGGATAGGTTAGACCAGTTATTTATGGAGTAAAAATGTGATCTGCTTCACAAAAAAATAATTTATTGAGTAAAAAATCAAGTGTGCATTAGTGTAATAAGCTTAGAATTTATAGCTGATGCTTCCCAACACTAATCGCTCTTGTTTGACACCATCAGTTTTCGAAAACAATCGCCCCATTGCCCATTCAAGGTTAGCTTGAAAGGCTTTCTGCTCCCAATTCAACCCAACAGAATAAGCAAAGGCTTGTTCTCGCTGAGTATTCGCTTGTGTTGATTTTTGTACGCCAAAATCAATGCCAACGTAAGGCGAAAATGTACCGAATTCGGTTGCTTTTACCCAAGCAATATCGTTGTGTAAAACAATATTTTTCTCAGCCGATAAGCTCAAATCATTTAAGCCTCTCACCCTATTTCGTCCCGTTAAATCTTCTTGTTTAATCGAAGGCAAATAATCGCGGCTATATTGTGCTGTGAGCTGATGAGAATGGCGAAAAAGTTGTTCACCAATCGGTTGATAGCGGTTAAATTTCAGCTCAAAATTCCAACGGCTAAAACGATCTTCTGGCTGGTTTTCACCTTTATTTCGCCCCTGTTCATAGCGGAAATCAGTAACAAAAGTGGCATTTTCAAACAGCTGCAAATGATTTAGCCCAATAGAAATGCTCGTTAATTTAGGACTTTGAAGATCTAAAACCACATCATCCAGTCGGTTTTTGCTGTTAATTTTCTCGATCTGCGTTGAAAATGTTGAAATATGGTTAGAACCACGATGGAAAACATAATCTGCGGTTAATCCCGTTTGGAGAGTTTGCCCTTTTTGTTGCAGGCTTAATGTCTGAAGTGAGAGCGGCGTTTTAAATTGGGAAATAGAAACAAAGCCACTGAATGTCCAATAACCATAAGGTAAGGAATAATAGAGCAATGCCGAGCGGCTAAATTGATGACGAAATTTTAGTGTATGCGAACCGCTTAGATAAAGCGTATCTGATAAGCCAAAAGGGGTGCTAATGCTAACAGAGGAACGTACCTGCCAACGATCGTAGGTTCTTGACGCGTAATTATCCAATCCAATTGAACCATTGAAACGAGAAATTGGTTCGTTCGTAAATTTCAGTTTAACTTCGCCATTTTTAGCTGGCAAAACATCAACAGAAACGCTGTTTCCCGTGATGCGATTCGCTTGATCCAGTGCTTGGTCGAGATCTTGCACTTTCAGTGGTTTACCTATCGCATTTGGCAAAATTTGGCTTAAATTAAACCGCTTATTATCGCTTTCTATAGCAGCAATTTTGCCCTCAAATACATGCAGGGTTAAAACGCCTGATTGATCGTCTTCAAACTGAAAAGGGTTGTGAATGTAGCCTTTTCTCACATAGGCTTGAGTAAGTTGTTGGCTCAGCTGATTAAGACGAGCTTCATTCAAACATTCGCTCGATTTAGGTGCAAAAGGCATTGGATCAATAAGCGTTATTCCTTTAAATTTCACACCTTGATAATCTAAACAAATTTGCGAGAAATCGCCATTTTCAACCGCTTGAGAAGTAGATTGGAATTGATGTTGTTCTAACCAACGTTGTTGATTTTGGCTCTGTAGCTCAGAGAATTGCTGTTTAGATTGTTGGAGCGATTGGGTGATATCATCAGCCCAAACATTTGATGAAAAAAGAGTAAGAAGAAAGGGAAAAGCAAATTTATTCATAGCAGCGATAAAATAAAAAATATGATCTGCCCCCAAAAAGTTGGACAGGTTAGTTAACTTAAATATTGAGCTCGGTATTGCACTGGGCTCAATCCTTTTAAACCAAGTTTAATTCGTTTTTGGTTGTAATACACTAAATATTCTTCAATTTCAGCCTGTAATTCAGCAATTGAATGATAAGTCCGTGAGTAAAAACACTCTGATTTTAATATTGCAAAGAAACTTTCAATCACCGCATTATCATAGCAATTTCCTCGGCGGCTCATACTTTGCACCGCTTTACCCTCCAACATCTTTACCCATTCCGCCGAGCCATACAATACGCCTT
>OGJZ01002367.1_pt1 | contig 14018 bp, 15 predicted proteins | sample 1572321 | NCBI WGS metagenome assembly OGJZ01 (sample SAMEA2582086, study PRJEB24529) | metagenome | biome: Human gut stool | place: China | collected 2011 | reverse complement strand
TCGCCCTAAGCTCTGTGTAAAAAAGATAGATTTCCTTGTGTTCATCGAACACTTCGTCAACCTCCTATTTTTCTGTGAGCTTTTTCGGGCTCTATATCTTAGTTATATACTACTACCATAGCCGGTCTTAGAATGCGGTCATGGAGTTTGTAGCCTTTTTGGAAGACTTGTGCGATGGTATCCGCTGGATGTTCGTCATCAGCTGGAACTGTTTGAATAGCCATGTGATAGTTATGGTCAAATTCTCCATCAGCTGGAATTTCTTCGATGCCCTCTTCTTTGAGAGCATGAACCAAGCTTTCTTGCACCATTTCCAATCCTTTTTTGACATCATCTGTCAATCCTTCAACAGCAAGAGCACGCTCAAGGTTATCCAAAGAAGGTAGAATCGCTTTTGCTAGATCTTGACTACGATAGCGTTGCAAGAGCTGACGTTCTTCATTGGCACGGCGTTGGATATTTTGCATTTCTGCATGAGCGCGGAGATATTTGTTCTCAAAATCATCTGCCCGCTCATTTGCTAGTTCTAATTCTGATTTTTCGGGACTTGCTGATTCAGCCTGCTCAGCTGTTTCGACAGTTTCTTTTACTTCTACATCTTCTGGATGTTCTTCGTGTTTATGTTTGGCCACAAGGCACCTCCTTTTTAGGAATGATTATACTGTAATTAGTGGACTTCATAGTGGTTACTACTGAGGTAGCGATAGAAGTCCGTCAGTTTCATAGTCAAGACACGATTAATCACATTAACCTGGCTGACCACTCGCTGATAGTCGAGATTGACTGGTCCAATGACTGCTAAAATTCCAAATCCTCTGTAAGGAATCAGAAATTTGCTAGAAATAATGGTCAAATCAGACAAGCAACTTTCTCGGCTATCTGCCACGCGCACACTTTGCATCTGATCCTCGGCTAGACTATCTCTAATCTCAAAGGCCACCTTCTGTGAATCATCAAAGAATTGATAGGCCTTCAAATCTGAAAAATTCAACAAGCCAACCTTGCCGGACACAATAACATTCTCTTTGAAAATATCACCGAAGATATGCTCAAACAGATGAATGACATTATCTGTCGTAGTGAAATAGCGCTGGATAATCTGGGGAATTTCCGTCCGAATCTTGTAGTGAATATCCAAGACTGTCTGTCCCAAAAATCGCTCCTGAACCAAAGTTTTAAGCCTATCCAAGTCTTCTCTTAGGAAGTTGCGCGGAATCATAAACTGACTGGTGATAGTATTGGACTCATCTAGAGTGAAGACTGCTAGAGCCGTATGCTGACTGAGTACTACGATATCAAATGCTGTTAATCTCTGTCGGCTTGGTTCCACATCCAAGGCAACAACTGTGCAACCACTCAGCTTAGCTAGAAGGTCCGCTGCCTGTTGAAGAATGTCCTCCAAGTTGAAAAACTCGTGGTCAAAGGCCTTGATAACCTCATAGAGTTCATTCTCAGCTAGACGATCAAACGATAGCGAATGCTTGACGAAGTACTGAAAACCAGCAACACTAGGTTTACGGCCGCTAGACGTATGCGCCTTTTCAAGAAGTCCCTGTTTTTCCAGAGCCGCCATATCATTTCGGATAGTAGCACTACTCGAATTGATGGAATCCTGTAGGGCTTTGGAGCCGACCGGCTCGTGAGTCTTGGTAAAGATATCAATAATCAAATTCAAAATCTCATTTTGACGCTCCGTTACCACGACACCACCTCCATTCAAGATTTCCTTCTTTGTTAGCACTCGATCACCTTGAGTGCTAACTCATGATTCTATTATACACTCTTCCGAAACAATGTCAAGATAAAAACTCAAAAAATTAGCACTCTTTTCACAAGAGTGCTAAAAATCAGTCTAAAGACCTAGTTTAATCATCCAAGGATTTCATGTGACTCATTAAGTAGAAGGAAAGTCCTGCAAAAAGAAGTAGCCAGAGAACGAGAGCCAAAAGTTCTCCACTCCAAAATTGGAAGTTAGACCAATCTTTCATAAAAATAGTAAAGAGTCCCAAAAAGCTATAACGCAGAACCTTAAATAAATCCTCATTCATATTCGAAAACATAGGAATAAAAGCTACCAAAAGCATAGCTGGAACACTAAGGGATTGGGCCATAACCTGATTTTTACAAAACAGACCAACCATTAAGAAAAAGAAAATTAAGACTAGCAAAGTTAACAAGAGAACCAAACCATAGCTGAATACCTGATTAGAAAGCTTGGCTCCTACCAAAATCGGGGTAATGATGATATAAAAGATCCCAATAATCGCTGGCCAGATTAAAGCTGAGAGAATGTATTGACCCGCTGTCACACCAGCCAAGCGCAAACTTTGCAAATTATGTTTTTCTCTCTCCTCAGCTAAGATAATAATAATTGGTGTCCCAACAGACATGGCTAAAGAGAAGGGCAAAGAAATATTCATTATCAAGGTAGCTAGTCTGTCTGCTCCTAGTTCTTGACCCGCTCCATTCAGTGAAAAAATAAATTTATAGAGAAAAATGATGAAAATCGGCATGAGAACTTGCAATAGAATACTTTTATTTGCTAATGTCGCTTGGCCCCTCAGCCAAATCATCCCTTTTAACTTATTAGACATTTAAGGTACCTCCTGTCAAAGTAATGAAAACATCTTCTAAAGTTGGTTCGCAAGAATGAATACTGATAACATTTGACAAATCCATGCCTCCTTGCAATTCCTCAAAGGCCACCGTCTTCGTTGTCAAATCTACATACTCTAAACGAACTTTTTTATCTGTATTATACTTTTGAATAATCTCATGCGGACTGCCTACTTCGACCAACTCACCCTTATGCAGCAAAGCTAAGCGATCACACAAAAGAGTAGCTTCCTGCATATCATGTGTCGTTAGAAAAATAGTTGTTCCCTGAGCTTTTAGTTCCAGTAGCAAGTCATGGATTGTTCGAGAAGTTGACGGGTCCAAACCACTGGTCGGCTCATCCAAAAAGAGCAATTTAGGCTGATTAATCAAGGCACGGACCAATAGCATCCGTTGTTTCATACCTGTTGATAGCTTTTCAGCCACCTTGTTGCGACTATCATAGAGCCCCACTTTTTGAAGAAGCTCATCAACTTTCTTCATATCTACACCAAAGATCATAGCATAGGCCTTGAGATTGTTATAGAGTGACATCTTCTCATAAAAGCCACTCGTATCACTGACAATCCCAATCTGCTCTAGGACTTCTACCTTTAAATCCTCAACCGTTTCAGACAGCACATGAGCTGTTCCAGCATTTGCCTTGAGCTGCCCAGTCAAGATATTAATGGTCGTTGTTTTTCCTGATCCAGATGGTCCTAGGAAGCCAAAAATTTCTCCTTCTTGAATGGAAAAATCAATTCCTGCCAAGGCTTCTTGTTCCTTGAACTTCTTTTTCAAGCCCTGAACTTCAATAATCGTTTTTTTCATCATTATCCTCGCTTTCATAAAAACAATTGATAAGAAACTTATCAGTCTTTGAGCTCCTGCTTCATTCTCCAGAAACTCAAGCCGATATGAACCAGTTGACCAAATAAAATAAATAACAATACCGTATCTATTAATAAGATACATTTTACTAGCCAATCTACATTTGAACCTTTTTGAGCTACACTTAAAACTAAATAAGTAGCAAAAAACAAAGCTACAAGGGCTGGCAAAAACCGCCATATAAGCAAACGCTTGACCATTTCTAGCTTAGACCAGGCATCATTATAGATCTCAAGGTCACTTTCCGCATCAAGCTGAGAAACCGGCTTACGGAAATAGGAAAACTGATTAAAATTTGTAATATGCTCCCAACCACAATCTTTAAAGAGTTGATAATAGGAATCTCGCTCAGATTTCTTTATAGGGCGAAAATCTAACTGATAGGCCATTTCCTGAGGTGAAGTTTTTTCAAAAGTATAACGAACCGCAATTATAAGAGGGGAATAGTTTACTTTTTTCAACTTCCAGCCTTGGCCATGCATCTTTTTAAAATAGGCTGCTTCTCTATTATAGTCTGCAATGGTGAAGATCCTGTAGACGATTTTCTTTTCCATCAAACATCCTCCTTACTATTGCGGTAAAGACGCTCAATTCGCTGGATTTCCAAGTTTAAAATCTTCAGTCCAAGTTCTGTAATCTGGTAGAGTTTCCTCTTTTCTTCCTCGCGAACAAAGGCAATCAGACCATCCTTTTCCATTTTGGACAAGGTTCCATACATGGTTCCGGGACTGATAGATAGTTGCCCATCAGTCAATTCCTTGACTTTTTGAGTAATACTGTAGCCATGCCTCTCTTTCTGGAGACAAAAGAGAATATAGAATCCTGTCTCCGTCATCGGTACATAGACTCGCCTGAGTTTTTCTGTCAATCCACTCATCTTTGCTTCACCCTTTCACTTCGATATATCGAAGCTTGATATATGAATTATATCGCAGTCCGATATAGTTGTCAAGAGTTTATATAGGAATCTTGCTCAAATTATTCTTTTAGCTCAAATAGATCCTCTATTTTCAAATCAAAGACTCGTGCAATTTTTAGAGCCATTTCAAGAGAGGGATTGTAACGATTATTTTCTAGATGCAAAATCGTCTCTCGCCTGACACCGATACGCTCTGCCAATTCTTGCTGGGTCATGCCACGAGCCTCACGAGTAGACTTCAAACTTGTAATAAGATTGCTTACTTTCCCCATCATGCCCCTCTACTTTCCAAATACATGAATGCAAAATTGAAAAGTAAGACCAGCATCCCTGCTACTATAAAAAAGATACCTCCTGGAATTAACAGCCCCTTCACGATCGTTAAAAGCAAGGCTAGGGTTAGCATAAAGATGATACTGCTAGCAAATGCTATCATGGCAGCCTTAGATAAATTTGCATAAAAACGCTCATCTGCTTGCTCATCTGCTTTTCTTGAGATAAAGTAAAGAAGAAAAATCAGCTGCACTAGAAGGCCTAGCGCCATTACCGTTTCCTTTAAAAGACCCGCAGATGGCGTACTGAGCCAGATGCCTAGAGTATAGATGGACGAAGCAGATAAAACGAGGATGCCATTTAATTTTTCTTTAATAGAGAAAATCTTCCTCTCCCTAACTTCGTTTTGTTTGCTCTTTAAAATTCCCCAAGTAGCAAAAAACAGACCAATCCCTGTACCACCAATTAATATTAACTTTTCCAGCAAGCTAAATCGAACAACCCCAGTTAAAACCGCCCAATCTCCGCATAAGACCAGAATCCACAAAGGTAGTAACAAGACTAGCTTTTGACCTTTTTTCATGACAAACCCTCCTATTGTATTATAAATATATCACATCCTACGTTATAAATATATCACATCGATCGTAATAATGCAAATTTCTCGATAAAAAAAGCCAGGAACACCTGACTTACTTGATTTATTTTTCTGCTGCCTTTAGTAATGCGATGTACTCTTCCAGAACTAGATTGTGCTTTTGCATATACTGGGCGTTCTCTACACCGACATAGCGGTAATGCCAGTGTTCAAAATCAACTCCAGTAATATTACTCTTGCCTTCGGGATAGCGAAGGACGAAGCCATATTGTGGGGCTAGCTGAGCTATCTTAGCAGCTAGTTCATCCTCCAGACCTTCTGGAACACTCATATCAATAGCCAATCCTGTTTGATGTTCACTAGCTCCTGGAATCTGAATCTGTTTCTGGACAGCACTGACTGCTTCTTCATGCGACAGACCCTTAGCCTCCTCTGCTGCAACATTCTCATTATAGAGCTCTTCTTGCTCTGCACGACTCCGATAACCAGAAATTAATATTTCTCCTGGTGCTATAGTCTGAGCTGCAGCAAGGAACTGCCGAGTATTTTCAGCAATACGACTATCCACCCGAATTTCTCCAACTTGAGTCAAAGATGGCATCTTTTCCTCCTGTAGGTTATCACGGTTAACCAAGACTAAATTCCAATCCGCCGAGGATACCTTGGGTAAATCAGAATCCGAACTTGTTAACTCTGAAGATTTAGAGCTACTTAACTTAGTAGCACTACTCACTTGACTCGAAACCTGAACATGGCTAAGAAGATTCTTCAGTAAGGATGGACGGAAATAAATAACCGTCCCACCTATGACTAGGGTCAAGATAAGTAATAGTAAGATCGTCAAGCCAATCTTCTTGGCCTTGGATTTTCTCTTTACTCTTAGATGTTTCGCGTGTTTCAACTTATTACTCCATTACTTTGGCGCCCACTTCACGATAAGACATATCGCCAATCCGGTCAATCGTAAACTTACCATCTTCGTAGTCCACTACAGTTACACTGCCATTGTGCAGGCCTAAACCTCGAGGTGTTGCGTGGTCAATCAACCAAGCGAAGGTTCCAATCGTCATACCATGGCTAACAATCAGAGCATTACCTCCTCCTAGAGACTCTACTTCTTTGGCGATACTCTCAAAACCATCTAAAATACGGCCACTGAGTTTAGGCCAAGATTCTGCCCAGCCCGCTGTGTCCACTTCTACCAATCCTTCTGCTAATTCGGGATAGCTAAGTTGATGAACATGTTCGACATGAAAGACACGGGGCATGACTCCCATAAAAAGTTCTCCGTCATAGGCCCCATCAAAGCTACCAAAACACCATTCTCGAATACGTTTGTCTGTACGATAAGGGATCTTATCTCTCAATCCCAGCTCTTCTAAAATGATTCCCATGGTTTGAATAGTCCGACCACTATCGCTAGAATAAGCCCGCTTAAAGTCTATACCAGCATCTTTTAGACCCAATCCTAACTCTCGAATTCCTCGTTCACCTTCATCTGTCAGAGGGGTATCCGACCAACCTTGAGCTCGACCAATCGCATTAAACATGGTTTTACCGTGACGGACGATATACAATCTTGTTTTTGACATTTACTTGCCTCCCTTATTCTTCCTTTATTATACCACTTTTAGGAAAAAATCAAGACCATTCCTGTCAGCGACTATTTAAAACCTCTGCACCAGCTTGACGATAGGACACATCTCCCAAACTTTCAATGGATAGTTTTCCATTGGCATATTCGACAACTGTCACACTTCCATTTTCAACACCAGGATTTTTCTTAATCTCTTCGTCAATTAAATAAGCAAGTGTACCGATTGTCATACTATGGCTGACTACCAAAGCATTACCACCACCTGAAGCCTCAACATCTTTTGCAATAGCTTCAAAACCTTCTAAAATTCTGCCACTGAGCTTATCCCATGGTTCCGCCCAACCTGCAGTATCTACTTCAACTAAGCCATTCGCCAAGTCCGGCAGACTAAGCTCCTTGTAGTCATCTGTTTTCAATACACGAGGAATGACACCGTGAAAGAGTTCTCCACCATAAGCACCATCAAAACTGCCAAAACACCACTCTCGGATTCTTTTATCAAAGGTATAAGGGATTTGCCCGGTTAAGCCAAGTTCCTCCAACACAATCCCCATAGTCTGAATGGTTCGCCCCGAGTCACTTGAATAAGCTTTTACAAAAGAAAGGCCTGATTTTTTTAATCCAATCCCCAACGCTCGAATACCACGTTCCCCTTCAGCTGTCAGAGGAGTATCTGACCAACCTTGGGCTCTGCCAATGGTATTAAACATAGTCTTCCCATGCCGAATGATAAATAATCTCGTTTTTGTCATCTCTTCTCCTTGTTCAATCGAAAAGGCCTGTCTGCACAGACCCTATTTTCTTATTAATTTTTAAAACTGTGAATCGGCGCTGGAATCTGTCCACCACGCGCAATAAAGGCAGCTGACGAAGCTTGGTTGACCTTCATGACCGGAGCTGTTCCCAAGAGCCCGCCAAATTCAATCATATCTCCCTCCTTGCCCTTTGGAATAATCCGCACAGCTGTCGTCTTTTGATTAATGACACCAATCGCTGCTTCATCGGCAATCATGGCTGCGATAGTTTCAGCCGGTGTCGCCTCAGGAATGGCAATCATATCCAAACCTACTGAGCAGATAGCTGTCATTGCTTCTAACTTTTCTAGATTGAGCGAGCCATTTTGCACAGCCGCAATCATGCCCTCATCTTCTGACACAGGAATGAAAGCACCAGACAGACCACCCACTTGATTGCAGGCCATGACACCACCTTTTTTGACTTGGTCATTGAGTAGGGCAAGTGCCGCTGTCGTACCATGAGTACCAACTGTTTCCAAGCCCATTTCTTCCAAGACACGGGCCACTGAGTCTCCGACTGCCGGTGTTGGAGCCAGACTCAAGTCAACAATCCCGAACTTGACGCCCAGACGTTCGCTGGCCATCTGACCAACCAACTGACCAATACGAGTGATTTTGAAGGCTGTTTTCTTGACCGTTTCAGCGACCACATCAAAGCTCTCACCACGAACCTTTTCCAGGGCTCGCTTGACAACCCCTGGCCCAGAAACACCGACATTGATGACCACATCTGCTTCACCAACACCATGAAAGGCACCCGCCATGAAAGGATTGTCCTCTACCGCATTGGCAAAGACGACAAGCTTGGCCGCACCCATGTCAGACAGTTGGGCCGTTTCCTTAATAATCCGTCCCATATCCGCAACTGCCGTCATATTAATACCAGTCTTAGTTGAGCCGATATTGACAGAAGAACAGACCTTGTCCGTCTCTGCTAAAGCTTTCGGAATAGAGTTAATGAGGATTTCATCGCCTTTTTGATAGCCCTTTTGGACCAAGGCAGAAAAACCACCAATGAAGTCTACTCCGATTTCCTTAGCCGCTCGATCCAGAGCCTTAGCCAAAGGAATATAATCTGTAGCATCCGTAGCCGCTCCGATCAGAGAAATCGGAGTCACTGAGACCCGCTTGTTGACGATAGGAATCCCAAGCTCTGCAGCAATTTCGTCCCCAACTGCCACCAAATTTTTAGCCTTGGTCGTGATTTTTTGGTAAATCTTCTCAGCGGCCCGATCAATGTCTGTATCGATGCAGTCCAAGAGTGAAATGCCCATGGTGATGGTCCGAATATCGAAATTCTGCTCCTCAATCATGGCAATGGTTTCTGTAACTTGTCTAATATCCATCCTTCACTCCTTAGATATTGTACATAGCATCAAAAATAGCTGCACTTTGAATGTTGATTTTGACGTTGAGCTCTTGGCCAAAAGCTTCAAACTCATTGCGAAGGGCTGCAAAATCCTTCTTCTCATCACTTGAAACAACTGCCATCATCGTAAAAAACTCATCCAAAACTGTCTGTGAAATATCATCTATATTCAATCCCAACTCTGCAATCTTAGTTGAGACTCCCGCTACAATCCCTGATCTGTCTTTCCCAACAACCGTAATAATTGCTTTCATTGTCGACTCCAATCCATTTTTTGTTTGTATTATTGTAGCATAAAAGATGTGATTTTGCATGGAATTGTAGAAATTCCTCAGACGAGCTTATACATGCTTTCTTCTCACTCTTCTATTTTAGGCAAGAATCCATAATTCATCCATATGAAATAAGTCCGCCATTTCTTGTTCGACAAAAGTCATGGATGGGCTTGTAAGACAAACATCTCAGATTTGTCTATGGAAAGCATATTTTTTATCTATGCTTTTTCTTGAAAACGATTACAAAAATTGTTATAGTAAGATTAAAGAACACTTTATAAAGGAGGTCTCTTATGAAAGACACCTATAAGAAACGCTTATATACTCAGGTTCTTAGCCTGTCAGCCGCAGCCCTTTTAGCTGTTCTAGCCCAAGGAAACGTAGCTGCCGATACGCTAAATCCAACTGAAGCTCCGCAGGAAGCCAACCAAGCAACCGCTCTTGTCGAAAATCCAACTCCTGTCAGTGCCGAGAAAACAGAAGACCATTCTGATCAACCTCAGACAGATACTGCAGATAAGGAAAGTCAGCCTGTAGCTAAAGCGGATAAGGCTACAAGCGATACGACCTCTAGTCCAGCCACAGAAGCAGAAAGCTCTGAAGCCGCTACTGCACCTGATAAGCCTGAAACACGCGCAACTAGTAGTGAGGACTCAAAGGTTCAGCTTGCGGACAGTAAGGTTTATATGTCTGAAAAAGCAAGCATTGAGGAAACTGTTCAAGAACAAGGTGCCAAAGCCAACAAAATTAATTGGACACTTGATAACAAGCCAATTAGCGAGTGGAAAACATGGAAGATGGAAGACGGCACCTTCTCTGGAGATCCCTTTGTAACCATAGAAGAAAAAGCCGAAGGAAACGACCTCAAGCTATCTCTAAAATTTAAGGAATTATTTGGCCAAGATCTGAGTTTGCGGACCCCCAACAATATCCGCAGAACTTACCGCAACTTTATGGGCAATCATGAATTAGTCGGGGTCAGTGAAGATTTAGGACTTACTATTCGCAAAAACATTGTCCTAAGACCATATGAAGACTTCCATACCCACGACGAAATGCTGGCCTCTATCGAAAAAAGTCGGCAAGAAGCTTAAGATGATCGTTTGGTCCAAATCGAAACTATTGGCAAGAGCGCGCAAGGACGAGATGTCAAACTGGGCATCATTAGCTCTGATCAAAAGAGCATCGATGACTACCTCAATACAACGAATCCAAAAGCCCTCACAAAGCCTTCCGAAATGCTGGCTGCCTTAAAGAACGGTACACTGGATTACAAGCTACCGGTCCTGATCAACAATACCCATGCTGATGAACAGCCAGCAATCGACATCATCACCGGACTTTTCAATGCTTTTGCCACTAAAGATACCATTTCTTTCCAGACAACTGACGCCAATGGCCTTGCCAAAAACGTTACTCTTAGTGTCAAGGAACTCCTCAAAAAATTCATTTTCTTATTTGATTTCACAGAAAATCCCGACGGAGATGTTGCCAATACTCGTGCACTAGCTAATGGAATTGACCCAAACCGTGACACAAGTTATCAGGCCAATCCTGAAACTCGAACTGTCGCCGGCCTCATCAACAAATGGAATCCTATTGCTCTTTATGACATTCATGGATTCGTTAAAGAATTCTTGATTGAACCAGCAACACCACCTCATGATCCCAACTTCGAATATGACCTTTTGTCAAAAAATATGCTGGAAAACGCCCACCACATGGGACGTGCCGGCGTCGCTAACTCTAAGTATGACAGCTATATTATCCCTAAACTAGACTGGGGTGATGGCTGGGACGATTCCTTCTCCGGCTATACTGGAGTTTACGCTATGTACCATGGTATCTTAGGGCATACAATCGAAATTCCTGAAGGAAATCAAGAGTCCTATAAAGCTGGATACCACGCAGTATTGGGAGGTATTTCTTACTTATCTCAAAACCCAGATAAATTGATGGAAATGCGCCTCAACTTCTATCTCAGAGGTATCAATAAGGTAGAAGACCCTAAAGCAGAGAATGAATTAGTAGGACCTGATGGTAAGGTCGTTGGACGGATCAAGAATGGTCAAAAGAAATTCTTCCCTGACTATTATGTTATTCCGATGGGCCTTGATAAAAACAACGATTCTCAACAAGCCTTCAATATGATTGAATACTTCAAGAGAAATGGTGTCACTCTTAAAGAATTGAAGGAAGATGTAGGCAACTATAAGAAAGGAGACCTGGTTGTTGATATGGCCCAAGCTAAACGAGGCTATGCCAACCATATCCTTTATAAAGGTTCTAATGAATCCGCTTGGTCAGCTATGTATGCCGAACTTTTAGTGAATTTCCCAGACATGCGTGGCTTCAAAGCAGAAGCTGTCTTCAAGGATAAACTCTTTGACGGAAAATTAGGAGACGTAACGGCTCTTCGTGCTACTCGTACAAGCGAAATTAACCACTCGGCTCCATACTACGTGATCGCAAATACATCCGACAGTGCCGTAAAAGCTGTTAACCAAGCTATTCGCCAAGGAAAGAAAGTCTATCTAACAGACGATGGCTATATCGTTGATACACCGACATTCGAAAACCTGCTGGGAGATTATGCTATCTACGGGGATGCACTCTATAAGGTTCCTAACGGCCCAAGCCTGAAAGCCCTGAAAGTCTATTCACCTCCTCATCAATTTTATTGGGCAGGTGTTGATTCGCCTACACATACGGCTCTAGCACTTAAAAATCTAGGTTTTGATCTTGTCGACACACCAGAGGAAGCTGATGTTGTTGTTTTAGAAAGCAATAATTTTGACAAATCTCTGGTCGGTCTCAAGCCAACCATCGTCGTTGGCGGTTCTGCTATGCAAAGACTCGAAAAATTGGGTCTTATTGACGGATTTGATGCTGAAAAATTCTCTGGTGGCAGTGATTTTGAAGGCCTCATGAAAGCAATTATAGATGATCAAGATCCACTGACTAGCGGTTATAATAAGAACGACCTCTTCTATTCTAACTCAGGAAACTGGATTGCCAAGGCCCCAGCCAACTTCAAAACTTTGGCAACAATCGCTGGCAGTGATTACTATATAGCTGGGTGGTGGCCAGGCAACGAAAAACTGGCTAACAAAATTGTAGCTATCTCTGGGAAATACAACGAAAATCCATTATTTGTATATGCCGGAAATCCTACCAACCGCTTGCATACAATTCACTTCTACCGTTGGATATCCAATGCAGTCTTTGGTAGTCAGTTGGCTAATTTGACAGATTATATTTTGCCAAGCCCAACTCCAAATCAAATTCCTCAACCTCAGCCATTAACGCCTCCTACTTACCAGGCTCCAAGCAAAACCTATCAAGCTCCAAATCAAACAAGACTTGATTTTAAACCTGCAACTAAAGTTGAGCCTGTTCAGGAGATTTCTTTGACCTATAGCAGAGAGTCTCTTCCAAAAACTGGAACACAGGAAATGACTGAAGGCTTCAAGCTAGCAAGTATTTTAATCGCTTGCTCTGCTGGACTCTTCCTTTTGAAGAAAAAGGGAGACTAATACTTAAAAACACACCTCCCAATTGATGCGGGAGGTGTATTTTTAGTTATAAGCTTTGTTATTTTTTCACATAGGTATGAAGTGGATAGGTCGGATAGGCCAAGTCACGCGCCAACTCTGAAGTCACATAACCTGCCGGTGCATCTAACACAGAAGGGATTCGATTGACGATAGTGGCACAGGTCAAGGCTACAGTATCAGGCTTGCTGACTGAGAAGACTAGATTTGGCTCACCAGTAATTTCCCAATCACACATATCTCCGTCATTTTCACGATAGACCTTGCCAATACACTCTACTTCTAACTCAATTCCCTGATGGGTATGAATGGTTGTCACAGCTGACATACCCGTTACTTGCCCCGCCGGAACCGTGCGTCCCAGCGTTTCAGAATAAACATCTTCATCCAAAATGTAAGGAACGCTCTTTTGTGAAATATCCTGAATAGTCCAGTTCATCTTAGAGCAAATAGCTTCAGCAGCATTCCACATATAGGACGGCAGACTCTCAGCACTGGCAATTTCCTTTTCAAATCGCTCTGAATCGTAACCAGCACCATGCGCTTCTGCCAAAGCCAGACCATAATCTTCCACATTATAGCTGACAATCCCTTTCACCTTTTGAATGCGATTAAGGCCAGACATAGCCAAGCAAGGCATATTAATCCAGTAAATATCCTGCATGCCTGAGCCCATTACAGTGACACCATATTCTTTAGCCAGCTTGTCCAAGCGGTTTGTTTCGGATGGCGACGTCGTCCAAGGGTAGATCGCTTCCTCACAGGTCGTGATGATATTAACTCCATGCTTGATGGCTGTTTCAAAAAAATCATACATTTCCGGCATATAGGAAGCAATGGTGACAATGGCAATGTCAGCGTCACACTCTCCAAAGACACGTTCAGCATTATCAGAAATCAGGACACCAGTCTTATAGCCTAGCTCTGCAAAATCACCAACATCCTGCCCTACTAAAGCAGGATTGTTATCAATAGCTCCTACGATTTCTACACCGTGATCCAGTAGATACTTGAAAATCACTTTAGACATCTTGCCGCAGCCATACTGTACTACACGAATCTTCTCATAATTCATCATAAAAACGCTTCCTTTCTTATAAAAAGTCGACAGTTTCAGGGCCATGCCCCATATACTGACTTCATTATAAGG
>OGJZ01002355.1_pt1 | contig 14094 bp, 16 predicted proteins | sample 1572321 | NCBI WGS metagenome assembly OGJZ01 (sample SAMEA2582086, study PRJEB24529) | metagenome | biome: Human gut stool | place: China | collected 2011 | reverse complement strand
TTTCGCGCAAGTGTTGCAATACATCTTCCACTTTTTCTTGTTGAACGGAATCGAGCCTTAAACAAGCTAGCATGGTCTTTCCCCTTTCTGTCTCTTCTTAAAAACTATTATATCACGAATACCACATTTTTCCTAATTAGAATGTTTTTAAATAAAATAAAAAAATGTCCAGTGGACATTTTTCACGAGCCTGAAAACTGAAAAGTGAGTTCATGTCTAAAAGACACTATTTCACGTGTTAAAAAACACTTTGGTCTTTGTCAATAATAATAATAAAATTGATTAATTGGTGTTAAATTTTTTAAGGGTACCAAGAAATAATGAACCACCAATTAACACGATAATTCCGCCAATCCATCCTAAGAATGGAATTAGAGCAACTGCGCCACCTACAATCAATAACACAGAAGGAGCAACTCCTACTCTTTCATCCCCTTTGTAGTACACAATTGCGATGATTCCTAAGACTAGATTTGCAATTTTTAAAGCATTTAGCAAGATAATGGATCCTGCAGTTGCATCAGAACTAGCTGTAGCAGCCGCCGTACCAATAATAAAAAATGGTCCAACCAATAGTAAAATTCCACCGACTAGTCCAACGATTCCACTAAAAAGTGCCAAAGTTTTTGTTTTCATCTCAATTTCTCCTATTTTAACGTTTCTTATGAAAAACTAAATTCTATTTCTTCTAAATAATCTATCCTATTACGGTCATCTTAGTATAGACCACAAATAATTCTTAGTTAAATCTTTTCAAAAACAAATAAGATCAAACCTTAATTATCATTTTTCTATACTGATAACCTTAATACACTTTCCTTTTAACTCCCTTTCCTAATATACTTTCATGCTCTCTTGTATTATACTATGCTTGCTAAAAAAAAAAAGTATTTTTGGGAATAATTTTTATTTAGTGAAATTTTATATTAAAAAAAGAGTCTGGAAAGATACCTGACTCTATAATTTTAACTTTATATTTAAAACTAAAATTTGAAACTCTTAGCCAATACAACTGGTCATCCAGCGTACAGTTCCTAAAATCATTTTGACTACAAATATCATAAAGAAGAGTTCCGCAATAAACCAGAGACCTTTCAATAGATAAATAATCGGCTTAATCATGAGCAGAACAAAGATTCCAACAATCCATCTCATGGTCCACCCTCCATTTCTCACTTTTTTCTATTATACTCCTATTTATAGGCCCTGTCTAGAAAGGACTCCAATACAAAAAGTTCCTTCTAGCAAGCTAGAAGGAACCTTCGTAATCACAATTATTTAACTGCGTCTTTAAGAGCTTTACCAGCTTTGAATGCTGGAACTTTAGAAGCAGCGATTTTGATTTCTTTACCAGTTTGTGGGTTGCGACCTTTACGAGCTGCACGTTCACGAACTTCGAAGTTACCGAAACCGATCAATTGAACTTTTTCACCTTTTGAAAGGTATTCTGAAACAGCTGCAAATACAGCGTCAACTGCTGCTGCTGAGTCTTTTTTAGTCAATTCTGTAGCTTCTGCCACTTTTGCGATCAAATCTTGTTTGTTAGCCATTTAACAAATCCTCCAAATTTTTTTAGGTTTTACCCTTAACATCTCTATCATATCTAAAAAATGCTTTTAGGTCAAGTACTAAACCTGTTTTTATAAACTTTTATGTAGGAATAAATTCCTTTATTGACGGGCTTCTATGCAAATCGGACAAGAACTGCCCAAGCATCTTCACCAGTGTGGGTTTGAATGATCGAACCTGTTTCCAAAACAGAGATTGGAGTTGCAACCAAAGGCTGTAATTGCGCCTTCATTTCGTTAGCAAAGTCAGGTCCACCAGCATAGGAAATTCCTATCTCAGCGATTTCTTTACCGGATAAGTCTTGCATCAACTCGTCCAACCATTTTTTAAAGGTTTTCTGTCCGCGTCCTTTGACAATCGGTTGCAGTTCATCGTTCTTCATTTCCATGACGACCCGAATATTCAAAAGGGAACTCAATAAACCAGTTACGCGTCCAATCCGGCCTCCTTTAACCAGGTTTTCCAGTGTAGAAACTCCAATGTAGAGTCTAGATTTTTGCTTGACCTCTTCAATGCGAGCTACAATTTCCTCTACGCTAGCACCTTCTTGAGCCAGTTTCGCTGCTTCTACCACTTGGAACTTCATGGCCTGGTCTGTAAAGCTACTATCGATCACCGTTACATCTGCATTGGCTAAGGTAGCTCCTTGACGTGCAGCTTCCACTGTACCAGATAAGGCATGGGACATATGAATTGCAATAATTTGCGCTCCTTCTTGAGCCAATCCTTCGAATATTTCCGCAAACACACCTACTGGAGGTTGACTAGTCTTTGGAAGGTTTTTACTGGATTTCATCAACTGAAGGAATTCTCCTTCGGTTAATTCCGCATCTGAGTAGAGAACACCGTCCACCATAACAGAGAGGGGAACAATGGTAATTCCATATTTTTCAACAACTTCAGGCTCAATCGTTACGGATGAGTCTGTAACAATTTTTACTTGTGACATAACATTCCTACAATCTTTTCTTAGATATATCCATTCTATTATATCAAATTTTCTAGGCTTTTGTGGGACAAAGTCCTTTTTGCTTAATCATCGATGGCTGCAAATCCATCATTAACCAAAGCAACATCGGCCCTCATTCCACTTTCATCAAAGAGAATACCATGGAGGACACCACCATAAACAGCTCCACCATCCATGCCAATCTTCCCATCTTCGGTCACCCAGAGTTCTTTGGTTCCAATCTTTTGATCCAAGAGATAGTGGACAGGGGTATGGCCAAAAACAATGGTCTTTCCTGTCTGATTGCTTGCTTCATGGAAGGGCTGGCGAATCCAGACTTTTTGGTAATCTGTCGTTTCATGCCAATCAGTTAGAGTCAAGTCAATCCCAGCATGAACGAAAATATAGTGTTCTGTTTCATAAACAAAAGGAAGCGAACGGATGAAAGCAACTAGGTCCCCACAAGTCTCTTGGACGCGCCGAGCATCCTCCACTCCATCTACTGGTGCTGTGAGGGGGCGACCAAGCAAAGAGTTAATCGTGGTATCACCACCATTTCGTCGGTAATGGTCGTAGCGTTCGGTCGGGTTATCAATCCAGGCTAAAAACATGTATTCGTGGTTCCCAGAAAGACAGATTGCCCCTTGCTGTTCGACAAAATCTTTGACCAGTTCGATCACTCTACGACTATCTTCTCCACGGTCTATCAGATCTCCGAGAAAAACCAACTGGGACTGACCATCCCAATGAGTCATCAGTTCCTCCAGCATACCTGCTTTTCCATGAATGTCTCCCACTACGAAATAGCTTCCCATATCAGTTCCTTTCTTTTTAGGACGGCCGTTTTAGCAATTGTTCTGCCTGCATTCGGGCTGCTTCTGTCACATCTTCACCAGCTAGCATCTTGGCTACTTCTTCGACCCGCTCTTCATGACTGAGCAAACGAACGGTCGAAACCGTTGAAAATTCATCACTTACTTTTTCGATAAAGAACTGGTAATCGGCTACTGCAATCACCTGAGGCAAATGAGAGATAGCTAGCACCTGTCCATAACGCCCAATTTTATAGATCTTAGAAGCAATGGCTTGAGCGACCCGACCAGATACCCCTGTATCCACCTCGTCAAAGACGATACTGGTCTTGCCTTCTTTTCGAGAAAAGGCTGACTTGATGGCCAACATAAGACGGGACAATTCCCCACCTGATGCTACTTTTACCAAAGGCTTAAAGTCCTCCCCAGGGTTGGTCGAAATATAAAACTCAACCGTTTCGTTCCCTTCACGGTTAAATTTAGATGGGGTAAAACGCACTTGGAAACGGGCTTTTTCCATGTAGAGATCCGCTAGTTCCTGCTGGATTTCTGCTTCCAGCTGCTGGGCCAAGTCATGGCGTCCTTGACTCAGTTCTTTAGCCAAGCCAACCAGCTGGCCTTCCATGGACTTGAGTTCTTTCTCTAAGTCTTCAGAAGAGGTTCCCCCTCCTGTTAATAGGCTATATTCCTTGCTGATTTGCTCCAGATAATCAAGAACATCCTTTACCTGACCGCCGTACTTACGCGTGATCGAGTGGATTAGGTCTAATCGAGCTTCTACCTGCATCAAGCGGTTGCCGTCAAAGTCCAAGCCATCTACCAGATCCTCCAAGCGTTTGGTCAGATCTTCCAGAGTATAGTAGGTCTCAGCCATTTGATCAGACAAGGTCTTGTAGTCCGGATCATACTCTTCGATACTTTGCAGATCATTCATGGCCGATCGAACATTGCTAAGACTGGAGAAGTCTTCTGCATCCAGCATAGCGTAGGCATTGCTTAGGGTATCCGCAATCATCTTATGATTGAGCAGGCGTTGCCGTTCTTGCTCTAACTGGACATCTTCATCCAGGGACAAGGCCGCTGCCTCGATTTCCGAAATTTGGTATTCCAGCATCTCGATTCGAGCTTGGTTTTCCTGGTTATTTTTTTGGATCTGCAAGACCTGCTTGCGCAAGGACTTATATTTCTCAAAGGTCTCTCTGTAGGCCTTCTTGGTCGCAAAAAAAGCATCCTCCCCAAAGCTATCCAGCATAGCGATATGCAATGGAGCCCGCATCAGTTCTTCCTGATCGTGCTGGCCATGAATATCTACCAAATGCTGGCCAACCGCCTTGAGAACGGAGAGGTTAACCATCTGCCCATTGATGCGACTGACACTCCGACCATTCTGGAAAATTTCTCTGCGAATAATCAACTCATCTGCCCATTCTAAGCCCTGCTCCTCAAAGAGCTGCTGAAGGGCACGATTTTCATCAATCGCAAAGAGGCCTTCAATCTCAGCCTTAGGAGCACCGTGGCGGATAACATCAGTCGTCGCCCTGCTCCCCAGCATCATATTCATAGCATCGATAATGATGGATTTTCCTGCTCCAGTTTCACCGGTTAAAACTGTCATCCCCGTCTCAAAATTCAGAGCGATTTCTTCAATGATGGCAAAGTTTTTAATTGAAATTTCTAATAGCATCTCTCTCCTACCATTCCATCAATCGTTGTTCGATAAACTGTGCTTTTTCTTCCGAGCGGGCCACAATGAAAATACTATTATCGTCTGAAATCATACTAAAGATGATGGTATCAAAATCTTCCTGCAGATGCCGCTTGACTAAATAGGCTGTCCCTGGGACAAGCTTGAGGGTCAAAAAACTCCCCATGCGTTCAAACGATTGAAGATTATTTTCTGCTAGTTTTCCACTATGTTGGACGCGTGGCAATTCATAGACATAGGCTGAACCTTTTAATGGTGTTTTAATAATCCCCAGCTCTTTAATATCACGGGAAACAGTCGCTTGTGTCGCAGAAATTCCCGCTTCCCTCAGATGTTCGACAATTGCATCCTGAGTGCCGACTTTATTTTCTCGGATAAAGCGTCGTATTTTTTCTAATCGGTTTTGTTTACTATTCATGTTTAAAATCAGTGTGGGCTTTGTCGACGACAGCTACAAACTCTTGCTGATCGAGACGATTTTGCCCGGTATTTTTTTCTAAATAAAGTAAAAATTCAATGTTGCCATGGCCCCCTTGAATCGGTGAATAATCCACTCCTAAGACAGAGAAGCCATGTTCTAACGCAAAGCCTTGAACCTGTTCCAAGACGGACAGATGGACCTTGGCATCCTTGATAATCCCATTTTTTCCAATCTGCTCCCGACCAGCTTCAAACTGGGGTTTGACTAGAGCGACCACCTGGCCTCCTTCTTGCAAAATCCCATGAAGAGCAGGCAAGATAAGGTTGAGGGAAATAAAACTAACATCAATACTAGCAAAACTTGGTCTTTGCTCAAAATCTTCAGACGTCGCATAGCGAAAGTTGAACTGCTCCATCGAGATGACACGAGGATCCTGACGGAGTTTCCAAGCCAACTGATTGGTCCCTACATCCACTGCATAGACCAAGGCAGCTCCATTTTGGAGCATGACATCCGTAAAGCCCCCTGTTGAGGCACCAATATCTAGCGTGATCTTGTCCTGCAAGTCAATCTCAAAAAGGGCCAAGGCCTTTTCTAACTTGAGACCACCGCGACTGACATATTTGAGTTTTTCACCCTTGAGTTTTAATTCAGTCGCTTCATCAATTTTTTCACCTGGTTTATCGAAGCGCTCGCCATTATGGACCGCAACGACCAAACCGGCCATCACACCGCGTTTGGCCTGCTCCCGGGTTTCAAATAGTCCCTGCTTGTAGGCCAGTACGTCAACTCTTTCCTTGACCATGAATTCTCAGTCTTTCTATTATGTTCTTGATTCCAGTCCCTTCGAAGGAAACTTGATTAGAAATGCGATCGAGCAAGTCCTCACAGGCATCCAACTCTCGATCCAAATAAGCCTGCGCTCCATCTAGACCAAGTAGTGCTGGATAGGTTGATTTTTCAGCCTGCAGGTCCTTCTGAGGGGTTTTTCCTAAAGAGGCAAAATCGGCTGTCACATCCAAAATATCATCCCGAATCTGAAAGGCCAAGCCTAAATGGAGGCCAATTTCCTCTAAGAGAGTCGCAACAGTTGCCTCAAGCTCTAAAAAGATCCCCGCAGCTTGGAAAGGATAGGCTAGCAGTCGTCCCGTCTTATTGGCATGGATGACTTGCAACTGGTCCAAGTTCAGGCTCGCTCCTTCCCCTTCCATATCCAAGACTTGGCCTGCCACCATCCCAGCTGTCCCTGAAGCATCCGATAATAAGGCAATCAGTTGCACCCGGATAGAAGCTGGAAGATCCGCCTCTGCCACACAGCCAAAGGCATCTAAGAAGAGGGAGTCTCCTGCTAAGATGGCTAGGTCTTCTCCAAATTTTTTGTGGTTGGTCAATTGACCACGACGATAATCATCATTATCCATCGCTGGTAGATCATCATGGATCAAGCTTCCCGTATGGATCATTTCAAGAGCGGCTGCCACCTGAAAATGAGCCTCAAGGATTGGAGCATGAAAGGCCTCCAGCAACTCCAACAAGAGCAAAGGCCGAATCCGTTTGCCCCCTGCATGGACTGAATAAAGGATGGATTCTACCAAGCGAGGAGCGATTTGTTTGGTCTCGTAGAAACTTTCAATCGCTCTTTCAACCCCTTGCAGTTTTTCTTCTAGAATCATACCAGTTCCGTTTCTGAGCCATCTGCTTGCATCACCTTGACCAAGGTCTTTTCAGCCTGATCCAGCGTTTCTTGCAAGTCTTTTGATAGCTTCATTCCTTTCTGAAACTCTGAGATAGCCTCTTCAAGGGGCACTTGCCCACTTTCCAATTTTTGGACAATAGCTTCCAAATCAGCTAAATTTTCTTCAAATTTCTTTTCTTTCGACATGCTTTACCTCTACTTCTACTTGCCCATCCCGCATGACTAGCGTCAAGGCATCCTTTTCTTTGATTGTATCTACACTATCCAGAACATGATCTCCAGCCTGCACCAAGGCGTAGCCTCTAGCCACGATACGACTGGTATCCAACATCAAGAGAGCTTCTGATAGGCGCTTGGCATCTGCTGCTTTTGTCTGGTAGAGCTCCTTGATTTTCAAGGTCATCAGTCGCTCCATTTGGAGAATCTGGTCTCGATAGCGCTCCAGCTGATGCTGAGGTGCTTGGGAGGCCAATCGATGGCGGAGTTCTTGTAACTGATGGCTATTTCTGGTAATTGACTCTGACACAGCCTGTTTCAGTCGCAACTGAATCTGATCTAATTTTTGCAGATAAGAATCATACAACCGCTCTGGTTGACGGAAGATGACCGATTGACTCAGTTTTTGCAGGCGCTCCCGATTATATACTAGGCGATTGCGCATAGCGGTTGCCATCCGCCCCTCCTGCTTCTGCAAATGATTAAGTAGGTCCAACTTGGTCACAGGCGTCGCTAGCTCAGCCGCAGCTGTTGGAGTGGCTGCCCGGCGATCTGCTACAAAGTCTGCCAGAGTGGTGTCTGTCTCATGGCCCACACTGGAAATGATGGGAATTCTGGACTCAAAAATAGCCCTCACAACCGGCTCTTCATTAAAGGCCCACAGGTCCTCGATAGACCCACCACCACGACCGATGATCAAGACATCTAAGTCCATCCGAGCATTGGCCTTTTGGATATTGGCGACAATTTCTTGAGCAGCTCCCTCTCCTTGTACCTTGGTTGGAAAAAGAAGAATTTCCACACCAGGAAAGCGACGAGAAACGGTCGTGATGATATCTCGAATGACGGCTCCACTCTGACTGGTAATAACCCCGATTTTATTGGAAAACTGGGGAATGGCCTGTTTGAACTTCTCTTGAAAGAGCCCTTCTTCCTGGAGTTTCTTTTTCAACTGCTCAAACTGAAGAGCCAAAGCACCGACGCCATCTGGCTCCGCCTTTTCGATGACAATGGAATAACTCCCACTTGGCTCATAGAGTTGGATCCGACCGATGACATTGATCTTCATGCCTTCTTCTAGCTCAAAGCCAAAACTCTTATAGATCCCCGCCCAAACAGTCGCCTGAATCACGGCTTTTTCATCCTTTAGAGAGAAATACTGATGGTTTGGGCGCTTACGGAAGTTAGAAACCTGGCCCGTCAAATAGACCCGCTCCAAATAGGGGTCCTTATCAAATTTTAACTTGAGGTATTTGGTCAGACTGGATACCGATAAATACTCTGACATGGTTCCCCTTTCACACGGAAAATTCTAGTATAAATTATACCAAAAATAAGCGGAAAAATCTGATTCTACCTACGGAAAAAGCCCCAGATTTCATCATCTGAGACTTCCTTTTTTATTAGATTTTTGAAAGGCAGATATCCCTCATCCTTTTTAGTTTTTTTTACTATTCGACCACAGCAAAACTATATAGAAATCCTGCTCAAGTCCACTACGATAGATAAATGCAGGTGGTTGGTAGGGAATAACTAAGACAAGCTAGCCTTCTGGCTAGCTTGTTTCAGATTTATAGGAGGTTTATGTAAATAATTAACGCACTTTCTCCAACACCTTGTCATTTGAGATGTAATAAGTAGCGGATAATACTTCTTGCCCTTCATTCACAAAAATCTCGATGGTATTTTGATCGATTAGGATATCCACTGTTTCTGCTTTCACTGTCACATATCGACGATTTGTAGAAATTGCTTCCTCACCCTTAATTGATAGAGCTAAATGGCTACGATCAATGTAGACTTCCTCGCTATTTTGGTCATAGCCAAATAGCAGGTAATCATCCTCGGTTCCTAAGAGATACTCAAAACTTGAATGATTCTCAAGACGTAAGCGCCCAGGACCTGTCACGCTCTCTCCTTCTTTTACTTCTGGAAAAGCTTGAAGAGTGGAGGCTACTAATCGTTGGTATAACTTCCCATTCACTAATTCTAATTCTCTAGGAATGGTCATGCTTCCTGCCCATTTATGATTCAACTCGTGAGAAGGAATATTTCGACCCCAGGTCTGCATCCAAGCTACCATAATCCGTCTTCCTTGATCATCCACCAAGGTCTGTGGAGCATAAAAGTCCTGACCATGATCAATTTCTTCGACTGAATCTGGGATAAATTGCTTGCTATCCCAATCTACTTTCCCTGTAAAGAGGACAGAGGAGTTGATATTATGGTAGGAATCGCCATCTCGTTCGTAACGCATCGGTGATACAATCAAGCAGTCCTGACCATTCAATTCAAAGAAGTCTGGACATTCAAATACATGTCCTTGATGAGCTTCTCCCTTAAGGAAAATTGATTCAAAATTCCAATCAACTAAATCATCAGAGCCCAGTAAGACAATGCAACCGACCTGATCTTTGTGTTGACTCGCAACCACTGAATAGTAACGCCCGTCTTTCTCAAATACTTTTGGATCACGAAAATCACGGAAAGAAACTTCTTCTGGTAATATTTCGCCTGTCGCAACTGGATTTTGCTTGATTTTTGTGAAATGAATCCCATCCTCTGAATAAACCATATTTTGAACCTGGCGTACACCATCTTCTTCCTCAATGTGACCAGTATACATGAGCCAAAGTTGATCATCCTTCACAATGGCAGAACCAGAGAAACAACCATTGCGATCGTATTCCTGATCAGGAGCTAAGGCAACTGGAAGGTGCTCCCAGTTGACCAAGTCCTTACTTTTTGCATGTCCCCAATGCATTGGTCCCCATGCGCTATCATAAGGATAATATTGATAGAAGAGATGATATTCTCCCGGTTATTGAATAAAGCCATTCTGATCATTAATCCACCCAATTGGTGCCGTCAAGTGATTGACTGGTTTAAAGTCTTGGATGACACTTTTTTGCTGCTCAGTGATGTAGCGATTGGCTTTATCCAATGTGTATGTCACCTTTTCCATACATACTCCTTAGTGTTGTTTTTTGTACTCATCGTAATATTTTTGTTTAATGGCTAGATACTCTGAAAGACCATATTTTTCAAGCTCTTTCTTGTAATCATCCCATTCCTTATCAATGTTACCATTGACAATCCATTCTGCACGTTTCCGATAGATATAGTCATTCATATCTGCTTCAATACGAGCAATCTTATCCAAATCTTCCTCTGACATGAAGACACGAGGGTAAATTTCATTATTGTCCATATAAGGAACATAATATTGTTTAATCAAGTCTAAACGCCATTTAGCATCATCTGGCATTGTTGTAACCGTTCCATAGTATTTATCCAATACTGCAAGAGGACCACCAACTTCTGTCTTTTGACGCAATTCTGCTGGAGAAGTACCATTAAGTGGTAAGTGTTTCAACATATTAGTTGCTTTGTCAAATTCAAAGATATTTTGTTGCTTCTTATCTCCGTAAGTTCCCCAGTTATTTTGAACAGATTGTAGTGGTGCGTACTGTGCATCAATCCATTTAGCAGTCAATTCTAAGTTCTTATTGGTACTTGTAATCACCATACGGTCACGTTGGAATCCCATACCATTTGTACGAGTCACATGTTTTTTACCACTTGGTCCTGCTAGCACTGGTAATACATCGTAACTGTCATTATTGCCAGTTACATTGGCCTTGTCCCAAGTAAAGTAAACTCCATATTGTTTCTCGCTACCTTTTGCAAGATAGGTATTCCAGTCTTGTTCAAACGCTTCTTTATCAATCAATCCTTTTTCTTGCAATTGACGGATAAATTTCACACCTTCTTTATAGTCGTCATTATCTGCAGTAAAGTCTATCTTACCGTCATTTCCGACAACAATATGCTCATCGTTATCTCCGACACCAAAGGCACCAAAGAGCATCTTGAAGTCTTCGTTTCCTCCACCGTTAATGAAGGTGAATGGAATTTCATCTGCTTTTCCATTCCCATTTGGATCTTGTGTTTTAAATGCTTCTAAGACTTTGATCAATTCGTCTGTCGTCTGTGGCATTTCCAAACCAAGTTTATTGAGCCAGTCTTTGTTAATCCAGGCCATATCATTGACGCTATGAATAGATTCTTTATCTGATCCTAGCTCTTCAATCCAAGGGAAAGCATAAATGTGACCATCTGGCGCTGTCATCAAGGCTTTGTATTCAGGATTTTCATCCAAGATCTTCTTCAAATTAGGCATGTATTTGTCAATTAAATCTTCAACCGGAATAATGACTCCTTTATTGGCCCAGTTAATCAAGTCATTATCAGATGCTCCATCATTGTGGATAGCATCAGGTAGATCTCCACTAGAGATATCCAGATTCCGTTTTTCAGCAAAATCTGCCTGATAGTTTGTCCAATCGATATGGACTCCTGTCTCTTTTTCCAAACGTTGGAGAATCAATTTATCGTTCGGATCTTTTGGTGCTAAAGGAGAGCTTGATGTCATAAACTTCAGAGTCTTTTTTTCTTTCAAAGGAAATTTAACATCTTTCAACTCATAATCTGGACTACTTGTTGAACTACTTGAGCTTCCACAAGCTGCTAGAAGAGTTGATGCTGCAATAAGAGCAACCATTGATTTTGCGATTGTTTTTTTATTCATTAGAAAACTCCTTTTTTCTATTTCATTAACCTTTAAGTGATCCTGCCATAATACCTTTATCAAAGTATTTTTGGAAGAATGGATACATAACAATAAGTGGTAAACTGGAAATGACGATTGTTGCATATTTGATCATTTCTGCTAATCGTTTCATTTCATTCATGGCCGCTTGGGCACCAATCATATCTTTAGCCGGCTGGCTTTGAATAAGAATCTTACGAAGAACTAGTTGAAGTGGCTCCAGGTTCGGATCCTTAATGTAGATCATAGCATCAAAGTATGAATTCCATTGACCAACAAATGCGTAAAGAAAGAGAACAAACATAATCGGTTTTGCAAGAGGTAACATGATTTTGAAGAAAATCTGTAGATCATTTGCTCCATCAATTACCGCAGCTTCTACCAATTCATCTGGTAGGCCTTGGAAATAAGCTCGAGCGAGAATGATATTCCATACATTCACTGCACCTGGAATAATGATTGCCCATACTGTATTGATCATTCCTAAATCTTTAACCAATAAGTAAGTGGGAACAAGGCCTCCACCAAAGAACATGGTGATAATCAAGAAATAATTGAACCAACGTCTACCAACTAAATCTTTTTTTGACAAAGGATAGGCAGTGAAAACTGAGACCAAGACGGTTAAGGTTGCAAATCCAAAGGAGTAAACCAAGGAGTTGATAAATCCTCTCAGAATCGATTTATCACTAAAGACACGCTGATAGCCCTCTACCGTCCAATCTGAAGGATTAAAACTAATTCCCTTACTGACTAATGCTTTCGGATCCATAAAGGAAGCTACTAAAATATAGAGCATTGGGACAACTGTAATGAGAACAATAAAGCCTATGATAATTTTATTTAGGATGAGCATTCGTTTATCAAATTGCGTCATCATTGCTGATTGATTCATAATTTCCTCCCTAGATTCCTTCTCCGTTATTCATACGTTTCACAATTTGGTTCACTGCAACGAGTAAGACCACATTGATAATGGCATTGAATAAACCAACAGCAGTTGAGTATGAATAATCACCTGATACCAAACCTACTTTGTAGACATAGGTTGAAATGATTTCAGATGCTGGTAAGTTCAATGACGTCTGCATCAAGAAGGCTTTCTCGTATCCGATGTTCATGATCCCACCTGCTGCAAGAACAAACTGGATCACCATGATTGGTTTCAAAGCCGGTAAATCGATATGCCAAATTCGTTGGAAAATATTGGCACCATCCAGCTTAGCCGCTTCCACTAAGGCTGGATCGACATTAACGAGTGTCGCAGTATATAAGGTAGAAGCCCACCCCATCCCTTGCCAGATTCCACTGAGGATATAAAGTGGTCTAAAGTAGTCTGGATTGGTCAAAAAGTCTGCCTTAATACCAAACATACTCAATAAACCATTGATTGGTCCTCCTGCTGAAAAGAAGAGGAAGATCATACCCACGATGACAACAACTGAAATAAAGTTTGGAGCGTATAAGATTAATTGAATTCTTTTTTTAGCTTTATCACTCAATAATTGATTCAGCATGATAGCTAAAATTACCGGTGGTAAGAAACCAAGTAAGAGACCATACACACTCAACTTCAAGGTGTTGTTTAAGAGAATTCCAAAGTTTGGCGAAGCGAGAAATTTTTGAAATTCTGCTAAGCCGACCCATGGACTTCCCATAATTCCTTTCAAGGGATTGTAATCTTTAAAAGCAATCAACACACCATACATGGGAATATATTTAAAGATAAATGTGAGTACTAATCCTGGAACCATCATTAGAAGCAATAATTTTTGTTTTTTGACACGTTCCCAAACAGATGCCTGATTTACAACCTTATTCATTTCTACCTCCATATTTTTGAAACGTTTCATTTCTATTGAAATTTTGAGAACAGATATATTTACTGTTCTACCTACAATATCATTGTTCATTTTTAAGAGTTGAGGAATGTTAGTTTCGATTTTTGAAACGTTTCATTTCTAGTTCAAAAAAATAAGCTTTCTTATTGAATGATTATATTTTATCATTGGAAGCGCTTCCTGTCAAGCCTATTTTTTAATTTTTTGTAGTTTTTCCTTCTACATATTTTATCGGTAAGATCGTTTGTAAAGAATATGGCTCGTTCTCCAGGA
>OGJZ01002348.1_pt1 | contig 14120 bp, 13 predicted proteins | sample 1572321 | NCBI WGS metagenome assembly OGJZ01 (sample SAMEA2582086, study PRJEB24529) | metagenome | biome: Human gut stool | place: China | collected 2011 | reverse complement strand
TCATGTGCCACGGGGAACCCGGGGGCTGTCGTGATCGAATATTGCAAGGCGGCCTAAGGGCCGCTTTTTTATAATTCTAATTCAATATATAGAGAGGTTTCTATTAAGTTTGGAAGGGAGAGGGATAGACAACTTTTATATTTTATCTTATCTAAAAATATTTATTTAGGGGGGAGTGTAGACGTGGTTAATTATGTTGAAAATATTTCTAGAAGTGGATTATCTATTTATGATTTAGTTGATCCAGAAAATACTCAGTTATATATTCCGACGTATGAATTAGAAACTATTTTAAAAAATTCACTTATTGGGTTATCTTTACAAGGGTATAAATTGCGTACACGTTCTAAAATAGTTAAAGCAGCGGTCTGTGAGGCACTTGGATATCCAGTTCCTTCATCTTTTAAAAGGACTCAACCTAGATTTCCAGGACAGAATTTTGATGTTTATAGTCAAAAAAGCTTCAATGTACAGATTTGGAATGAAGAAGTGAATGCGACTAGAAGATATGTATTTCTGAAAGTGGCTGAGAATGATATTGTTTCAGCAGTGAGAGTTGTTACCGGTGAAGAGCTTGTAAAGTATGATCGAACTGGAACGTTGACAAAAAAATATCAGGCTTTAATGAAATCTAGTGAAGATAATATTTGTTCACCAAAAGATTCGAATAATGTTGATATTTGGATTAGTGACTCTGATGATTCACTGTTGGGGCTAAATCCGAATAGCTATCCCAAAAGCACCCATTTGTTAAGAATATCTAAACTTTATGAATTGCTTATCCCTTTGTTAGGTAAGAATTTAGATTATTTAGATGCTGTACAGGAACGTAATCGAGGTGCAGGGTTACATCGCCTGATATGCAATCAACTTGGATATAGTGACTATGAAGATGATGGGACGTATCCAGATATTATGAATCAACTATTAGAAATAAAGCTTCAAACATCACCAACTATTGATTTAGGTTTACATTCCCCAGAAGGTGATGAAAAAATAGCCTCGGTTGAGAATATTAACTTTTATAGTGGAGATATTCGTTATGCTATTTTTGATGGTTTAGTTGAAGCTGATCAGGTTACTTTACAAAATTTATACCTAGTAACTGGTGAAGATTTTACAAACCATTTTCAGTTGTTTAAAGGAAGAGGAGAAAATGCAAAATTGCAAATTCCTCTTCCCACAGATTTCTTTGATTAAGCTTCAAAAATCTTAGTAATAATTTCATTAAGTTTTTTTCTATAGTGGAGTTGGTTATTGTTATCCAACTCTGCTATTATTTTTTTTACATATTTTATGGCTTCTAAGGCATGCGGTGTAGTCGGATCAGGAATTGGGAATTGCTCAACATATTGACTCATAAAGCGCCTTTTCCCAGAGTAAAGTTTCGTATTGAATTTTATATCATAATATTTTTCTATAAATGTACTATTGGCAACTGCTAAAGTCAGATATATAAGATTGTCTGAAATCGAGTCATGTATATCAATCCAATAACAATCACCGTTTACAATAGCCCCTGTCTTATCCAACCAAAATTCAGGTTGCTTAGAAATATCTTTAAAAATTATTTTAGTTTTTTTCCAGGCCTCCGGATTTTGAGGAACCCATATTTCATACCAATTACGATTCGCTTTTTGAATATACTTTCTTGAAGAAAGTTGGCTATAGTGTTTTTCTAAATATGCTTTGCTTTTAGGGTAATTGTCAATGTTGATAGCTATTTTTTTTCTATTTTTTACTGTGTGTGTATATAAGACCTTCCAACCAGAAGTTTTTCTAGATATAATTTGTCCAGCATCTCTATGAGTAATTAGTGGCTTTAACAACTCTAGATTAGCTAGGTCTCCAGACCAATTATCTCCGATAAAGATATTATCTGCAGTAGTTTTGATTCCAACACGAATTTTTCCTATGTCAGAAAAATGCATGTATGTTCTACCTTCTACCTTAAGTAACCATTTTTCATTTTCTGATGAAGACATTACCCATAAAGCACCTTTTTCTATGTCTTTTAAGATACCTTTTTGGACATTAAAGATTTTTCCGTTCGGTAGTATGTAAACTCCTTCATTATCAATACAATCAAATATTGATGTAGTTTTAACTGTTGATTTGCTTTCGTTATTTGATTCGTAGATAGTGGTGAATTTAACTTTAGACTTATTAGTAGTTTTTCCTTTTGAAAAAACTATGATACAAGGAAGAACTGATGCTCTAAAAAGTTTTGTATCTCCAAAATCTACAATAGTATGAAGTTTATAGTTGTCAATTATATAATCTCGGACTGAAGTGCCAGATTTTATTGTAAGAAATTTATTTGAGGTAATATATCCTGAAATCCCATTTTTAGAAAGTATTTGATTCATATAGAATAAAAATACATAATAGATATCGATTCTACCAGTTAATCCTGTTTTTTGTGCTAGTTCCTGTGCTTTAGCTGCACCCAGTATTTGTGTTCGTATATATGGAGGGTTAGCTATAATAAAATCGAATTTATCTTTTAGATTATCTATATGATTTAAAAAGTCGGCAGCAAGGATTTTTACTTTTACATCAGGAAATAAATTTTCTATATAATTTTGCGTCTTATTGGCGACATTTTTATCGGTTTCATAACCTATTACATTAATCTGTATTTGCTGAGACTGTGATTTTATCTTTTTTATCATAGAAATAAGTAACTCACCTTCTCCTGCAGCAGGGTCTAAAATCTTTACAGAGGGTGACTTACTAAAGTTGAAGGATGAAAACAGAATCATTTGTTCGGCTAAATAGTCGGCCATTTTTGTAGGGGTATAGACTACTCCATTAGATTTTTCTTTAGATTCGTTATTGTAACGCATTTATTTCCTCGCATTAATATTTTGTAAATTCGATAATATCATCCAGTTTACAATTTAATTCTAGACATATTTTTTCTAGGGTTTGGAGTGATACATATTCATTACGTCTTAATCGTGTGAGAATATTACCACTGAATCCACAGTTTCTTTGTAACTCTGGAGAACTAATATTCTTTTCAATCATAATATGGAATAATTTTTTATAATTTACAGGCATAATAATCTCCTTTTATATAATTTTATCACGAATTCATGATAAATAAAAGCTTTTAGTGATTTTTTCACTTAATATGAAGTTTTATTTGGTATTATTGCAAGAAAAATGCTTATATGAATAATTTAATATAAATATATTATTTAATTTTATACAAGTGGTTAACTATTATTTTTATGTTGATACATTTACTTACTTATTTATGAGATAAATTATTTTTTCGATAAAGTTCGCATTAAGTTTCAACTGATTTATAGTATGGATATGGTATAATAAAGTATTGTTATTTTCAGAAAATTTACAGGAAAAAGGGGGTGTTCCAATGGCATATATGGCGTTATATCGCAAGTATCGTCCGCAGACGTTTACCGATGTAGTTGGGCAGCATCAGGTTAGTGATACATTGATGCGGGCTATCCGCGAGGATAAGGTGGCCCATGCGTATTTGTTTGCAGGTCCTCGTGGGACTGGTAAAACGAGTATGGCCAAGATTTTTGCTCGTGCCATTAACTGTGAACAGGGCCCTACGGATCATCCTTGTAATGAATGCAGCGTATGCAAATCGATTTTGAGTGGTCAATCTATGGACGTCCTTGAAATTGACGCCGCATCAAATCGTGGTATTGATGAGATTCGTGATCTTCGTGAAAGCGTCAAATTTATGCCTGTAGAAGGGCGTAAAAAGGTATTCATCATCGACGAAGCACATATGCTTACCAATGAGGCCTGGAATGCTTTATTGAAAACCATAGAGGAACCACCTGATCACGTGATGTTTATCTTTGCTACTACAGAGATTGAAAAGTTACCAGTAACAATCGTATCTCGCTGTCAACGCTATACCTTTAGACGTATTACGTCTGATGATATTGCACAGCGTTTACAATATGTAGCAGAAAAAGAAAGCTTTGCGTTAGAGGCAAATGCGGCGCGGCTTATCGCAGTTCATGCAGATGGTGGCTTGCGTGATGCGTTGAGTATTTTAGACCAATGTGTGGGCATGGCAAGTGGTGAGATTACGCCTGCTGTAGTAGAGGAATTAATAGGTCTTGTTAGTAAAGATTGGATTATTCGTTTCCTAACAGCACTACACAATGGGGATGGTCCAGCTGTGTTGAAATATATTCAAGAAGCACTTAGTGAAGGCCGTGATAGTGCTCAAATCATGGAGGCTCTTACGCAACATTTGAGGGCTTTATTAATTGCCAAGGTAGCACCAGATGCAGAAGAACTAAAGGTTTATGATTCGTTCCGAAACGAGTTTTTAGATCAAGCGCAAATCATTGAGTTTGGTACGATTAATCAATATATTAAACAGTTACAATCCATCATGAATGATGCGAAACAAGTAGATAACCCACGAACGGTTATTGAAATGGGTTTATTGGTACTATGTGCTGGTATATCTAAGGTTCATGACGATGTGGAGACACGTTTATCTGCATTGGAACTTTCAGAGCGAGATGCTCGTGAAGGTGTTTTGAATCGGTTGGCTAAATTGGAACAGCAAGGCCCTACGATAGCAGCACCGATTAATTTTGTTGCAACGCCTAGTGCATCGCGGTCAACATTGGCAGTTGATGACTTTATTCCACCACCTATGGAAGAGTATGAATCTGTTATGATTCATGAGGTGCCAACAAATTATACATCGAGTCCTAGTGTGGCCGAGTCGATGCCTAGTGGGGCTGCAAAAAACTCTATGACTGGCATGACACCGCCACCTATGAAAGGAATGGTGCCGCCACCTATAGCGGGGGTGGGGAACACACCACCACCTATGACAGGAAAGACATCGCCAAGCAGAACGACGGCGCATAAGCCAATGCAACAGAGAAAAAACACTGGTATTAGCCAAACGGCAGTCATTGGAGAAACAATGGTGACTGCAGTAGAATATGGAACCATTCATGGTACTGTGATAAAATATCTAAAGGACAGTGATAGAGGTTTCGCTTCAAATATTGCTGGGCAGGGACAACTTATTTATGTAGACAGAGAAAAGGCCGTATTAGCTTTTGAAAAAGGGCTTTATCTTAATTTGGCTGCTAATGAGGCTAATCGCAAAGAAATCGCTGTGGCCTTCCAATATGCTTTAGGCTATGTTGTGTCTGTAGAAGTGGTTGATTCTGCAACTGAGGTATTTATAGAGTATAAGACGGCGAGTGGTGTTGGCTCTAATAAGGCAGTACCACCCAAACGGACTCAGTCTGTAACTGTTGCACCGTCAACGCCAGCACCGGTAGAAGCTCAGTTACTAGGTGATACAAGCAAAACTGCTGAGCCTAGTGTGACTAGAACAGAATCGCCGGCCAGTGATATAAAGACTAAAGAATCTATGAGCTCTGAAGCAAGAAATGATGCTAAACAGGCAGCTTTGGCGGCTCTAGCAGCCAAAGGGATTATGCCATCTAGTAACAAGGTGGATACTGATGCATCTATAGCTAAACCAACTTCTCATGATGATGGGGGAATCCCTGTTATGAGTCTTGATGGTACACAGGTTATGACTGAAGATGGTGAAGTGATCAGCCGCCCTATGGATAGTGGTGCAACCGTGGAGGTAGAAGCTGTCCCAAAGCGTGAATACCAGTGGGACCCATCTAATATGGGCGTTGAGGAACAACAAAACCCACTGTTAGCTAAAACATTAGAAAAACTTTCAGAAGACCATGATATTTATGTAGAGGTTATTGAAGAGTAATATTAGATTATTTTCACATCATCGTGAATATAGATACATTATTTTATTGTTAATACGGACTTTCACAGTCCTATAAGGAGGAAATACAATGTTCGGTAAAGGTATGGGCAATATGGCAGGCATGATGAAAAAGGTTCAAAAAATGCAAGCTGACATGCAAAAAATGCAAGAAGAGTTAAAAACTCGCACTGTAGAGGCATCTGTAGGTGGCGGTGCAGTTACAGTAGTAATGAATGGCGAAAAAATGATTGAATCTTTAAAGTTGAACCCATCTGCAGTTGATCCTGAAGATGTAGAAATGCTTGAAGATTTGGTAACTGCTGCTGTTAATGAAGCAAGTAAAAAAATTGACGACTTGTTAGCTCAAGAAATGGGCAAAGTAACAGGTGGTCTTAACTTGCCAACAGGTTTATTCTAAATGACAAATGCATTAGAACGGCTCGTAGAACAGTTGCGCAGATTGCCTGGTATCGGCTCTAAATCAGCCCGTCGCTTGGCATACCATCTCGTTGAAATGCCTCAAGAAGAGGTGGATAGCTTGGTAAATACCATTGTTGAAGCAAAAGGGGCAACCCGTCATTGTTCTATCTGTTTTAATTTATCCGCTCAGGACCCTTGTGAGTTTTGCTCTAATCCGAATCGCGATCAAACTACGATTATGGTGGTAGAGACATCCCGTGATGTCATTGCCCTTGAACGCAGTGGTGATTACAAGGGTTTATACCATGTATTAGAAGGCGCTTTATCTCCGTTGGAGGGCATTGGCGCCGAAGACATTCGCGTTAAAGAGCTTATCGCACGCTTGCGCGATGGTGTTGTACAGGAGGTTATCCTAGCAACAGATCCTGATGTAGAAGGGGAAGCAACAGCTCTCTACTTAGCTCGTCTACTAGCTCCAAGTGGCATTAAGGTAACGCGTATTGCTCGTGGTGTTCCTGTAGGTGGTGACATCGAATATGCTGATGAATTAACCTTGGGTGGTGCCGTTGTAAACCGCCAAGAAATGAAAGGATAATATGGAAGTATCACTTGCGTCATTACTCGCGTCGCCTATTGCTTCGACAGCTATAGCTATACTAGTTGTTGTTATTGCATTTAAGCTTGCCTTTTATACGATAAAGAAGGTAATCGTAAATGTAGTACTAGGCCTTGCGACATATATGGTTTGCATTCATGTGTTAAATATACCAATGGATATTGGCGTTGGCATTTGGGCTTTGACCGTATTATTTGGTCCAATACCAATGGCATTAGCTGCGCTATATCACGGCTTATAATATAAGGAGAGGGTATCATGGTTATCAATAGCGAACAACAACGCGTCATCGATGAACTAGATAGAAATATCCTCTTGTTGGCGTCCGCTGGGACGGGAAAAACGAATACTTTGGCTTATCGGGTGGCCCATATTATTGAAAGTGGCCGTTGTGAAGCGCATCAGATTTTGTGCATGACCTTTACCAATAAGGCTGCACAGGAGATGAAGGCGCGCATTGAAACCCTCGTTGGCCAAGCTGCAAAGGCTGTGGAGATTAGTACGTTCCACAGCTTTTGTTTTTACGTTCTTCAACAAGAGGGCAAACGAGATGAGTCCCTGTATTCAGATGTGACCATATTTGATGAGGAAGACTGCAAAGAGCTTTACTTGCCCTTTAAACCACGAAATATGAGAGATATGAACTTTGCTAGTCTTATTAGTGTAGTGAAAGAATATCGTTCCGTATATGGCTTCTATTCTGATTCCATGATAGAGGATTATAAACAGACTATTCAGCGGTTGCAGTGTGAGCAGTCTAAGCAAATAGAGAAATTATTCTACAATTACAATACGCTTGCTAGTGATGAATTGTCAGAGTTTTGGACTCGTGGTCATGAATGGATTGCTCGTTATGATGAAAGTTTACAATCCGTTCACGGCGTTGATTTTACTGATTTAATCTGTGGTGTGCATCGACTATTTCAAAATCCAGATATTCGAGAACGGTGGCGTAGTCGCTATCAATATATTTCCGTTGATGAAATGCAAGATACGGGCTCATTAGAATATAAGGTTATGGAAATGCTATGGGAAGGCAATCACGTTCTTTTATGTGGGGACTATTTCCAAACAATCTACGAATGGCGTGGCTCAGATCCATTCCGCTTATTGGAGGAATTTACCCATGATTTTAATCCTCTAAAAATCATATTCTATAAAAACTATCGCTCTAATAGAACTTTATTTACAATGGCTTTCAAAACATTGCAACATATGTTTCCTCAACTCGTAGGTGACGTATACGATGAAATGCCCGAGGCTGATAGTGCCAGTGATGGCGCCCCTATTCTTGTAAAAGGTTGTCGCAATGAATATACGGAATCAAAATTTATTTATGACCGTATTTGTGCGCTTCCAAAGGACGCATCTATCGGTGTGTTGGTTCGTGATAATCGCAAGGCACAGCGTTTAAGTGAACAGTTTGAACGATATAATCAAGACAAGCCAGAATCTGAACGTCGTCCGTTTATGATTATTGATGAATATAAGTTCTTCCGACGTCAGGAAATCAAGGATATCATGGCGTACTTTAAGCTCTTGATGAATCCTAATGATGCGGTTAGTGCGAAACGCATTATTAAACGCTATGTATCGGGCATTGGCGACGCGCGTATTCGCGATATTGAAAGCCCCAAAAATCGCAGTGTAGGGCTAAAATTGACGGATTTCATGGATATGCCCATCTTTGAAGCTGAGCCGTATGCCAAATTGGTAGCTGGGCTTGAGGCGGGCGAGGTTGTAGTATACGATGTGGAAAGTACGGGTACCGATACGACACAGGATAGGATTATACAAATCGCAGCTATGCGCATCGATAAAAATGGGCAAGAAATAGAGCGATTTGAACGGTTTATCAATCCAGGAAAATCAGTAGGTACATCTCAATTAGTGCATGGTTTTACAGATGAATATTTGGCCGAACATGGCGAAAGCCCTGAAATTGTTTTAGAGGCTTTCAAAGAATTCTCTAATAATCGTATTATCGTTGGTCATAATGTAAACTATGATATTAGTATCTTGAGCCATGAATTAGCTCGTTATAACTTGGGTGAACCTCATTTTAAGGCTGTATATGATACGTTAGATATTTTTAGACGATTCTATCCTACGCTAGAAAATCATAAGTTAGGATTTTTATCAAAATATTTTCCTATCAATCATACGCCTACCCATAATGCGATGGATGATATTATTGCTACGGGCCAATTATTAATCTACGCAGTCCGTGAAAATATTGTGCCCACAACGACGGATCGAATGGTGGCCATCAATCAATATAAGTCTGCTTTTACAACGATAGCATCTCAAATGGCCACATTGCGGAGAAAGATGCACACTGATAATCCTACGGATTTATTGGCCTATATTATGAACCAAATGGGCGTGCTAGCGTATTATAAGAGCCATGGTGAAATGGCAAAGGTTGAGCACATACGCGAGCTATACCGCATTATGGAATCTTTGGATAAGGAATATAAGGGTACGACAGGCTTGGCTCGTCTTAATCATATTTTACAATTAGCTGCCTTGACGGCTAGTGAACCGCAACAAATGACTAAACAGTCTAAAATCCCAATTATTACAGTTCATCAAGCAAAGGGAAGTGAATTTGATCATGTGTTCTTGGCTGGTATGAATCAAGGTGTTTTCCCTAGTTTTATGTCCCTACGAGAGGGAAATGAGGACGAAGAAAAACGCTTGTTCTACGTGGCGATAACCCGTCCAAAACAGGAATTGGTTATTACCTATACCAATGAATCACAACGAGGGCAGGGGACAGCGCCAAGTGCATTTCTCGATTATATGCCGAGGGATTCAAAACTTGTAGAAAGGAGTATGTAATGGCACGAAAAATGCATAGACCAGATGATATTCTTTGGACGATTTCTACTAGTGATATAGCAACAGAACAAAGTATATCAAAAGATATTGTGACACTAGGGCCCTTGTTAGATACTAAGTATCCTAGAAAAGCTATGGTAAAGCTATTTGATAAAAAGTTAGTCCATGTAAATGACCATAAAGCAACTCCTCATGTAGAGGTTACCGTAGGTGATAAAATTTGGATTGCTATGGCTAAGGAAAAGATTGATCATGAACCAATTGCAATGGATTTACATATTCTCTATGAAGACGAGGATTTATTAATTCTCGATAAGCCTGCAGGCCTTACGGTAAATTCAAAGGGCCAAGTATCTCTGGCTAATGGTGTTGCTCATTATTTTAAGGAAAATGGTATTAAGAGAAAGATTCGTTTCTTAAATCGCCTTGATCGAGATACGACAGGTTGTATCGTCGTTGCTAAAAGCGGCTTGGCCCAAAGCTTGTATCAACAACAGATGGATGATAATACCTTTGAAAAATGGTATATGGCTGTTGTTGAAGGGATTATCGACACCGATGAGAACTCTTTAGTTTTACCTATGGCTAAGAGTATAGATGGGGTTCATTATGAAGTAAATCCACAAGGGAAAGAAACACGGACAGATTTTACCGTTTTGCATCGTTATCCAATGGAGGCTGTGGATAACTTTGTGCATAACTCATATGATACTGTGGATAGAAGTATAAAAAGTGTGGATATAAACATGGGAAGTGTGGATAAACAGACTAGAACTGTGGATAATTCTGTGTATAACTTGGAAAATCGACCTTGTACAGAGGTGGCAGTTCGCTTATATACTGGTAAAACTCATCAAATTCGAGTAGCTTTTAGTCATATGGGACATCCTTTAGTGGGAGATACCTTATATGGTGCTAAACCTACAGGGAAACCGTTTGCCTTACGGGCTATGAAGGTTATTTTTACACATATGCGTTCTGGTAAACGGGTGACGGTTGAAGCCAAAGAGATGTTGTGAAATGATATTTTATTGTTTCTTTTAAGTAATAAGAATATAAAAATATCTTCTAATTGAGAAATGAGAATGACTGATAAGTTCAGTAAAATCAATGGATTTTTAAATTTTGTTATCAAAAATATAGTGACAAATGATAATCCATAAGCTATAATACATATAAAAGTAAACATGTACAAGTAGTTAGTAATGTATATAATGTGTAAGAGGTGTAGTATGATTTTACAAGAAAATAGTGCAGAACGTAATCGGGGGATTACGCTTGCCAGTATAAAAGGTATTATAGGTAATGTCGTTCTAGTTATCTTTAAAATGATTATAGGCCTTGCTTCTAACTCCATCGCCATTATCCTTGATGCGGTAAATAACTTAACAGACGTTCTTTCTTCGGCGTTGACAATTGTCGGTACAAAACTCGCTGCAAAAGGGGCCGATAAGGAGCATCCATTTGGTCATGGTCGTATCGAATATATGACTACCATGGCCATTGCTTTCATCATCCTTGGTGCAGGCATTGGATCCCTCAAGGAATCTATTGAAAAAATTCTTCATCCAGAGGTATCTACCTTTGATATTCCAAGCTTGGCCATTATCGCCGTCGCTATCGTTGTAAAAGTTGTGATGGGCCGTTATATTAAGGCGCAAGGTGAAAAATATAAATCCGATGCTCTTGTAGCGTCTGGTATTGATGCTCTTTTTGATGCGGTTATTACCTTTGCCACATTAGTATCTGCTGGACTTGTATATTTCTTTAATGTAGATATTCAAGGCTATGTAGGGGCTTTAATTTCGATATTAATTTTGAAAGCAGCCTATGAGATCTTGCGGGATATGTATAATCATTTGCTTGGTATTCGCGCCGATGATGATCTTATCCGAAACATCAAAGAAACTATCGCGCAACATCCAAATGTAGGCGGTGTATATGACTTAGTGCTAAATAGCTATGGACCAGGTGAAGTGATTGGTTCTGTTCATATTTCGTTGCCAGATACGATGACAGTGGGCGAGGTTCATCCTTTAACTAAAGGAATCGCAGTTCATCTTTATAAAAAGTTTGGCATTAATATGACTGTCGGCGTATACGCAGAAAATCAACCAAGCGTAGAAGTTCTTGAAATCAAAAAAGCGCTTGACCAAGTTATTAGTTTGTATACTAATGTAGTACAAGTACATGCCTTCTACGTACGAGAAGATAAAAAGATTATCTATTATGATATTATCTTTAACTTTGACGAAGAAGATCCATATGGTACATTAGAAAAGATTAAGGCGGAACTTCATAACCGTTATCCAGATTATACACAATTTGCTATTGTAGATACAGATTTTAGTAACTAATAGAATAAAAAGGCTTTAACCGATAATCGACGAAATAAATTTCGCCAAGAAATGGTTAAAGCCTTTTCTTTTATTAGTTTAGAGATTTCGCTATACTATAGCTAAGAGCGAGGTGGTACTATGTTGCGATGGATAGAGAAACATTATATTATAAGTTTTATTATTTTCCTTATTCTTGTTTTGTGTTCTTTACACCTTAGTGGTACGAGAAATGAGACACGTGTTTTACCAAAACAAGGGATAATTTTAGAGAAAGATATTAAAGTTGATAGTAATCGTAATTCTAATCCTAATGCAACCGTGACAGTTATAAATGCAAGTAATTACTCTGAATCTTATGTAGTTGATGTATTGCCTATCATGAAAGCATATAACTGTTATATTTTTGACTCTCTTATCGTTAATAATGAATTATATCTTCTTGCACGTTCTAATGATGCTATTTCTAATATGAATTTATATCAACTTTTAATTTTTAAGATTAATGATACATCTTTAAGCTCTAATGTTATCGGGTATGAATTCGATAAATTCTCCGCTTCATTAGACTATATAGATGGTAAAATTATAGCTTCTAATGGGAACGCGAAATATATCTTAAGCCCCGATTTATCTGCTAGCAAAATAGTGAATACAGACTCGATTTTTGTTCAAAATAAGAATGTTAGTAAACATGGTATTCGAAAAGATAAAGTAATATCAGACTCTTTAATTCCTAGAGATTTATACATGAATGGTAAGGTAGGAGATACCTATTTGCTTACTGTTAGTCCTCTTAACTACGCAAAGCCTAACATGAATTTACCATTTGAATTTTTAAAAGTTGAACAGTATTATGGTATACCCGTATATGAAAATATGATGATATTCTGGAATACTAATACTGATGAGATGGAGTTTTATAACGATCTTAAATCTATTACATCTTTTAATATTAAATATATGGATATGGGTTATAATATTGTAAGATTTGAACATTGGAATCAAATAATTAATAATAATGGTCCTGAAAAATAAGATAGGCTTGATAATAAATAGCCTAATGCGTATAATGTATTGTATAAAATATAATTTGTTTAGGGAATCCTATCTGAGGAGAGATATAATGAAGAAATTTGCTCTTACAACGTTAGCTGTAATGGCGGCCATTGGTGTGTTGGCGGTTCAGCCTGCAGATGCGAAGAAGGTACAACAAGACCCTAGTATGGCACTTATTAATATGCCTATGAATGATGAAATTCAGCAAGTCAATGGTGTGTCTAAATCTGCAAATAAAGAAACACAACGTTTATCTAATAAGTTAGCAGATGCGACAAGAGTGATGGTTAAGAAAAATTGGAAAACCATCTATATTAAAGCTGTACCTACAGGAGATAAATCAGCTGTACGATTCTATTACACAGATAAAAATGGTCAAGTATATAATGGCCAAGTCTTTAGAAATACAGGCCTATCCAAAGGTAAATATATGACTGGTTCGTTGCGACAAGTTGAAGCGCTACAAGAATTAGTAAATCATTTATAACAAAATGGTCAAGAGGTACCATCCTCCATTGATCTTATCATTACCCAAGGCGGATACCGTACTAAGACGATCTTTAATTATGGCGAAGATACAAGTAATCTACCTGCTTATCAACAACAGTATGAACAACAAAATTTTCCTACTATGAAATAAGAGAAGAGCCCGTGCATAGCACGGGCTTTTTGTGTTAGATTATGTAATCATCAGAATCTTCTTTTTTAGGTTTTTTGTAAATTTCTTTTACACCAGCCATCTCGATAAGTTCCTCACTGAGAGCGTCTTCATCATCTGTATTAAGCATGGAGTAGAAGGCCCAGAGAATAACGAACCAGATTGGTGTAAACAAGAGGGCAATTCGAGTGTCTTCGTTTAGGGCGAGAATACCTAGAATGAAAACAAAGAATACAAGGATGATGTAATTCATCACTGGGAATAGAGGCATCTTGAATTTAGATTGTGCCGCTAATTCAGGATTTTTCTTGCGATATTTAAGGTGACAAATAACCATCATTGCCCAAATAAAGATGAAGCAGAATGTAGAGATAGATGTAATCATAACGAATACTGCTTCAGGCATTACGTAGTTAAGTA
>OGJZ01002347.1_pt1 | contig 14124 bp, 15 predicted proteins | sample 1572321 | NCBI WGS metagenome assembly OGJZ01 (sample SAMEA2582086, study PRJEB24529) | metagenome | biome: Human gut stool | place: China | collected 2011 | reverse complement strand
AGGTTAGCAAGATCTGCATCACGGTTGTAAGCATCTGTGATCTTTTGCAAGAAACGAGAACGGATGATACAGCCATCACGCCAGATAGAAGCGATGTCTGCAAATGGCAAGTTCCAGTTGTTTTCTTTAGATGCAACACGCAATTGTGCAAAACCTTGTGCGTATGAAATGATTTTTGAGAAGTAAAGGGCTTGACGGATCTTTTCGATCAACTCAGCCTTATCACCTTCAAATTTAAAAGCAGCTGGTTTTGGAAGCACCTTGCTAGCGTGTACACGTTCTTCTTTGTATGTAGAAATGTAACGTGCAAATACTGACTCCGTAATGAGTGACAATGGCACACCAAGGTCAAGCGCTGATTGGCTAGTCCATTTACCAGTTCCCTTATTACCTGCAGCATCAAGGATGTAGTCTACGATTGGACCATCTTGACCTTCATCGTCTTTACGGCTCAAGATATCAGCTGTGATTTCGATCAAGTAGCTGTCCAATTCACCCTTGTTCCACTCAGTAAAGATTTCAGCCATATCTTCTGCAGAAAGACCGAGCAAGTGTTGCATGAGGTCATAGCTTTCTGCGATCAATTGCATATCACCATACTCGATACCGTTGTGGACCATTTTCACATAGTGACCAGCTCCATCAGGACCGATGTAAGTCACACATGGTTTGCCATCTTCTGGTGCTTTAGCAGAGATTTCTTCGAGAACATCAGCAACCAATTCGTAGGCTTCTTTTTGTCCACCAGGCATGATAGAAGGACCTTCAAGGGCACCTTTTTCACCACCAGAGACACCAGTACCGATAAAGTTGATACCAGAGTTGGCCAACTCTTCATTACGACGGATAGTATCTTTGTAGAAAGTGTTTCCTCCGTCAATCAAGATATCGCCTTTATCCAAGTGTGGAAGAAGGGCTTGGATGGTTGCATCTGTACCAGGTCCAGCTTGAACCATAAGCATGATACGACGAGGTTTTTCGATTGAGTTTACAAAGCTTTCAACGTCATAGCTTGGCACAAAGTTCTTTTCAGGATGGCAAGCAATTACATCTTCTGTTTTATTTGCTGAACGATTGTAGATGGCTACTGTATAGCCACGAGATTCAATATTGAGAGCAAGGTTACGACCCATAACGGCCATACCAACAACACCAAAATTTGCTTTAGTCATTTTTTTCTCCTATAGTTAGTTTGTTTTATTTTATCATGTTTAAGCTATAAAATAAAGAATTTATCTTGAAATGTTCGAAGAGGAATGATCCCTGAGTAAAAATAGGATGAAGGCTGGCCTCATCCTAATCATTTTTTATTTCTTGTCATCAGTCGTAATTTCTTGAGCTTCAATCACTGGCTGTTCATCTTGTTTAAGCTTGTTGACAGTCATATTAACACCAAGAGCTCCTGCTAGGAGTTGGCGGATATCGAAGCCTGCACCTTGCGATACTTGGTCAATACTCTGCATGATATCACCAACCATCTTAGAAGCATTGCCTTCACCATACATGGTGATTTTGTCCACTTTAGTAAGTGGCTCTGCTACAGCACGGGCAATTTCTGGCAGTTTGTCTACAATCATCTCAGTAATGGCAGCTTCCTGCATCTTCTTCATGGCTTCTGCTTTTTTATCCAAACCTTGAGCCTCTGCTTCTAGCTTAAGACGAATAGCCTCAGCTTCAGCTCGTCCCTTGGCTTCAATGGCTTCAGCTTCTTGCAATTGTGCAAATTTTTCAGCCTCGGCTTGAGCCTTGCGAGCTTCTGCTTCTTTTTGAGTTTCAAAAAGTTCTGCTTCAGCTTGACGTTGACGCTCAATCAATTGCGCTTCCGCTGCTTGTTGACGAGAGTATTTTTCAGCCTCAGCCTGTTTGCGGATGTTAGCATCCAGTTCTTGCTCACGAACCTTAACTTCACGTTCCTTGACTTCAGCTTCTTTCTCTTGCTTCATGATATTAGCTTCAGCGGCCACGCGCTCTTGCTCACGACGTTGAATTTCTGCCTCGATCCCTTTGGCTGCATCAGCCTTAGCTTGCGCAATATCCGCTTCCTGCTTGAGAGCTGCTTGCTTCAGCTTCAACTCATTTTGCTTTTGAGCAATTTCCAAGTCAGCAGCCACGCGCTTGTCGTTTGCTAACTTGTCCTGCTCAGCTTCTACTTCCTTGCGCTCACGTTCAGCTTTAGCCTTTGCAATCAAAGCGTCTTTTTTGATGGTTTCGACATTTTCGATACCGAGATTGTCAATCACACCACCTTCGTCAGAGAAAGACTGAACGGTAAAGGCAATGACTTCCAAGCCCATTTTTGCCAAATCAGGGGCTACGTTATCCTGCACTTTTGAGGCAAATTCCTGACGGTCATTGACCATCTTGCGTAATTCCATCTGACCAATTACTTCACGAAGATTTCCTTCCAAGACATCTTGAACAGAGTTAGAAATATCAGTTGTATTCCAATTAAGGAAGTTTTCTGCCGCACGGGCAATCATTTCGTCAGTCGTTCCGATTTTCAACTTGACTGCTGCATCAGCACGAACATTAATGAAGTCTAGAGTTGGCACCGCCTCAGATGTACGAACATCTGTTGAGAACTGCTCAATATCCAGATAAGAGCGCTGTTCAACAAATGGAATCATAAATCCAGCTTTACCTCGCAAATGGCGTTGTTTGCGAAGCCCTGTGATAACGACTACTTCATTTGGCCGAGCATTGACATATCCCTTAGCCAAAAGAACAAGTACAATAACCAAAACAATTGCACCTAGGATTAGCCAAGTTGGAAAGAAAAATGTATCCATAATAACTCCTTTTTCGACAAGAAAGCTTGTCCAATTTATTTTATTATCTTAGTATACTAAATTATTCTTTAATTCCTATTTTTTCTAGAAAAATTTATTCCTCATTCATCAAAAAGACCTTGTAATCCTGCAAATGGACTATTCTCTTCTTTTTTATCCGCTTGGTACTTCTGATAATCCTCCTCTGTCATAACCTGCCAATTTCTTCCTGTTGGCAAGTCTGAACCTGCCTCTTCAGCAGCTGTCAAAACTTTTAGGGGAATATTCAAAAGGATATTGTCAGCTACACTTTCTGCAACATTTATCTCACCATTTTCAATGGGAAGCACCAGATCCTGATCAATCATTTCCTGAGAAGCGACTTGTCCATCTTCCATAAAAATTTCATTAACCAGATAAGATTCTTTTCGCTCCACGGGCTCCATACTGCGACTAGAAGCCAATGTAATAGTATAAGAAAGTTCATAATCTAAGAAATAGAGTCCATCCTCATACTGGGCTCTCCCACTAGCAACAATATCCTGAACATCTAAAATCTCAGCATTGCGTTCTTTTAATTCTTCAGCCAAGTCTAGCTTCTTTTCAAAAGCCAAACCATCTGGATTCTTGCGAATTTCTTGTATATTTAACATAAAGTTCCTCTTTGTTTTTTCTTTTATTATATCATGTTTAGGCGCTCCGCTGTTATTGAAAATTATTTTGTTATAATAAATGGCAAGGAGGAAAAGCAATGGCACAACTAGGACAAGTTTTTAGATTTTTTCGAGAGGCAAGGCACATCTCTTTATCTGAAGCCACTGGCGGAGAATTCTCAAAGTCCATGCTTTCCCGCTTTGAAAATGGGCAGAGCGAGCTATCAGCTCAGAAACTTTTCAGCGCCCTCAGCGCCATTCACACAGAAACAGAAGAATTTACAGTTGCAGCTGGCATCCAGGATCATCATTCTCACAAGGAACTCCTAAGTCAAATTCAAGACCTGCTGCAATCCAATCAGCTTGAATTATTAGAAGAACTTTATCTGGAAAAAGAAAAAATCACTCAAAAAAGCAAGCGCGCTAGCGATTGGGTTGAACGCCTGATTGTAAAGGCCTATCTCTGCGCCCTAAAGGAGTCTGAAAAGGCCCGACCAGAAGAGCTTGATTTCCTACATGATTATCTCTTTTCAGTTGATATTTGGGGGCGCTACGAACTCAATCTATTCTCTGTCTGTACTCCAGTTTTATCTCTAGATTTGTTTTCCCAATACACCAAAGAAATCCTCTCAAGAAATGATTTCACAGCCTTATTTACCAATAATCGCAACACCCTGCATACCACTTTTCTGAATGGATATTTACTAGCCATCAGTCAGGAAGATATCACCCATGCAGACTTTTTCCAACAAGTAATCGAGCGACACTTTTACGAGGAAAATGAGACTTACTTCCGAATTGTCTATCTCTTTGCTCAGGGAGAATTAGCTTGTTTGAAAGGACAAAAGAAAGAAGGATTCGCTCAAATGAAGCAAGCAGTCGATATTTTCCAAATCTTAAACTGCCAGCATAGCGCTGATTACTACCAAGAAGCTCTTGAAGCTACTTTTCAAAAATATAGTAAATAAAACGAACCTCCACTTTTAAACTCGACGATTTTGAGTTAAAAAGTGGAGATTTTTTGATACTAGACGATCTCTAGCTTACTAATTTCAATAACTTCCATCAAATTCGTTGAATATATGCAACATTTTCTGCTTCTTAAATCTTTTATTTTATACTAAAACTAGAAAGAGCTCTCGCAAGTCACTTTTAGAACCTGACCACTTACCTAGGAGACTTGACCACTTGCGGAAAAGCTATTGAAATCAAGACTTTTCCTGCTATAATCAAAACTATCAAGGCCTTGTAGTTATTGACTATTTTTGAAAAATCTTTCAAGCCATTCATTACTAAAGGAGATTTTTATGAAACTTGCCTTACGGAATAAATTATTTTCTTTTATTAGCCTCTCCCGAATCTTCAACACCCTGGGAGCTTCTATTTTCAATATTGTTTTTGTTGTATTTGCCTCCAGCATGCCCAACCCCAAGTTTGCTATTGCTGTGGCTAATTTTATTGTCCTGATTCCGACCTTCTTTACTATTTTCGTCGGCATCAAAGCAGATAAGACCATCCATAAAGCTCGCTGGCTGATTCATTTCGGTTATGTGCAAGCCCTGCTCTTTGTCCTTGTTGCCTTCATGACTCGCTCCAGCTCTTATCTAGCCTTTTCAGTGGTCTGCTTCATGAATATTCTTTCTGATATTATCAGCGACTATAGAAGTGGTCTGCAAATGCCAATTTTGAAAAAGAATGTTCCAGAGAAAGACCTTATGGAAGCCTTCTCTTTTACCCAACTTATCAGTTTTCTTTGTAGTCTAGCTGGTCAGGCTTTAGGAGTTTGGCTCTTAGCGATCAGCCAGCAAAACTTTTTCCTAGTAGCTTTAGTCAATTCTTTAACCTTCCTGCTATCCTCTACCACCCTCTATCTCGTCCGACGTCGATTGACCCATGATCCAGTAACCATTTCTGAGAATAAACCTCCCCTCAAGGAAGAACTGAAAAAAATGTATACATCTTCCAAACTCATCTTTGAGCAGGAGGGCTCTAACAACTTTCTCAAGTTGCTGGCTCAAATCTTGGTCATCAACGCTATGGCAGGTTCTCTTATAGCACTTTATAATCTCTATTTGCTAGACAACCCCATCTTTCATCTATCTTTTAGCCAGTCGCTCTTGACTCTTCAGACGACGCTTGTCCTAGCTATGATCATCGCGAGTCTGACTCCCAACGATTACTTCAGCCATCTATCACTAAATCAGCTCATCATCTGGGCCGCTGTTATGATGATTCTGCTTGCTATCAGTAACTTCTTACATCTGCCCGTTTTCGTCGGTATTACTTTTGGATTTCTTCTTGCTTATGCTTCCGGCAAGATTAATCCCAAAATCAACACCCTCTTGCTAAGTAAGCTACCTTCCGATGTTCTCGCTCAGACTTCCAGCTTTCTAAGTTTGCTCTTTTCCTTCTCCGTTCCTCTGGGAACTATGATTTTCTCCAGTCTAGCTCTTTGGAATATGAATGCTAGCTGGCTAATCTTCAGCTTTATCGGCGTAATCGCTCTGCTCCTATCTATTGAAAAAAAGAAAGAGATAAAATAAGTCTGATCAATGCAATTCTATTGACTTTGAGTTAAAAGTACTCTTATTTTAGACAGTAAAAAACGACAACTTCCAAATAAGGAGTTATCGTTTTTTTTTGAGTCTTGGAAAGCTAAAAAATCAAGTATCATTTAGCTTATGCTCTTTCGTGATTAGTTTCTGCCAAAGCGTCTGCCTCTACCATTTCGGTCAAAGTACATCCAGGTTCCGTCTTCTAGACGAATCCATTTGTTGCGAACCATATCACCTGACTTCGGATCAAAGTATCGTTCAGCACCATTAACATAGACAACTTGGCCCTTGACCTGCTTGCCATCTTGGCCGAAGTAGAGAACTTGATTGTTAATTGTCTTAAGACCCGTTACAGCTTTGCCGTCTTGATCAAAGTAATACCATTCATTTTTAGCACCTTCTGCAAATTTGTTGACGGCCATCTCTCCTGAATTGGCATCAAAGTAACGAATACTCTTGTCTGCTAGCGTCACTACCTGACCCTTGATCTGCTTGCCATCTTGACCAAAGTAGAGAACTTGCTTGTTGATCGTTTGGAGACCCGTTACAGCTTTCCCGTCTTGGTCAAAGTATTGCTGGCCATCGCCTATCTTGACGAGACCCCTAGCCATAACGCCCTTGGCATCGAAATAACGCCAGTTTTGACCATCAGAAGTGTAGTAACGGTTGAGAACCTTGGCACCAGTCTTATCATAGTAGTACTGATTGCCATTTTCATCTTCTTGTAAAGCATCACGCAACTGAACTCCATTCTTCATGAAGTAAAGCTGCTTGCCATCAATCTCACGAGCTCCTGTCACTAGATAGCCTTGATTATCAAAGTAATACCAATTACCGTTTTCATCTTGGATAAAAGTGTCTTTAGCTTGATTACCACTAGTTGAATAGAACTTAAAGCCATTTGTGTCTTTTACAAATCCAGTAGAAGCTTCTTTATCGACCAGCTGTTTAGGTAATGCTGTTTCCCCAGTCTTGTTATACAGGTATTCATTGCTTCCCCAGTCTTTAAGAACATAGTAAGCTCCACGACCTAAGATATTGGTACCATTGAAGTACTTAGCCGACCACTTGGTGATCTTTTCGTCCGTTGTCATCTTTTGACCATTGGAAATTTGTACTCGTTCAAAAATTTCTGGATACTTGGCTTTAAGCTCATCTAGGAAGGCCCCACCGTACTTACCTTGGTAGTCGGTCCCATTGGTCTTACTATTAGCCACATAAAGTTTTTCTTTGATTTCTGCGCCTTCACGATAGGTTCCGTAGTTGTTGACACGAGTTGCCGTTACCACTTCTTTACCTGGCAGGTTGTAGATTTGGTCTGGCACCCAGTCCGCAATGGCTTGGATATTGACACTGTGAAGAGAACGGAGAGCATTGAGCAGGTCATCTAAAGAACCATATTTATTGTTCTTGCTCATTGCCATATCATAGCGATCTTCAAAGGCATAACCATTTTGGATGATAGAATCTAGGAATGTACCATCCTGACTTGATACATACTGAGGTGGCAACTCAAATGAAGTCACTCCCCATTCTTTAAAAAGGTTGCCCTGATTACAATGGTATTTAACTTGTAGTTCCTTTTTTCTGGAAATTCTTGAGCCATGGCTTCAGAACTAGCTAAAATACTTTCTAATTTGACGATATTATTCTCACGTTGAGCCTCAGAAAGTTTTTGAGACAATACAACAATCATCAGCTTCCCTATAATTATGATAAACATACTGAAATTCAGCCAAAGAGACCGACATGTTCCTGAGGCAACTATAAAAAGAATCAACTGTAAGGCTACTAATACCTCGTTCATATCGAGACAGCTGGGCAACAGAAATATCGCCTGCCGCCACTTCTTTGAGGGACATATTCTTTGATTCTCTAATGATTTTTAAAATTTTTCCCGACGACTTTACGATAAGCATACCTCACTTGCATATATGTAATAAAATTCTATTTTTAATATACTAGTCCTATTTTACAGTTATGTTAAGAGCTGGCAACAAAAGATTTCTCAGTGATTCCATCCTATTAAATTCGATACTAAAACATCTGAAAATACGATGTTTTGAAAGACTTACTGCTTAACTCCGCCAAATAAAAGATATCTAATCTTTTTATCTTCCTTGGCCAAAGAAAAGAATTGTAACTACTAGGTATTTAACATCTACAATTCATAAGCGAATCTCATCCTTTTTTGTTACGACAAGTATTTTTGTCTGTAACACTGACCATACAATCAACAAATAACTCCTCCTCATTTTGAAGCATTGTCAAAATAAAAAAACTGAGAAAAATCCCAGTTTTTACATTTTTCTTAATCTTTCTACCCGCTCGGATATTGGTGGGTGAGTGTAGAAAAGCTTTTGCAGACCACCTTTTTTCTTCGGATCGCTAATATACAAGGCTGCACTGGCATCATCAACATGGCGGTGCATGGGCTCACTATTATCCAATTTTTGCAAGGCCTTAATCATTCCTTGAGGATTTCTAGTCAACTCAACACTCGAAGCATCAGCTAAAAATTCACGCTGACGAGAAATGGCCAACTGAACCAAGGTAGCTGCCAAAGGAGCTAATATAATGGCAATTAATGAAAAGACTAACATCAAAAGGCCAAGACCACTATCATCATCACGGTCATTCCTTCTTCGTCCTCCACCGTACCACATCATCCGTCCAGCAACACTTGATATCATGGTAATAGCACTGGCTAGGGCGACTGCAATGGTTGAAATACGAATATCATAGTTGCGAATATGACTAACTTCATGCCCTATGACACCCTCTAATTCCTCGCGATTCATCAGTCTTAAAAGACCAGTTGTCGCTGCGACAGCAGCATTTTCAGGATTAGATCCCGTCGCAAAAGCATTGGGAGAGTCATCTTCGACGATGTAAACACGCGGCATTGGAACCTGAGCTACCATCGCCATATCTTGAACAATATGGTAAAGTTCAGGTGCTTCTTGCTCAGACACTTGTCGAGCACCATTCATGGACATGACTACCTCTGTAGATTGAAAAATCATTGTGATTGCATAAATAAGTCCAATAATGAAAGCAATAATCATCCCACCCAGAGGAGAATTCATCCAAAGATAGCCCGCAGCTGCTCCGATAAGAGCTAAAAGAGCAAAGAAGGCGACCAAGAGAAACCAGGTTCGCCTTTTATTTGCAGCAATTTGTTCAAATAACATATTACTCACCTAAACCATTGCTACCAAAATCAACTTTAGGCACAGCTTTTTCTTCTTCAGGAGTAGACAAGAAATCAGCAGGTCTAAAGGCAAACATTCCTGCAATAACATTGCTTGGAAAAGCTTGCAACTTCACATTATAGTTACCAGCAACAGAGTTATAAAGCTGGCGTGAGTAAGAAATCTTATTTTCAGTGTTTGTCAATTCTTCTTGCAACTTCAAGTAATTCTCATTTGCCTTCAAATCAGGATAACTTTCTGCAACAGCAAAAATTCCTGAAATCTGACGAGTCAAGGCATCGCTGGCCTTCATCGCATCAGCAGGTGAAGAAGCAGACGCAACTTGAGCACGCAACTGAGTCACTTTTTCTAAAGTAGCTTGTTCATATTTCCCATAACCTTTAACAGTTTCAATCAAGTTAGGAAGCAAGTCATTCCGACGCTTAAGTTGAACATCGATCTGACTCCATGCTTCTTGAGTCTGCATACGTGCACGAACAAGCGAATTATAAACAGAAATCACAAACAAGACTATAACGACAACAACTGCAATAGTAATAATAAATGACATAAGAAGTCTCCTTTTTTACAACATTTTAGGAATGAAATAGCAACGTTAAGTCCCCATCCCTAAGAAATATAAATAAACAGAAAATCTACTGTTGTAGTCATTATATCAAAATTTTGAAGAAGTGGCTAAATTATTGACAATCTTTTCCAAAAAGAGTATTCTGTAGATAGAAAATGATCGACCGACGGTCGGTTTATAAACTTTAGGAGTTTCTCATGGCAAATAAAAAAGAATTTATCTTAGATGTAGCAGAAAAAATGTTTATCGAACAAGGGTTTGACCAAACTTCTATCGCTCAGATTCTAGATGCAACCCAGATTGCAAAAGGAACCCTCTATTATTACTTTACCTCAAAAGAAGAAATAATGGATGCCATCATTGAACGTTGGATTGATCGATCTTTTGAGCAAGTGCGCATTTGGGTGGAGCACAAACAACTTCCAATACTTGAAAGATTAATGGGTGCTCTAGCTTCATTGAATATGCAAAAAGATGGCCAAGAACTTCTAGACCACTTACACGCGCCCCAAAACGCACTTCTTCACGAAAAAACCAATAAAATCTTATTGAGCAAGGTTCCTGAAATCCTCTATCCCCTTTTTCAAGAAGGCTTTCAAGCAGGCGAGATGCAAACGGCTTATCCTTACGAGAGTATCGAGATGATGCTAACTTACTCCTTGCAGATTTTTGACTCTTCCTTCCAGAAATTAGACCAAGCAGAAAAAAATCATAAAATTCAAGCTTTCATCTACCTATTAGAGAAAATATTTCAAACAAAAGAAGGGTATTTTGCTTCTTTAGAACAATTAATCCACTAAAGGAGGTAACTGTATGAAACATAGTGGTTTTAAAATCTATCTCCTGATATGGCTAGGAACTTTCATTTCGGAAATCGGAACAGGTATGACCTCTTTTGCACTAGGAATTTACATCTACCAGCTGACTGGTCAAGCTGCTTCTTCTGCCCTAGTTACCCTTTGTGCTTTTTTACCTGGGCTCTTGATGACTCCCTTGGCAGGGATTCTAGCAGATCGTTATGACCGTCGTCTTCTAATGGCTCTGGGAGATGGTTTATCAGGCCTGGGTGTCCTATGGATTTACTTTAGTTTACAGACTAGCCAACCCTCTCTACTAAACATTTGTCTTGGTGCTGCAATCAGTTCTGTATTCTCCGCTTTAGTGAACCCAGCTTTTCGAGCCACCATTTCCGACCTGGTTCCGGAGGACCAGATTTCCAAGGCAACCGGTCTGTCACAGATCAACGGAATTGCTCGTTATCTCATTTCCCCTAGTCTCGCTGGACTGATCTTAGCTCAGGGGACAATCGGTCAGATCCTCTTAATTGATTTTTCAACTATTTTTGTAACTGTCATTTGCAGCCTGATCGCTCGCCGTCACATCAAAAGTCCGAGAAAGTCTACACCTCATCCTTTCTGGAGTGAATTTATGCGAGGCTTTCAAATCATCTATGAAAAAAGAGGAATCTGGCTCTTGGTTCTACTAGGAACAGCTTTCTCTTTCTTTCTAGGGACTGTTGAGATTTTGCTTTCTCCTATGATTCTGGGCTTTGCCTCTAGTCAGGAAGTTGGTTGGACCATGGCCATTTCCAGTAGCGGTATGCTCCTTAGCGGACTTATCTTAGGAATCTTTTCCATTAAAAGGCATTTTCATTTGATTCTTAGTCTGTCATTAGGTTTATTGGGAATTTTTATGGCAGGTATGGGCAGTAAAGAAAACCTAGTCTGGATTTGCTTTTTTGGCTTCTTACTGTTTATGTCTCTGCCTTTTGCGAATACGGCTATTGATTATTTGATTCGCTTAAATATAGATAAGGGTGAGCAAGGAAAAGCTTGGGGGACAATCGGAATCATCTCTCAGTTTGGCTACGTCATCGCCTATGCCAGCATGGGCTGGGTGGCCGATAGCTTCTTTAAACCACTCCTCCTACCTAAAGGAGCATTGACCACTTGGATCGGCTCCATCATTGGAACAGGAAGTGGCCGAGGTTATGGACTTCTTCTCATCCTTGCAGGATTTTGTATCAGTATTAGAGCTCTCTTTCTCTACCGCCAACCCGCAATAAAGGAGCTCGAATATGTTTCTAAGATTAATACGGAATGATATAAAAGATTCCCTCGTGAACTGGGGTCTCCTTTTTATGATATAATAGAATGAACATTGACAGACAAGGATGAAACTATGACACCGCAAGAATTTTACCAGCTCCTAGCTCAGCAGGGAATCGAGCTGAACGACCGCCAGAAAGACCAGTTTGAGCGTTATTTTGAACTCTTGATCGAATGGAATGAAAAAATCAATCTGACAGCTATCACCGAGAAAAATGAAGTCTATCTCAAGCATTTCTATGATTCAATTGCCCCCGTTTTGCAAGGCCTGATTGATAATCAAGAGCTTAAGCTGTTGGATATCGGAGCAGGTGCGGGCTTTCCCAGCCTCCCTATGAAAATCATCTGCCCTCAGCTGGAAGTGACTATCATTGACTCACTCAACAAACGCATCAACTTCCTCAAACTTCTGGCAGAAGAGCTTGGCCTTGACAAGGTTCATTTCTACCACGGTCGCGCAGAAGACTTTGCTCAGGATAAGGCCTTTCGAGCTCAATTTGACCTGGTCACTGCCCGTGCAGTCGCTCGCATGCAGGTCCTGTCTGAATTGACCATTCCCTACCTGAAAGTTGGTGGCAAGCTCCTTGCACTCAAGGCTTCCAATGCTCCAGAAGAACTGGAAGAAGCCAAAAATGCTCTTAACTTACTCTTTAGCAAGGTCCAAGACAATCTCAGCTATGCCTTACCAAACGGCGACCCCCGCTTTATCACAGTGGTAGAAAAGAAGAAAGAAACCCCCAATAAATACCCCCGCAAAGCCGGCATGCCAAATAAAAGACCGTTATAAGAAGAAAAGCAAGCAATTCAGTGATTGCCTGCTTTTTTATGTCATCTTCAATAATTCAATTTGCTTCAGACGTTCCTTTTTAACAGCTTCAAAATCACCTGGATACATCTTGTTTATCAAGGTAATAGCAAAATCTGCTGCCCAAAGGCCATGATATTTAACATGGGGACTAGCTACAAGCTGAGCCATAGTTCGATAGAATCTCACTTTAACTACATCTTCTTCCTTTTTTGCTAAACGTGAAATCTCAAAGCTCAGATTTCTAGCAGCATGATAAGAACTCTCCCCAGCTAGCCAGTCATCCATAGCAATAAGAGCCTGTTTCATCTCTTTTGTAAATGCAAAAGCAGTTAGCTCCGAAAGATGAGCGGCATACACTTGGCAAAATCGAACTACTTCTTGGTGTGTTTTTTCTTCATAAACTTTAATGAAGGCTTTCTTCAAGTCTGGCGCGTCCTCTATTTTCCCCAAAGGTTTTTGATAAGCATAGATATCCATATTTTACTTTCCTCCATCCTATCTCCAAGGATTATAAAATCGTCCATGGTTGACAAAGAATAAACCTAAACTAATCAACAAAAAAGCTAGAGACAAAGTAATAACAAGGATGTCTAACTTGGTAAAGACTTGGTAGGTATACCAGGTTCTCTTTTTATTTTTTCCAAAACGGCGGAGTTCCATGGCTGTCGCAATCGTTTCGATTCGTTCTAAAGAGCTGAAAATCAAAGGAATAATAATCTGTAAATTCCCCTTAATCCGCTGGCTCAATTTGGCCTTGCTTGACAATTCTAAACCACGCGCCTCTTGAGACATCTTAATCAGATAAAACTCTTCTTGTAAATCTGGAATATAGCGGAGGGTAAGGCTGACAGAATAGGCGATTTTATAAGGAATACCAATCTGATTGAGACTGGAAGCAAATTGACTTGGATGTGTTGTCATCAGAAAAATAACTGCCAAAGGAATCGTACAGAGGTACTTCAAACATAGATTGAAGAGATAAAACAATTCTTGTAAGGAAACATTATAAATACCGAGACCATCCAGCAGAACCGTACTGCTCCCATAAATATCCTGGCCATATTGGGGCGCAAAGAGATAAACCATCAGTATATTGAGGATGGCAAAGACTCCTGCAAAAACCAAGACAAAGCTAACATCTCGCAGACGAATTCCTGACAAACGAAAAAGTGACAGAGATAGGATAGCGATCACTAACAAAAGTCGCGTATCATAGCTAATCATGGCTGCTACAGACACAAGGATGAAAAATAATAATTTACTGGCACCTGACAGACTATGAACAAAGCCAGTTCCAGCATGATAACCAATGATTTTCTTATCTTGAAACATGGCTTGCTCCCTTCTCTTTCATATAAAACTCTGTCAAGGCTAGAGGGTCAACTCCCAACTTTTTAGCCAGAGTAAAAATGGAGGTTTCCATAAGATTTGCCTACTCATTCCATAATA
>OGJZ01002325.1_pt1 | contig 14281 bp, 10 predicted proteins | sample 1572321 | NCBI WGS metagenome assembly OGJZ01 (sample SAMEA2582086, study PRJEB24529) | metagenome | biome: Human gut stool | place: China | collected 2011 | reverse complement strand
TGCGCACCGGAGCCCGCACCGGAGCTGATAACCAGCGGCAGTACGCCGAGGATAAACGCCAGCGAGGTCATCAGGATTGGGCGCAGACGCATACGAACAGCCTCAAGCGTCGCCTCAATAAGACCTTTGCCTTCTTTCTCCATCAGATCTTTGGCGAATTCAACGATAAGTATCGCGTTCTTCGCCGACAAGCCAATGGTTGTCAGCAGGCCTACCTGGAAGTACACGTCGTTGGTCAGTCCGCGGAACGTTGCCGCAAGCAGCGCACCGATAACCCCGAGCGGTACCACCAGCATAACGGAGAACGGAATTGACCAGCTCTCATACAGCGCTGCCAGACACAGGAAGACGACGATCAGTGAAATCGCGTACAGGGCAGGGGCCTGGTTACCGGACAGACGCTCCTGATAGGACATCCCGGTCCAGTCGTAGCCAACACCCGAAGGCAGTTTGCTCGCCAGCTCTTCCATCAGGTTCATGGCTTCACCGGTGCTTCGGCCCGGCGCAGCCTGACCCAGGATCTCCATTGATGGCAGACCGTTATAGCGTTCCAGACGCGGCGAACCGTATTCCCAGCGTGACGTTGAGAATGCCGAGAACGGTACCATCTGACCATTGCTGCCGCGCACGAACCAGCTGTTGATATCGTTTGGCAACATACGGTACTGTGCCTCGGACATCACGTACACTTTCTTCACGCGACCGCGGTCGATGAAGTCGTTAACGTAGCTACCGCCCCAGGCGGCGCCCAGCGTGGTATTGATGTCACTGATGGACACGCCCAGCGCCTGAGCTTTCTCCTGGTCGATGTCGATTTTGTACTGCGGCGTATCTTCCAGGCCGTTTGGACGCACGCCGACCAGCAGGTCAGGGTGCTTAGCCACTTCGCCAAACAGCTGGTTACGCGCCTGCGTCAGTTTTTCGTGACCCAGACCGCCCTGGTCAATCAGCTGGAAGTCGAAGCCGGTCGCGGTACCCAGTTCAACAATCGCCGGCAGGTTGAAGGCGAACACCATCGCATCTTTAATCTGCGAGAAGGTGCCCATCGCACGGCCGGTAATGGCTTCAACCTTGTTCTCTTTGCCCGGACGTTCAGACCAGTCTTTCAGAGAAACGAAGGCGATACCGGTGTTCTGACCACGACCCGCAAAGCCAAAGCCGTTAACCGCAAACACGGATTCAACGTTGTCTTTCTCTTTGGTGAGGTAATAGTCCGTCACTTCGTCCAGCACTTTCTGGGTACGCTCTTGCGACGCACCCGCAGGAAGCTGTGCCATCGTCAGGAACACGCCCTGGTCTTCATCCGGCAGGAACGAGCTTGGCAGACGAACGAACAGGATCGCCATCCCCGCCACGATGATGATATAGAGCAGCAGGTAACGACCGGTGCTGCGCAGGATGTTGCCCACGCTGTCGGTGTAGTGGTGCGTGCTCTTATCAAACATGCGGTTAAACCAGCCGAAGAACCCTTTATGCTCGCCATGACCGCCTTTCTGAATCGGCTTCAGCATGGTGGCACACAGCGCAGGCGTCAGGATCAATGCGACCAGTACCGACAGCGCCATCGCGGAAACGATGGTGATCGAGAACTGACGGTAAATCGCACCGGTAGAGCCGCCGAAGAAGGCCATCGGGATAAATACCGCAGACAGTACCATCGCGATACCCACCAGCGCGCCCTGGATCTGACCCATTGATTTACGGGTGGCTTCCTTCGGCGGAAGACCTTCTTCCGCCATCACGCGCTCGACGTTCTCTACCACGACGATGGCGTCATCCACCAGCAGGCCGATGGCAAGCACCATCCCGAACATCGTCAGGGTGTTTATCGAGAAGCCAAAGGCCGCGAGGATGGCAAAGGTCCCCAGCAGAACGACCGGAACGGCGATGGTTGGGATCAGCGTCGCGCGGAAGTTTTGCAGGAACAGATACATGACCAGGAACACCAGGATGATCGCTTCTGCCAGCGTTTTAACCACTTCGTGAATCGAAATTTTAACGAATGGCGTGGTGTCGTACGGATAAACGATCTTCAGGCCTGACGGGAAGTACGGTTCCATTTTCTTCAGTTCTGCACGAATCGCCGTGGCGGTATCCAGGGCGTTCGCGCCTGTCGCCAGTTTGATACCCAGACCGGAAGCCGGTTTACCGTTGAACTTCGCGATGATGTCGTAGTTCTCGCCGCCCAGCTCGACTTTCGCCACGTCGCGCAGGCGAACCTGCGAGCCGTCCTGATTCACTTTCAGCAGAATTTTGCTGAACTCATCCGCGGAGGTCAGACGGGTTTGCGCGATGATCGAGGCGTTAAGCTGCTGGCCCTTCACCGGCGGCGTACCGCCTAGCTGACCGGCTGCCACCTGGGCGTTCTGCGCTTTAATGGCGTTAATCACGTCAACCGGCGTCAGCTGGAAGTTGTTCAGTTTGTTCGGATCCATCCAGATACGCATTGCGTACTGAGAACCGAACAGCTGCACGTCACCCACACCGGACGTACGGCTGATGGCGTCCTTCATGTTGGCGCCCACGTAGTCGGAAATATCCTCCTGCGTCATGGTGCCGTTGGTGTTGATAACGCCGACAACCATCAGGAAGCTACTGGACGATTTCTCGACGCTCACGCCCTGCTGTTGTACTTCCTGCGGCAGCAGCGGCATCGCCAGCTGCAGTTTGTTCTGCACCTGAACCTGCGCAATGTCAGCATCCGTACCTGACTCGAAGGTCAGGGTGATCTGAACTGTACCGGTAGAGTCACTGTTTGAGGACATGTACATCAGGTTATCGATACCGTTCATGTTCTGTTCGATAACCTGAGTGACGGTGTCCTGCACCGTTTTTGCATCAGCCCCTGGGTAGGTCGCGGAAATCGTCACCGCCGGTGGCGCAATCGTTGGATATTGCGCGACAGGCAGCTTCAGGATCGCAAGTCCCCCGGCCAGCATGATGATAATGGCGATCACCCACGCAAATATGGGGCGATCGATAAAGAAATTAGGCATGTCTTAACGGCTCCTGTTTAAGTTAAGACTTGGTTTGTTCTGACTGGCCAGCGGCCGAAGCTTGTTGTTTATCGTCAGATTTCACTTCCTGTGCTTTAACCTGCGCGCCAGGACGAACTTTTTGCAAACCAGTAACAATCACGCGATCGCCATCTTTCAGACCTTCCGTCACCAGCCATTTATCCCCAATCGCCTGGGTGGCGGTGATGTTGCGCATTTCGACTTTGTTATCAGCCCCAACAACCAGTGCGCTCGCATCGCCGCGTGGCGTACGGGTCACACCCTGCTGTGGAACCAGAAGGGCGGTTGGATTCGTTCCTTCTTCCAGACGTGCGCGAACGAACATACCTGGCAGCAGATTTTTGTCAGGGTTCGGGAAAATCGCACGTAAGGTGATGGAACCGGTGGTCTGGTCGACCGTCACGTCAGAGAATTCCAGCGTCCCTTCCTGCGGGAACTTGATACCGTCGTTGGTAATCAGCTCCACTTTGGCTTTGCCGTTTTCCTGTTTCAGGGTGCCGTTAGCCAACTCCTGTTTCAGGCGCAGGAAATCATTGCTGGACTGCGTGACGTCAACGTAGATCGGATCGAGCTGCTGCACGGTCGCCAGCGCAGTGGTCTGACCGTTCTGCACCAGAGCCCCTTCCGTGACGGAAGATTTACCAATACGACCGCTGATAGGCGAGGTCACTTTGGTATAGGCCAGGTTAATGCGCGCGGTTTCGACGGCCGCTTTGGCTGCCACCACGGCGGCGTTAGCCTGCTGGGCATCCGCCAGGGCGGTATCGTAATCCTGCTGACTGATGTACTTGGTACCGAGCAGTTTTTGATAGCGGTTCAGCGTCAGCTGGGCAATTTTGGCCGCGGCCTGTGCTTTTGCCAGGTCACCTTTGGCGCTTTCATAAGACGCCTGATAGGTTGCGGGATCAATCTGATACAGAGACTCACCGGCCTGCACATCACCGCCTTCGGTGAAGTTGCGTTTCAGGATAATGCCGCTAACCTGAGGACGCACTTCCGCAATGCGGTAAGCATTTGTACGGCCGGGTAATTCGGTGGTGATTTGTAGAGGTTCAGATTTGAGCGTCACAACGCCTACTTCTGGCGCCTGCTGAGCTCCTTGTTGAGCCGGTTTGTCGTCACATCCTGTTAGCGCTAAGCTGCCTGAGAGCATCAGAACGACCGCCAGAGGCGTTAACCCTCTGTTTTTGTTCATATGTAAACCTCGAGTGTCCGATTTCAAATTGATCAAGGGTCCTGAGTCTAAAACCCATTGCTGCGTTTATATTATCGTCATGCTATGGTACATACATTCACAAATGTATGTAAATCTGACTCCCGTAAATTCACTCACCTATGGCACGAAAAACTAAACAACAAGCGCTGGAAACCCGACAACATATTCTGGATGTGGCGATACGTTTGTTCTCGCAGCAAGGTGTTTCAGCAACCTCGCTGGCGCAAATTGCTCAGGCCGCCGGTGTGACGCGAGGAGCGATTTACTGGCATTTTAAAAACAAGTCAGATCTGTTCAGTGAAATCTGGGAGCTTTCAGAGTCCAGCATTAGCGATCTCGAGAGTGAGTATCGGGCAAAATTCCCAGACGATCCACTCTCAGTATTGAGAGAAATATTAGTATATATCCTTGAAGCAACGGTAGTTGAAGAACGTCGCAGATTAATGATGGAGATTATTTTTCATAAATGCGAGTTCGTGGGCGAGATGGCGGTCGTGCAGCAGGCGCAACGAAGCCTCAGTCTGGAAAGCTATGACCGTATTGAGCACAACCTGAACCTCTGTATGGAGGCAAAACTGCTACCGGCCAATCTGTTGACCCGTCGGGCGGCGATTCTGATGCGCAGCTACATTTCTGGTCTGATGGAAAACTGGCTTTTTGCACCGCAATCGTTTGATCTTAAAGCGGAAGCTCGCAGCTACGTGGCGATTTTACTGGAAATGCTACAGCTTAGCCCGACGCTGCGCAGCGACGCGCCTTCGCTAACGGCCTGACCCCTTTCCAGGATTTATCTCAGAGGCTTACGTTCGCGCTATTCTGCATCTGACGAGCGTGATATTCTTCACGCCGGACTATTTTCGGTCATCTTCTGACATCATTCACAACTATGCTGCCCATCAATCGCTCGCAACATCCTGTTTTTGCATTGCTCTTTGCGATGCTGTTTATCTTCGCCACGGCGCCGCTGACCTGGGCCCGCGCCGATAACAGCAACGATATTCCCACGCGTGCTGACGTTCAGTCGCAGCTCGACACGCTGAACAAACAAAAAGAACTCTCTCCTCAGGAAAAACTGACGCAGCAGGATCTGACGGAAACACTGGAGACGCTGGATAAAATTGAACGCGTTAAGGCTGAAACCGCCCAGCTTCGTCAGAAGGTGGCGCAGGCCCCTGAAAACATGCGCAAAGCGACGGAGTCGCTGAATGCCCTGAGTGACGTTGATAACGACAACGAAACGCGCAAAACGCTCGCCACGCTCTCCTTACGCCAGCTGGAATCGCGCGTCGCCCAGTTGCTCGACGATCTGCAAACCGCGCAGTCCGATCTCGCGACCTACAACAGCCAGCTTGTCTCCCTGCAAACCCAGCCCGAGCGCGTGCAAAATGCGATGTATACCGCGTCTCAGCAGCTGCAGCAGATCCGCAACCGCCTGAACGGCACGACGGTGGGCGAAGGCACGTTGCGCCCGACGCAGCAAACCCTGCTGCTGGTTCAGCAGTCGTTGCTCAATGCGCAGATCGAACAGCAGCGTAAAAGCCTGGAAGGGAATACGGTGCTGCAGGACACTCTGCAGAAACAGCGTGATTACGTCACCGCGAACATTAATCGTCTGGAGCATCAGCTTCAGCTATTGCAGGAGGCGGTTAACAGCAAACGCCTGACCCTGACGGAAAAAACCGCCCAGGAGGCCGTATCCCCTGACGAAACCGCCCGTATTCAGGCCAACCCGCTGGTAAAACAGGAGCTTGAGGCTAACCATCAGCTCAGTCAGCGCCTGATACTGGCGACGGAAAACGGCAACTCGCTGGTTCAGCAAAATATCAAGGTGAAGAACTGGCTGGATCGCGCCCTGCAGGCGGAACGCAACATCAAAGAGCAGATCGCGGTCCTGAAGGGCAGCCTCCTGCTGTCGCGTATTCTCTACCAGCAGCAGCAGACGCTTCCGTCCGCCGACGAGCTGGAGGACATGACCAACCGCATTGCGGATTTACGTCTGGAACAGTTTGACGTCAACCAGCAGCGCGATGCCCTTTTCCAGAGCGATACCTTTGTCGCCAAAATTGAAGAGGGGCATTCCAGCGACGTGAACCCGGAAGTGCACGACGCGCTGCTCCAGGTCGTGGATATGCGTCGCGAGCTGCTGGACCAGCTCAATAAACAGCTGGGTAACCAGCTGATGATGGCCATTAACCTGCAAATCAACCAGCAGCAGCTGGTGAGCGTCTCGAAAAGTCTGCAGGAGATCCTGACCCAGCAGATTTTCTGGGTAAACAGCAACAAGCCGATGGACTGGGACTGGGTTAAATCCTTCCCTGAGACGCTGAAAACGCAGATTAAGAGCATGAAGGTCACCGTAAACTGGGAGAAAGCCTGGCCTGCGGTAATGATTGCTTTTCTGGCCGGTTTGCCGCTGTTGCTGATTGCCGGTCTCATCCGCTGGCGTCTGGGCTGGCTGAAAAAATACCAGGCGAAGCTGGCCTCCGAAGTAGGGCAGCTGCGCAACGATAGCCAGCTCCATACGCCAAAAGCGATTCTGATTGACCTTATTCGCGCCCTGCCGGTGTGCCTGATTATTCTGGCTGTGGGTCTGATTCTGCTCACTATGCAGCTCAACGTCAGCGATCTGCTGTGGGCGTTCAGTAAAAAACTGGCGCTGTTCTGGCTGGTGTTTGGCCTGTGCTGGAAGGTACTGGAAAAAGACGGCGTGGCGGTGCGTCATTTCAACATGCCAGCGCAGCTGACCAGCCACTGGCGTCGTCAGATCGTGCGCATCAGCCTGGCGCTGCTGCCGCTGCACTTCTGGTCGGTTGTCTCTGAGCTTTCCCCGCTGCATCTGATGGATGACGTGCTGGGCCAGCTGGTCATCCTGCTGAACCTGCTGCTGATTGCGATCCTGATGTGGCCGATGTGTCGCGACAGCTGGCGTGATAAAGAGTCCCACAATATTCGTCTGGCCACCGTGACGGTGCTGGCGATCATTCCGCTGGCGCTGATGGTGCTAACGGCGACGGGCTACTTCTATACCACGCTGCGCCTGTCCGGGCGCTGGATTGAAACGGTCTATCTGGTGATCGTCTGGAACCTGCTCTATCAGACCGTACTGCGCGGCCTGAGCGTGGCGGCCCGCCGTATTGCCTATCGCCGCGCCATCGCGCGTCGTCAGCATCAGGTGAAAGAGGGGGCCGAAGGCGCTGAGCCGCAGGAAGAGCCGACCATCGCGCTGGAGCAGGTTAACCAGCAGACGCTGCGCATCACCATGCTGGTGATGATCGCCCTGTTTGCGGTGATGTTCTGGGCGATCTGGTCCGATCTTATTACCGTTTTCGCCTATCTCGACAGTATTACCCTCTGGCAATACAACGGAACCGAAGCCGGCGCGGCGGTCATGAAAAGCGTGACCATGGGCAGCCTGCTGTTTGCGCTGGTGTCGTCGGTGGTGGCCTGGGCGCTGATCCGCAACCTGCCAGGCCTGCTCGAGGTGCTGCTCCTGTCACGTTTGAATCTTCGCCAGGGGGCGTCCTACGCCATTACCACGATCCTCAACTACGTCATCATCATTGTCGGAGCGATGACGGTCTTTGGCTCGCTTGGCGTCTCGTGGGATAAACTGCAGTGGCTGGCGGCGGCCCTCTCGGTCGGTCTTGGTTTTGGCCTGCAGGAGATCTTCGGTAACTTTGTCTCCGGCCTGATCATCCTGTTCGAACGTCCGGTACGTATCGGCGATACCGTCACCATCGGCACGTTCTCGGGAACGGTCAGCAAGATCCGCATTCGTGCCACCACCATCACCGACTTCGATCGCAAAGAGGTGATCATCCCGAACAAAGCGTTCGTGACCGAGCGTCTGATCAACTGGTCGCTTTCCGATACGGTGACGCGCGTGGTGATCCGCCTGGGCGTGGCCTATGGATCGGATCTGGATAAGGTGAAAGAGGTGCTGCTGAAGGCGGCGTCTGAACATCCGAAAGTGATGCACGATCCGGCTCCGGCGGTCTTCTTCACCACCTTTGGGCCGAGTACGCTGGATCACGAGCTGCGTTTATACGTGCGTGAACTGCGTGACCGCAGCTACACGGTGGATGAGCTTAACCGCTCTATCGATCGTCTGTGCCGTGAAAACGATATTAATATCGCCTTTAACCAGCTTGAGGTTCACCTGCGTAACGAGAAAGGTGATGAGCATACGGAAGTGAAGCGCGACATTAAGGGTGATGACCCGACTCCGGCTTAATCTATTTTCCCTCTCCCCTCTGGGGAGAGGGCAGGGTGAGGGGGAAGTTTCCCCTCAAAATCCCGCCGCACAATCTCCAGCGCCTTAAGCACCGTCTCGGCGGGGATCTCATGATTCTCCAGCAGCATAATCAAATCGACGGCCAGTTTGACCTCATCGGGTGCATTTTCCAGTGACATGGGTGTGGCTCCTGTTAACGGGTCAAACGTTCTATGACGCGTTCAATGTCATCCAGCGCCTGACGGCAGCGGACGATGCGTCCTTCCAGCGCGCTAATCTCGCGCATCAATAGCTGCTGCTCTTCCAGCGTTTCGCTGTTGTTCAGACGCACCTCGCGTTCACGCTTCATCTCAAACAGCCGGCGCTCAAACTCCTGGTTCTCGAGCCGCTTGCGCTGCCATTTGCAGAGCCCCGGCGAGGCGCTGTCCCAGGCGCGCAGCGGCCAGGCGGCGATTTCGCGATGCAGTGCGGTGATCTGCTCGGTGAGATGCTCTGCAAGCCACGCCACCTGTTCCTGTTGTTCATTCTCAACCGCATGGCGAAGCTCGTCGAGGTTCGTCTGCGCTTCAGCCAGGTAATCCTGAATGACGGTGCTGCGGGTACGAAAAAGCTGCCGGTCAAAGCGCGGCTTCAGCGTGGCGTGCCCCATCAGCGGCGTGGCCTGCGCCCGCAGAGCGATCAGCTGATTTTGCAGCCTCTCAAGAAGCAGTGCTGTTTTCAAGGCGCTCTCCAGTGGTAAAGTAGCCGTTCAGTTTGATAACGATTCGCATTATGCAGCGTACTATTTTAATCATCATTGGCTGGCTTGCGGTAGTGCTGGGCACGCTGGGTGTAGTATTACCCCTGCTGCCGACCACGCCGTTTATCCTGCTGGCGGCCTGGTGCTTCGCCCGCTCGTCGCCGCGTTTTCACCACTGGCTGCTCTACCGCTCATGGTTTGGCGGGTACTTACGCCACTGGCAAAAACACCGTGCCATGCCGCCCGGCGCCAAGCCGCGCGCGATCGCGGTGATCCTCATTACCTTCGCCATTTCATTATGGCTGGTGAAAATGATGTGGGTGCGGATCCTGCTGCTGATCATTCTCTCCTGCCTGCTTATCTTTATGTGGCGGATCCCCGTGGTTGATGAAAAGCAACAAAAGCACTGAAGCCTCATCATGGCTGTTGCAATTATCACGCGCAGCCAGTAAATTCGACCGTTTTCGAGCACAGGTGCGCCTGGTCAAAGGTTAAACAATTGTTGCCTTGGCCGACTCGTTGCGCGCTGTGAGTAACACTGTTTCATTTAGGCACAAACCGATGACCGCAACTGCACAGCAGCTTGAATATCTGAAAAACAGCATCAAAAGCATCCAGGACTACCCAAAGCCTGGCATTCTTTTCCGTGATGTCACCAGCTTGCTGGAAGACCCGAAAGCGTACGCACTCAGCATTGAACTGCTGGTCGAGCGTTACAAAAACGCCGGGATCACCAAAGTAGTAGGTACCGAAGCCCGTGGCTTCCTGTTTGGCGCACCGGTTGCGCTGGCAATGGGCGTGGGTTTTGTGCCGGTGCGTAAGCCGCGCAAACTGCCGCGTGAAACCATCGCAGAAAGCTACGAGCTGGAGTATGGCACCGATCAGCTGGAGATCCACGTTGACGCGATCAAGCCTGGCGACAAAGTGCTGGTGGTTGACGATCTGCTGGCAACCGGCGGCACCATTGAAGCGACCGTGAAGCTGATCCGCCGTCTGGGTGGGGAAGTGACCGATGCGGCCTTCATCATCAACCTGTTCGATCTCGGCGGCGAACAGCGCCTGGAAAAACAGGGTATTACCAGCTACAGCCTGGTGCCTTTCCCGGGTCACTAATCCCGGTTTTCACAACCTCGCTCAATGGGTGAGGTTGTGATAGCATTCCCCTCCATAAATTCACCTTCCAGCGTTGCAGAGCCTGCCCATGAGTTATCAGGTGTTAGCCCGTAAATGGCGACCACAAACCTTTGCTGACGTTGTCGGTCAGGAACATGTGCTGACGGCCCTGGCGAACGGCTTGTCGCTAGGTCGCATCCATCACGCCTATCTTTTTTCCGGCACCCGCGGCGTCGGTAAGACCTCTATTGCCCGTTTGCTGGCAAAAGGTCTCAACTGCGAAACCGGGATCACCGCCACGCCGTGCGGCGTGTGTGATAACTGCCGGGAGATCGAGCAGGGGCGTTTTGTCGATCTGATCGAGATCGACGCCGCTTCGCGCACCAAAGTGGAAGATACCCGCGACCTGCTGGACAACGTCCAGTACGCCCCGGCGCGCGGCCGCTTCAAGGTCTACCTGATCGATGAAGTGCACATGCTCTCGCGCCACAGCTTCAACGCCCTGCTGAAGACGCTGGAAGAGCCGCCCGCGCACGTGAAGTTCCTGCTGGCGACCACCGATCCGCAAAAGCTGCCGGTCACGATTTTATCGCGCTGCCTGCAGTTCCACCTGAAGGCGCTGGACGTCGAGCAGATCCGCGCGCAGCTCGAGCACATTCTCGATGAAGAGAACATTGTCCACGAACCGCGCGCCCTGCAGCTGCTGGCCCGCGCGGCGGACGGCAGCCTGCGCGATGCGCTCAGTCTGACCGATCAGGCGATTGCCAGCGGTGACGGCAAACTCTCCACCGAGGCGGTCAGCACCATGCTCGGCACGCTGGATGACGATCAGGCGCTGTCGCTTATCGAAGCGATGATTGCCGCTAACGGCGAACGCGTGATGTCGCTGGTGAACGCGGCCGCTGCCCGCGGTATTGAGTGGGAAGGGCTGCTGGTTGAGATGCTCAGCCTGCTGCACCGGGTGGCAATGCTGCAGCTTTCTCCCTCCGCCATTGGTGCGGATATGGCCGCCATTGAACAGCGGATGCGTGAGCTTGCCCGCACCGTGCCGCCTGCCGACGTGCAGCTTTATTACCAGACGCTGCTGATTGGTCGCAAAGAGCTACCGTTTGCGCCGGATCCGCGGATGGGCGTTGAAATGACGCTGCTGCGCGCGCTGGCGTTCCACCCGCGCATGCCGCTGCCGGAGCCGGACGTGCCCCGACAGTCTTTCGCCCCGGTTGCGCAGACGGCGGTGATGTCACCGCAGCAGGTGCCGCCGCAGCCGACGCCGCCACCGCAGCAGAACGTACCGCTGTCGGATGCCACCAGTTCGGTGCTTGCCGCGCGCAGCCAGCTGCAGCGTGCGCAGGGAGTAACCAAACCAAAAAAGAGTGAACCGGCAGCGCCAGGAAGAGCGCGGCCGGTGAACAACGCCGCGCTTGAACGACTGGCCTCGGTAACGGAGCGCGTACAGTCGCGTCCGGCACCGTCCGCGCTCGAGCAGAAAGCCCCGGTGAAAGAAGAGGCTTACCGCTGGAAGGCAACCACCATTACCGAAACGGTGAAGGAAGAGGTTGCCACGCCGAAAGCGCTGAAAAAGGCGCTGGAGCATGAAAAAACGCCGGAGCTGGCCGCGAAGCTTGCCGAAGAGTCCATCGCGCGCGACGCCTGGGCCGCCGAGGTCAGCAAACTCCAGCTGCCGAAGCTGGTCGAGCAGGTCGCGCTGAATGCCTGGAAAGAGCAGGACGGCAATCAGGTGCGTCTGCACCTGCGTCCGGGCCAGCGGCACCTCAATTCCCCTGGCGCGCAAAAGGCGCTGGCCGAGGCGCTCGCCACATTACAGGGTGCGCCGGTTGAATTGACTATCATTGAAGATGATAATCCGGCAGTGAAAACGCCGCTGGAGTGGCGCCAGGCCATTTATGAAGAGAAGCTCGCGCAGGCGCGCGAGGCGATAATTGCGGATAACAACATTCAGACCCTGCGCCGGTTCTTCGACGCCGATCTGGATGAAGAGAGTATTCGCCCCATTTGATCGTGAGTCTGACTTACGGTTGTAATCCTTAAACGTGAAAGAAGAGAGAAGCCTATGTTTGGTGGAAAAGGCGGTCTGGGTGGCCTGATGAAGCAGGCTCAGCAGATGCAGGAAAAAATGCAGAAGATGCAGGAAGAGATCGCTCAGCTGGAAGTCACGGGTGAGTCCGGTGCCGGTCTGGTCAAGGTGACCATCAACGGTGCGCACAACTGCCGTCGCGTGGAAATCGACCCGAGCCTGCTCGAAGACGACAAAGAGATGCTGGAAGATCTGGTTGCAGCCGCGTTTAACGATGCCGCTCGCCGTATCGACGAAACCCAGAAAGAGAAAATGGCCTCCGTTTCCAGCGGCATGCAGCTGCCGCCTGGCTTCAAGATGCCGTTCTGATGCAAACCAGTCCGCTGCTCACGCAGTTAATGGAAGCACTGCGCTGCCTGCCGGGCGTTGGCCCGAAGTCGGCGCAGCGCATGGCGTTTACGCTATTGCAGCGCGACCGCAGCGGCGGGATGCGCCTGGCGCAGGCTCTGACCCGCGCCATGTCAGAAATTGGTCACTGTGCGGATTGCCGCACCTTTACCGAGCAGGACGTGTGTAACATCTGTACGAACCCGCGTCGTCAGGAAAACGGTCAGATTTGCGTGGTGGAGAGTCCGGCGGACATCTACGCCATCGAACAAACCGGGCAGTTTTCCGGGCGCTACTTCGTGCTGATGGGGCATCTCTCCCCGCTGGACGGCATCGGCCCGGACGATATTGGTCTTGACCGCCTTGAACAGCGTCTCGAGTCTGAAACCATCAAAGAGGTGATCCTCGCCACCAACCCCACGGTGGAAGGGGAGGCAACCGCCAACTACATCGCCGAACTGTGCTCGCAGTATGGCGTTGACGCCAGCCGCATCGCCCACGGCGTGCCGGTCGGCGGCGAGCTGGAGATGGTCGACGGCACCACGCTGTCGCACTCTCTGGCTGGACGTCACAAGATTATTTTCTGACCAAACGGAGGCTGCGCGCGCCGCCTCCGCTTGAAAATTTCCCCCCGTATCCCCATCTCTCCCTCAACGTTTTAAAACCCCATTAAATGGCATTGTTGAGGTCGACATAGATGAAAGGACAAGAAACCCGTGGTTTCCAGTCAGAAGTAAAACAGCTTCTGCACCTGATGATCCATTCCCTGTATTCCAACAAAGAAATTTTCCTGCGTGAGCTGATTTCCAACGCCTCGGATGCGGCGGACAAGCTGCGCTTCCGCGCGCTGTCTAACCCGGATCTGTACGAAGGCGACGGCGAGCTGCGCGTGCGCGTCTCGTTTAATAAAGAGAACCGCACCCTGACCATCGCCGATAACGGCATCGGGATGAACCGCGACGAGGTGATCGACCACCTCGGGACCATCGCGAAATCCGGCACCAAGGCGTTCCTGGAGTCCATGGGCTCTGACCAGGCGAAAGACAGCCAGCTGATCGGCCAGTTCGGCGTCGGTTTCTACTCGGCGTTCATCGTGGCGGACAAAGTCACCGTGCGCACCCGTGCGGCAGGCGACAGCGCCGAGAACGGCGTGCTGTGGGAATCCAAAGGGGAAGGCGAATACACCGTTGATGACATCACCAAAGCGGACCGCGGCACCGAAATCACCCTGCACCTGCGTGAAGGGGAAGATGATTTCCTGAACGACTGGCGCGTGCGCTCCATCATCAGCAAGTACTCCGATCACATCGCGCTGCCGGTAGAGATTGAAAAACAGGAAGAGAAAGACGGTGAAACCGTGGTTTCCTGGGAGAAAATCAACAAGGCGCAGGCGCTGTGGACGCGCAACAAGTCTGAGATTAAAGACGACGAGTACAACGAATTCTACAAGCACATCGCCCACGACTTTACCGACCCGCTGACCTGGAGCCACAACCGTGTTGAAGGTAAGCAGGAGTACACCCGCCTGCTGTACATCCCG
>OGJZ01002318.1_pt1 | contig 14307 bp, 14 predicted proteins | sample 1572321 | NCBI WGS metagenome assembly OGJZ01 (sample SAMEA2582086, study PRJEB24529) | metagenome | biome: Human gut stool | place: China | collected 2011 | reverse complement strand
ATAGAACGTAGAGCGTATGAACAAAGAGAAAAAGCAATAAGAGATTATTATTCATATATGAGTGCATTCAAAGAAGAAGGATTACAACAGGGGTTACAAGAAGGATTACAACAAGGATTACAACAAGGTTTGCAACAAGGTTTGCAAGAAGGTATTAGAAAAGTTGCTATTAATTTATTAAAAGCTAATATGTCTATTGATTTTATAGCCCAAAATACTGGATTGAATGAACAAGATATATTACATCTACAACAATTACAATTAATAACTAAGTAATATACTTGTTTGATAAGATTATCTGAAGTAAAGATAAAAAACAGCAGGTATAGCAAATACTATACCTGCTGTTTTTTTATGATATTATCTTCCAAGTCATAAAAGTATATGTTTCGTTATAGATTATGTTCATATTTTTTTACTAGGTTATAAAATGTAGATTTTGTTAACTTAAGATAAGTAAAAGCAGCGACTGCGGTTATTTCTTTAGCTTTCCATTTATCATAGATAATTTTCCATTCTACTGGATATTTGGCTTTAGGACGACCTAAGTGTTTACCTCTAGCTTTAGCAGCAGCAATACCTTCTCGTTGTCTTTTTTTCATAAGTAATCTTTCATTTTCAGCTTGAGTGCTTAAAACTTCAATAAGAATACTATTTATCATATCCATAATAGATTTTTGCATAAAGCCAAATGTAGAAAAATCTGTCATTGTTGTAGGAATATCTAAAAAATGAACAGTAATCTGTTTCTGTTTGAAATATTCTAGTTCAGATTTTATTTCGTTTTTATTTCTACCTAAACGATCTAATTCCGTAAGATATAATTCATCCCCTTCACGTAACATCAAACGAAGTTGTTGATATTTAGGACGATTAAAATCTTTTCCACTTTGTTTATCATAGAAAATGTCTTGAGAATTAGGAACGTATTTTTTTAAAGCATCAAGTTGACGATCTAAATTTTGGTCCTTACTACTAACACGAGCGTATCCAAATATTTTTTTCATAATGAATCCTTTCTTATGTAATGTGTAATATGTATTGTGTATTAAGGTATGTGTATAATTAAATTGTGTATATAAATATTATAGTCTACAAAGATTTATATGTAAATAAACGTTTATAAAAGTATTGATAAGTTTATTTTATAGACTGATTAGAGTAAAAAATTATTAATATCTTTAAAGTAGACCTTAATGAACATAGTTTTATATGGTAAAAAAGAGTAAGGGTTGTCCCTTACTCTTTTTTGTAGATGGATATATTTCTATAAAAGCTTTTTCGAAATGAGATTTGACAAAGATTGTTTGAAACTAGATTTGGTAATTTTTAATTCATTATTTCCGATGCGAATAACAGGAGGATAACCATTTTGATGTTCTAGAGCTGAAATTATGCTGCTAAATCCACCTTTATCTTTAGTACTATGAGGTATAGCACCAACTAAAACAGCAGCATATTTAGGTGAATATTGTAGTTTCTTATATTGAAATGTTTTAGTATCATTGTAATCAAGACAGAATAGAAATTGTTCTTTATGAAAGCCTAATTCTTTGGCAACCCCTATTAGCTTATCAACTTTTGTATTACTTTGTCCGATAACTACAATCATTTTTTTAGTATTATGGAAGACTTTATCTTGAGGAAGGAATTTTTCTAATCCCATCATTGATAAAATTTTTATCAGTTGTCCAGATTGATTTAATGATGAAAGTATTTTATTAAGGTTAGAATGAAATTCTTCTTCTAAGCGGTATGTTAAATCATATAATTCATTAGCAGTTAAAGTTGGACTAGAAGACATTATAACACCTCCATTCAGTCAAATTAATATTAAGCATATTTAATTACTGGTTATTTTTATTAGTATCATTAGCAATACTATAAATTACAGAAATAACAAAACCAGCTAAAAACCATGGCATAAAAAATCATCTCCTTAAAAGTACTTAATACATTTTATTTGATTTTACTTCTATAAACTCTTTGGGATAGTTAAGATTTGGTATTTCATAAGAATTTATTATTGTGTCAGGATCTTTGGTTACTGCATTATAAACTTTTTTTCCCATGACTGCTCCTGAAATAAATAAACATAAACCTTGCATAATATCTGATGTAGATGGCATAGAATCACCTCATTAATAAAATTTTATTGTTGATATATATTTTTTTATTTATATATGTACTAAAACATGTACCAAAACATGTACCAAAATATGTACCTCATGTACATATAATAACACTTTTATAAGAACATTTCAAGTACAAATATTGATTATTTATATGTATTTGATAAATAAAAAAATGAATGATATAATGATACTATATGAGCAGAGGTGATAAATATGGAGTTTGATAAGGATGAATATACAACAAAAGAAGCCGCTGAAATATTAGGAATTAGTGAATTTACTTTAAGAAGAAAAATTAGAAATAAAGAAATAAATGTTATAGGTAAAAAAGGAAAAACATATATAATATCAAAAGAAGAATTGGAAAAATATGCTAAGAAAAAAGGCTTTTTTAACTCTTTTAATATATTAGGAAATCCAGCAGTTCTTAAGGGTATGGGTATGCTATTATCTAATAATATGGATACAATAGTTTCTAATATAGGACGTAGTTCAATTTCGATAGGAAAGCGATTTTCTGATTTAGAAAATATTTTAGAAGTGGTATTGCCTATTGAAAAGATAAAGAAAATGTTTAATATAAAAACTATTGAACAAAGTATTGAATTTTATAAGAATCTATATAAGAGTGAGCAAAAAAAATTAAATATAGTTAAATTAGAATTAGCAAAATTAATATTAGGTAAAAATGATACAAAAGAATATAAAGAGAAAGAATTGAATTTGCGTATACAAATAGAAACCATTGAAAGAAATTTACAAATAATTAAAATGATGATTGATCGTATAATTAAATAATATGATTTGTTATTAGAATGATGGAATTGTATATATAAAAAATAGGAATTAGCATTAGCTAATTCCTATTAAATATTTTTGTATAATAATAAAAGTTGTTTGACAATTAAATTAATTTCATATATTATAGAATCATAAGAGATGACAAAAGAATATAAATACCTTTAGAAAATAAAAAAGACTAATCGTGTTGGTAGCACAATTAGTCTTGCCGAACAACCTACCTACAATAAGTTGCTCAGTTACTTTCTAAATTCATTATACTTACGTATTTGCGAAATGTCAACACATGTCAAGAAAATTTAATGGTTTTAGGTAGGTTAAGTAGGCACATTATAAATAGAAAAAGTTTATAATGTGTTTTTTAGTATCTAAAATCAGATATGGGATTAAACCATATCAGCACGCTCTGAGGCTTAATCAGAGAGGGGAAACCACACTAGGCATTGGTGTATAAACTAAGGTATGGAAGAAATTCATGCTAACTGTGTTGCGAGCAGATGCGATAAATTTGCACGGTATAGATAATATGCTTAACTATTATCTATACCGTAAGTGGGTAAAGTGCTGACAAACTCCCACAAATGCCTAAATACATATAAAAATATGAGCCGTTTTGACGGCTTTTTTTTATACTTGAATATAAAAGTATGTATGTACATGGTTAAACAAGTCAGCGGGGGCTAAGTATCGGGTGCGAAAGTACCGTATAAAAGTTACTAAAGAAATTTAGTGCAGTGAGGGCGATAAGACCACTGTTATAACTTTTGCTGTGTAGAAACAGCGGCTAGTTAAGATTATTAAAGAAACTTCAACGACCGATGGGTGTATAAAGTAAAGATAATAATAGCTATATTGTAGTATAAACTAAACTACAGGTATAGCTATTATTTAATTTCTTAACTCTCTCAAGGTGTACTATTTTATGTTCTTGTTGTCAATATGTTTGTTGAGAGAGTTAAGAAATTATCCTTATTAGATTGAAATATACTATAGATAGAAGGTTTTTTAATTGAGTAGAAGAGTCCGATTTGGTTTAAATATGCCAAAACAGAGAAATATTAGGGATCTTAGTACATTAAGAGAGAATTTTAACTTAAGAGCTATTTTGGAGTATTATTATAATGGAAAATTGTTGGTTTGGTTGAGAGATAGAGGTTATGTCGATTATGTTCATAAGATAGAGTCTTTTAATAGTTTTGATTATGCTAATGTAAAAGAGTTTTTTTGTTCTCTTTTTGATATATCTGATAGTAGTGTGATAGATGCAGATGTTATTGTTTTTAGTCAAAATGAATTAGAAGCGTTTTTAAAGGATGATGTTGAGCAAACTATATATCTATGTGGTGATGTTTTTACTTTATCAGTAAAATATAAAAATAAGACTTATATAGGTATAAATAAGCCTAAGATACAGTTTGTTTATTTACCTTTAGAAAAGTTATTGGATTTTAATATTTCTTTGCAAAATGTACGTTTATGTAGATATAAGAATTTAAAGAAACTGTCTGTAGGAAAGAATGTTCTTGTCATGGTTGAATTATATTTATAAGCTTTTTGAGGTGAATATATGTCAGAATTAGTTAAGACACTTGAAAAATATATTGATGCTAGTTTTCCTATTATATATCTTCATTCTTTTGAAGAATCTAAATGTGAGAGAATAATAAAGCAATCTATACATGATTATAGAGGTTATATAACTTGGGATAGTGCAAATGGTTTTTGTGATGAAACTGATCATATTCGACAAGAAGAAAAAAGTTTGTATGACACATTAAATTTGATTAATACTGATAAGCTTGCTATTGAAGGAAAAGTACTAGTTCTTAAAGATATACATTATTATTTTAATGATGCTAGTATTATTAGGCTATTTAAAGAATATGCTATTGCTATTAATAATGGTTTAAACTGTTGTATTATTATTGTGTCTTCTGTATGTAATATTCCTAGGGAATTAGAAAATTATATTACATTACTTGAATTAGATGTAGTTACACCAGAAGAGATAAAGAAAATTATAGTAGATTTTTTGAATAGTTTAGATGTTTCTATTCCAAAAGAAGAAGTCTTAAATACCTTTGTTAATGCTTTTAAAGGTTTATCGGAGTTTGAAATTCAAAATATTTTGGCTTTAGCTGTAGCTGAAGATGGTGAATTGGAAACGAGTGATTTATCTCTTATCTTTGAACAGAAACGGCAGATAATAAAAAAATCTGGTATTTTAGAAATGATATCTTTTGATGAAACAATCGATGATATTGGTGGTCTTGATAATTTAAAACTTTGGTTAAAAGATAATGCTATAGTATTTAAAAATATTGATAAGGCTAGGTTTTTTGGAGTAGATATTCCAAAAGGCGTTTTAATGGTTGGTATGCCTGGTTGTGGTAAATCATTAAGTGCGAAAGTTGCTTCTAAATTATTTAATGTACCTCTTATTCGTATGGATATGGGACGATTGATGGGAAAATATGTTGGAGAATCAGAAGCAAATATGAGAAAAGCTATTAATCTGGCAGAAGCTATATCTCCTTGTGTTCTTTGGATTGATGAAATGGAAAAAGCTTTTGCTGGTATAAATGAAAGTGGTGGTGCTGCTGAAGTAACAACAAGATTGTTTGGTACATTCTTAACTTGGCTTCAAGAAAAGAAGAGTTTAGCATTTGTAGTAGCTACAGCTAATGATATTTCTAAAATGCCACCAGAAATGCTTAGAAAAGGTCGTTTTGATGAAATATTTTATGTAGATTTGCCAAAAGAAAATGAACGTAAAAAGATTTTTGAGATTCATATAAAGAAAAGACGTAAAAAAGACTTATCTTATATTGATCTTAATAAGTTAGTTGATAAAACTGCGGGATATAGTGGTGCTGATATTGAAGGTGTAGTTAAAGAAAGTATAAAGAAGGTTTTTGTTTCTAATAAGAAAAAGTTATCTACAGAAGATATTTTATTTGCTATAGAAAACACTCATTCTTTATCTGAAGTTATGAAAGAAGCTATTGATACTATGAAGAAAGTATATGAAAAGTGTAAATTTAAAAATGCATCTTGTTAGGGAGTCATAGATTTGAATAAATTTATAGAGAATGATACTGAGCAATTACAGCAGGTCATACAGAAGCTTGCTATTGCTTATGATAACAAATCTGCAAATATATCTGATGAACTTTGGATAAAACAACAACTTAAGCAAGAAATACCATCTATAACAGATGAACAAATTGATATGTTTGTTAATGATACATTGTCTGTAATAAAAAAACATGGTGAGAATTTGAATTCTATTAATGATTATTGTGATAACAATGGGAAAAAAGAGCAATGGTTATCTAATAAAATAGTAGAAGCTGGCAGTAATTTATCTGTGGTAGAATATGGGGAATATTTATCTAATATAGATGAAGTAATTCGTCAAAATAATGAAGCTATGATAGATACTATTTCTACAAAGACAGGTGCTATTAATCAGGGAGATAATTTACATGGATTTATTGCTGAACAATATCATGCAAATACATTTAATTTAAACGCAGCATTACAAGGAAGTAATCTACGTGCAGAGGTTCTAAAACCTAATGGTCATGGTTATGCTAAAAACTCTGTAGATATAGTAATTAAAGATAATTCTAAGATAATTGAACGATATCAAGTAAAATATTATAAAGATTTTGAAGCAACAGCAAAAGCAATTTTACATGGTGATTATAGAAATCAACGAGTGCTTACACCATTAGGACAAAAAAAAGGCGTATCTGAACTTTTACCTAATAAATCTGTTTCTGATGTTATTGGTGGTAATAAAAAGACATCTAATATAACATCAAGTCCTTTATCAAAAGAAGAGGCATTATCTTTGCAAAAAGCAGCTCAAAGGGATAATAAAGTATTACAACAATCTTGGGATAGTTATAATACGAAGGAGCTTGCATATAATATAAGTAAAAAGGTAGTGTTTTCTAGTGCTCAAGCAATGGTTATAACAGCTGGATTAGATACAGCTGTAAAAGTGATGCAAGGAAAAAAAGTAAAGCCTTCAGAAGTAATGAAACTCGCTGTAACTACAGGAACTAATACAGGAGCTAAAATAGCAACTGCAACAGCTTTGAAAATAGCTTCAGAAAAAGGATTTTTATCTGCGATACCAAAAGGAGTATCTGGATTTGCTGTAGGAACAATAGCTAGTGTAGCTGTGGAAAGTGCTAAAGTAGCATATAAAATAAGTACTGGAGAAATTAGTGCCACTAAAGGATTAGATTTAATGGGTAGAATTTCCTGTAGTACTATTGGTGGAATAATAGGTGCATCTGAAGGTGGAGCAACTGCTGTCTTAGCGGGGTTAGTTCTTACAACAAATCCAATAGCACTTGGTATAATGGGGATTACTGGATTAATAACTGGTTCTATTGCTGGAAGCAAAATAGGGGAGGCTGTTTATTCTGGTATAAAAACTGTTGGTAAAGTAGCAAAAACAGTAGTTTCTGGAATAGCAAGTGGTGTAAAATCTATTGGTAGTTCTATAATAAGAGGTATTAAAAGTTTTTTTTAATGTTAATGGTTTCATTAATATTAATATTATTTTATTGATAGAGTTCTTCTATTTGATTAAATTTACTTGGCTATATGGTTAATTGAACTCGTTTAGTACGTTTTTTATCAGTAACTTTAAATTGTGTATTTTTTATTTGTGTAGTTTTAAGTTGTGTATTAATAAATACACAAGTAAGATTTATGTCATCTTCTAATTTATCAAATGATGGGTGTATAAAGAGAAAATAAATAATAGCTATACTTATAGTACAAGACTGTATTACAAGTATAGCTATTATTTATTTTTTTAACTCTCTCAAAGTGTATTGTTTTTTAGTTTTTCTAATAATTCTTGTGCTCGTTTATGATTTTGATTAGCAGCTTTTAAAAGCCATAATATACCCGCAGACATGTTTTGCTCTACAACTTTTCCTTCTAAAAATATTATTCCTAATCTATATTGAGCTTCATTAAATCCTTTATCAGCTGCTTTTTTTAACCAATAAAAAGCTTTGTCAACATCTTGTTCAATTCCGCATCCATCTAAGTATAGTATACCTAAATTGTATTGAGCTGGAATAATATCTTGTTCAGCTGCTTTTTTAAACCAATAGAAAGCTTTTTCTATATCTTTGTTTACTCCTTTTCCATCTGCGTACATTATAGCTAAGTCGTATTGAGCTGGAGCAAAGTCTTGATTAGCAGCTTCATGAAGCCAATAAGCACCTTTAACATAGTCTTTATCGGTTCCATTTCCTTCTGAGTACATTGTACCTAGGAACTCTTGAGCTCTGGGAAAGCCTTGTTTAGCTGATTTTTCTATCCAGTAAAATGCTTTTTTTGAATCTTGATGTACGCCTTCTCCATATAGATACATTATACCTAAGTCATATTGAGCATTAGCTAGATTTTGAGTAGCAGCTCTTTTTAACCAGTAAAATGCTTCAATATAACTTTTGTCAACACCATTTCCTTTTAAATACATTAATCCTAAACAATGTTGAGCTGGTGCATTATCTTGTTCAGCTGATTTTTCCAGCCAGTAAAGAGCTTTTTCGATATCTTGATTTATTCCATCTCCAGATTTGTACATTAAACCTAAAAGATATTGAGCTCCAGCGTGTCCTTGTTCAGCAGCTTGCCTACACCAATAAGAAGCTACATAAGGATTTTTACCTGTATTTATGTACATTAGAGCTAATTTAAATTGAGCTGAAGCATCACCAAAAATAGCTGCATTTTCGCACTCGTTAATTTCTTCGGGATCATACATATAGGGTAGCCTTCTTTCTAAAGTTATATTTTTATTTATTGAAATATTTTTCAATTAACGTATTAATGAAATCATTTACACTAATATTATTTTGTTGACAGTGTTCTTTCATTTGATTAAATTTACTTGGCTGCATAACTAATTGAACTCGTTTAGTACGTTTTTCTCGAAATATGTTGTTGATGGTTGTTCCTTCAGGAAGTTGTACTTGAGTGACATTTCCTTTATCGTCAATAACTTTAAATTGTGTATTTTTTGTTTGTGTAGTTTTAGATTGTGTATCTTTTTGTTGTGTATTAATAAATCCAAGAGCTGGATTCATTGCATCTTCTAACTTATTAAATTTTTTCATAGTTAATCCTCTAAGTATTCATTTATAAAATTCTGTAAGTCTAAGCCAGCTGTTGAGTATTTTTTATAATCAAAAATATTAGATCTTTCAGCTTGAGCTTCTTTTATAGCGTTACATTCTCTAATTTTTGTTTTGAAAAGTTTTGTATTCAGCTGAGTAGCTGTTTCTTCTAGCATATTAGCTACACTTTTTGCTAATACTGTTCGATTGTTATATCTTGTTAATAAAATACCTTTTACTGTTAAATTAGAATTTGTATATTCTTTTACAGCTTGAATTGTTTGAGATAATTGACCAATACCTTTTAGACTTAATATATCTGCTTGAGAAGCTATAATAACTTCATCTGATGCTGTTAAAGCGTTGATTGTCAAATCTGACAAGGCTGGTGGTGTATCAATGATAATATAATCATACTCATAGATTATTTTTGTTAAAGCTGTTTTAAGTAAGTATTCTTTATTATGTTTTGCTTTGAAGTTAATGCTAGATAGTAGTGGTGAACCAGCTAAGAAATCATTTTCAATAGCTTCATTAATATTTTGCTTAGGATTATTGATGACATCATATATTGAAAATTTATTTTTTATATTAAAAGCAAAAGATAAATCGCATTGAGTATCAAAATCTATAGCTAAAACACGGAAATTTTTTTTTCTTAGTCCGACTATTAAATGTTGGCTAATGGTAGTCTTTCCTACACCGCCTTTTTGATTGATGATAGATATGATTTTAGTCATAATGGTATCCTTTCAATTAAGATTATTTTATAAATAGCATACACAATTATTATAGCACATATTGAGTATGATTAACTTTGATTTGTGTATATAAAGTTGTGTAATTAAAAATGTGTATATAGAATTATGTAATAAAAAGTTGTATACTAATTTTATAAATACATTTATAAGGAGTGTATAGAGATGCCAACAATAAAAGAAATACAATCTATTGCTAAAGAAAGAGACATTGAATTTCCTAAGAAGATAAGAAAAGCAGATATGGTACATATCTTACAACAAAAAGAAGGAAATAATCCGTGTTATGCGCAATATAGCTGTACAAATGATAAATGTTTGTGGATTAAAGATTGTCAAAAAGAATATAACAAAAAAGCTAAGAATTGAGTAATTCTTAGCTTTTTTACTAATTAAATAATTTAATCTGGTATGATATCTAATATTTTATTAGCGGTATCTACATATTTATCGAAGGTTGGTTGTAGATTTTTAGAATGTTCATCAATGATAGATAGTACTTCTTTAAAACCAATATGTACACATTGACTATCAAAATATTTATAATTGTCTTCAAATTGAAGTAAAGACGGTTCGTAATATGGATTCTGTCCAGAAAGTTCGGTTCGATACCATAAAATTTCATTCTCAAATCTAGCTAAATTTTCTTTATTGCAAGCAGCAAGTGCTTGTCCAAAATTATGAGACGTATTTTCAAAAAAATGACTTAAATTATCTATCTGACCATTTCTATAATCAGTGATAATAGCAGGACCTCTTTTAAGTGTAAAAGATACATGAGTTGCATATGAAAGAGCACTTACTTGATATTCGCCTAATAAGTAAAATACTTTAGCCATAGAATAGAATGTATTCCTGAGATCAGGATCGTCTGGATAAACAAGAATTGATTTTTTGTAAAGTGTAAGTGCTTTGACATACTTTCCATTTCTTTTGGCTTGAAGAGCTTCTGAAAATAGCTGAGAGCTTAAACGAGGATCGGACATAAAATAATACTCCTTTTATATATTTTTTGGTTTTTATAAATATGCTTATGATTAATATATTCTATATATTCTATTTATATCCTGTTATTGGTTTTAAATGTTTTATATTTTAAGCGATTTTTTGTATATTAGTTTTAAAATCAGGAGAATTTACTATAATAAAAAGATCAGATAATTGCTTATCCATTAATTTTTGATAGTAATTTGTAAAGGCAGCATCAATAGCTTCCGCTTGGAATTCATAAAAAGAAATGTTTATATTAAATATTGTGTAGGATAATATTCCTGCAATAGTAGTAGCTAATAAATTTATAAAAGGATTATCAGTAGGTTTAGTATGAGTCATTCTATATTCCATTTCACCTCTAATTTCGGATAAAACATTTCTAGGTGAAGGATTTATACATATAGCATTATGAAGTACAAAGTATAAAGTAGTAGAGATTTTTTTTATAAAGTTATCTTTATCTATCATAAGGTCTAAAGGTATTTCTAAGTTCCTAAAAATTTGACTAATAACAGCAGATCTTTTTAATACACGTATCATTTCTTCTAATGATAAATTTTTCCATTCTTTTAGTTTACGAGAGAGTTCATCGTCATTGCTAGTTTTTAGAGTAATATTATTTAAAATATTGTCAGAGAATGTACTAATATCAGAGAAAGAACTAAAAGATATCTCGCTTGATTTTTTACTTGTAATAAAAATATTTACTCCTAGATTTGTGCATATATCTCCAGTTATATTTTCAACTGTAGCAGAAAGTTCTTGTCCATTATCTAAAATAGGAGCTAGAGTTGCAGCTAAATCTTTAGAAATATGACCTAGCTCATTAAAATTTTGGTCACAGACTAAAATAGCATTTGAATCATATATATTGTCAGGTTCTCTAATTAAACATAATTTATCATTAACATGTAAATTTATAATGTTTGATTGGCGATTATTAAAAGTAACGCCAACTAATTTAGTATGCATGTTAATTTCTGATGGTGCGTAGTTTGTCATAAGATAGTCTCCTTAATTTGTATTTTTGATAATAATATTTGTTTAAATTCGTTTAATATGGGTTGTGTGTTCTCTTTTAAAAGATATTCTTTATTTAATATAAGTAAAACTTCGTTTAAATAAGAGATATCTTCTGTATTAAAAAATTTAGTACAAATATTTTTTAAAGTAGATTTATATTGTTCTCGTAGTTTTGAGAGATTATTAACTGCTCTTATATAAGCATTTATACCAGATCTAATATCTAAATTATGATCATTAAATATGCTATAAGCGTATAAGAAATAAGGTGTGTAAGCTTGAGGTCGTGCTTCTTGAACTTTTAAAGCAGAACTTCTAAGATGAGATAAGTTTTCTAGAAAATTTTCATTGTTGTTTTGAGTGGATGAAGACACTTTTTCGATCCATTTAAATGGTAGATTTAAATTTTCATTGAGTATATCTTTTAAAAGCTCATCGGAATATTTAGATTCAAAGTATTTATATATTTCATCAATAAATTTTTGAGGATGTTTATTATCATTTGCCTGCATACATAAATACATATTTTCACTTTGTTTTTCACGATAATGTCTTATCTTTGAATAGGAATATTCAACAACATAGTTTATAGCGGAAGTTACTAAATTATCTATGTCATCTTCAGGAATATTATCAAATTCTTTAAATTTCTTCATTGTTCTATTTACATAGTCAGCTGTTTCATAGGAAGAAATGTATTTTTTGATATTATTTCTCAATGATTCTTTAGTAGGTTTATTAAGTTTGATTTTTATAAAATTAGGAGAATAGGAACGTTCATAATTTGAGTAGATGCCGAGAATACCAAGATAATATAATATTTTTTCCTTTAATCCTGAAATATTAGAAATAGGTTGTTCTTTTATATATTTTTGATTATAAGTTTGAAAATCCTGCTGCGGTAATCTATTATTCATTCTAATTACATTATATATTTTATAATAAAAGTCTTTTAAGATAGATATCCTTGCAGAACTTTTCATAAACGGATAAAATTTTTCCTTAAAGTTTTTTAGAATAGAATGAGTTTCTTTATTTAATATAATTGAAGAATGTTTTTCTTCGACTAAATCCTTTAATATAGTATCAATTGGATTAAAATTAATACTGTTTTCTAGTCCAATATAACAATAGATATCGTTGTCTGATGAAGTTTTCTTTAAGGAATCTATAATGCTATCTTCAGCAGTAAATTTTCGGACATTAAAGCTGGCTTTTAAATTTTTTGAAGTTAAGATAGTATTAGCTTCTAACTCTTTTTTTATGGTATTTTTAATATATTTTTCATAAAGAGAGTATATAAAATTTGGAATAGAAGAAATGATAGGTTCTATGGCTATTGTATGATTGTCATTCATGGTAATGGAATATTGATTTGAATTGTTTATTGTTAAGACAACGTTATCAATATTGGGATTATAAGAAATATCAACATCTGAAGAAGAAATATATTGTTTAGAAAGACTTTTTAAAAGAAAATCATTGAATTTTGTAATAGTAATAGTCTTTTCATACAGAAAGGTTTTAATTTGCTTTTTAAATGATTGAGCATCAGGAAATGAGTTATTTATAAAGTAATTATAAATTTTGGAGTCTACAGTATCAGAATATCTAGTTGATAACGGCGGAGATATAATGATATTTACCGCATTTTTTCTATCTCTACCTGCTCTGCCAGCTTCTTGATAAAAAGCTTCGATTGATTCAGGAATGCATGTATGTATTGTAAACCTTATATTAGGCTTATCAATTCCCATACCAAAAGCCTTTGTAGCAATCAATAATGCTAATTCATTATTAGTAAATTTATCTTGGTATTCATTTTTATTATTTGTAGGCATAGCTCCATGATAATAGCCTATTTTAACATTCTTTTTATCAAAAAAAGGTTTTATTGAATTATAAAGCGTTTCTACAGAACCAGATTTTTTCTTAGCAAAAGGACAAAAAATTAAACCAGAATTAATGTATTTATCTTGAACTTCATCCTTTTTAAAGAATAAATGCTCTTCTAATTCATAATTTATATTTTCATTATTTATTTGATATAAGTAATGAATAGTTTTTGGAATTGAATCTTGTATAATATTGGAATTGATTTTTTCTTCTAATGATAAAGTTTTATCTGTTTCAATAATTCTAAAATTTAGTTCATCGCGTTTAAAGTTATTAGGAGTAACAATCATAACGTTTTTACTCATTTGAAGTTCTCTCTTAATATCTGTAATTACATTACAAGAAGCAGTACCTGTAAGAGCCATAGATATAGATCTTTTAAATAATGATGATATTCTTTTAAAAATTCATCATCATCTTTATATTTATTATATGCCTCTTCTAATTTATCTAATGCTTTTTGTACTACTTCTGGAACATAACTTCCACCAAATTCTCCAAAATAACCTTTTTTGTTTTCTGTTGTCATATTTTTTCCTCCTA
>OGJZ01002311.1_pt1 | contig 14361 bp, 16 predicted proteins | sample 1572321 | NCBI WGS metagenome assembly OGJZ01 (sample SAMEA2582086, study PRJEB24529) | metagenome | biome: Human gut stool | place: China | collected 2011 | reverse complement strand
ATATTTTTATCAATAAAGCCTCTTAAAAGGTTTGAGAATTATCTCATTTTTAATGTTTTTCACAAAATCTTGGTTAAATAAAAAACGTCTGAAATTAACGTTTCAGATTTTTTTCATCATAAAGTGCGGTCAAATTTTTAGGTGTTTTTAAACCTATCTTTAAGCCCCATCTATTTAATATCCCCCTTGGGCGCATGCCCGAAATACCGTTTGTATTCACGGCTTAATTGGTTAGGTGACTCGTAGCCGACTTGGTAAGCGGTTTCGGTTATAGCTCTTCCTTCTTGAGCAATTAGGCGTCTGGCTTCCATCAAACGTAAGGATTTTTGATATTGCAGCGGTGAAAGGCTGGTTATCTTCTTGAAATGGCTATGAAAGCCAGATAATGACATACCACTTAAATTTGCCAAGGTTTCCACGGTGATGGTTTCACTAAAATATTGTTGCAGATAGTAAGTGGCTTGGGCGATTTTTTTGGTGTGAGATCCATTGCTTACCATGGCTTTAAATTTGCCACCTTGTTCGCCTGTAAGGAGTCGATAATATATTTCTTGTTGGATAAGCGGTGCAAGAAACCCAATATCTTTTGGATTTTCGTGCAAGAATAATAAGCGTTCAACAGCATTTTTGAGAGATTCATCCAAATGCCATTGTGCAAAACCTTCGTCGCCCGGTTGAAGAGCATCTGCAAGGTTTGGATTTGCTAATAAAATCTTGCTAACGCTCTCAATATCAATTTTCATCGACATCACTAAAAACGGCTTTTTCGGCTCGGCATATTTAATTTCGCCGCGCATCGGCACATTGACAGGGCAGAACATAAAGTGTTGATTGTCAAAACGGTAGCATTGTTCGCCTAGTTGTATTTCACGTTCCCCACTTAACACGATGCAAATGCTCGGTTCTTGAATAATACCCTCGTAGCAAAACGGCTGATCGGCATGGCGAATCACCAAGCCTTTAATTGGAGATGAATAGGTTTCGTTATGTGGAATAACTTTTAATAAGCGTTCTATCGTTTCAGTTGAGAACATAGTTTTGTAGGAATAGGCAAGTAATTTGGATAAATCATATAACACTTCATATTGCCGTTCAATATAATGAACTCACTTTCAACGGCAGTACGCCAAAACATTTAACCAATATTGAATTGAGGACAATATCATGAAAATTTTCTACAAAACATCAGCAACAGCAACCGGCGGACGTGATGGTCGTACCCAAGTGGACGATGGTTCAATCGGCTTTGATTTGGTTTCATTTCAAAATGACGGCACCGGAGCTGATGAAAAACACCAACGCGCCGAGTATGGCAAGCACCGCCGCACCGACGAAAAACGGCCGCATGGGGTGGGTGAAAAACTTATTCATGGTTTGGCTTAATTCTGCATGAAGATGCTTTCGGATATGGATTTATTGGGCGGACAGGGTTGTATCTTGTATTGAAGAAGCAAGCCGAAGGTTTGTCAGATACTCAAATGCCCGTATCATTCATATTATTGATATTATTGTTTGAATTGTATTATTTTCAATAATAATAAATAACCCTAAACCAATATAAATAACAGCCATTATCCAACGACTAAACTTCTCTACAATTTCACCAACACCTGAAATATTAGCCAATCTTTGTGCTGTATATACTAAAACAAAAATCAATATTAAAAATACAAGAAGAGTAACTAATAAGTCGACAAGATCTAAAGTCACAAAGTAAGGAACAAAAAGTCCAATATTATCTGCACCACAACTAGCAACTGTAACCAAAGCAACAATACCGACTAATTTTGACAACCCTTTTTCATCCAATTCTTTTTTAGCTCTTTTTTCGCCCTCACAATCGTCGTAAATAGCAACTTTAATACCTAAGTAAATCGGTATTAAACCTAATAAACCCAACACCCATTTTTCCGGAACATAATGCAAAACAAAAGCTAGAAATAAACTAACTAATATTAAAATTACAGAACCTAAATATTGTCCGATATAAATATCTCGATATTCTTTTCTAGTATTTGCTCTAGCAAAAAATATTAATAGTATTACCAACAAATCTACTGCTGTAGCAATATATAAAACAGCAGCAGTAATCACAGTCGAAAACATAAAGCACCTCATAATGAATCCCCTGCCCCCTTGGCACCACGGCTTTTTCAAAAACCGAATCGCGTTCGGATAACAGATTCGTATCTTTCGCTAAAGAGGCAAGCCTGCGGCTTGCTTACCCTCTCCCTAGCCCTCTCCCACGGGGAGAGGGAATTGGGCTGTCGAGCCTGAACATTTTCAGGTTTACCTGACATCTGATTCCCAATTCTACGGCTCTCTGATTTTGAGAAACCTGATCCCCTTTCCCCGTGGGAGAGGGTTAGGGAGAGGGCAACGAACCGCAAGGTTTGTCAGAAATTTAAATTCCTATCACTCATAATAATGAATCCCCTGAAACTCTCTTGCCACCACGGCTTCTTCAAAAGCCGAATCGCGTTCGGACAGCGGCGTAGGCAGGGTAATCACGTTTTGCACGTTCATGCCCTTAGTGGAAAGCAGCATGATTTCATGGCTCAGGCGTGCGGCTTCGAAGCGGTCGTGCGTTACCAGCATACACGCCATGCCCTGCCGCTCGATTTTTTCCACCAGCATGGCGACCAAAATATCGCGCAAATCGCGGTCCAAACCGACGAACGGCTCGTCCAGCAAGGCAAGGTCGCAGCCGCACAGCAGCAGGCGCAAAAATGCTACCCGTTTCGCCATGCCGCCGGACAATTCGGTCGGATATTTGTTCAAATCGCCCGCAGTCAGCCCGACTTTCGCCGCCAGCGCGATGATTTCGCCTTCATCGGGTTTGTCCATAAAAATAGCGATATTCTGCATCGCGGTCAAGTTTTCCGGCAGGCGGTTTTCCTGAAACTGAAAACCCGATATGATTTCAGACGACCTTTTTATCGTTTCGTTTATATTTTACTTTTGAAGCTCTTCCAATTCTTTTTCACTAAAGCGGACTTGACCTTTATCTTCACACTTGAGTGGCCGCCAAACAGTATCTTCCCGAAAAATGGGATTGCCGTTATCATCCCTCTTGGCACTGACCTGTTCGGCAGGCAGAAGTTCTCCTCGACTGATTGGTTTTCATGACCGATAAAGTTATCAAAGCCGTATTTTCCTAATAATATTAGTAATAAGCAGTATTGTTGATTTCATAACGTTGATGGAGCTTAGCATCTGGCAATACAAATTTTTGTCCATCTTTTTGAAGATATGCTTCGGTTAATTCAAAATGATCATCAAATTTCAATTTCAACGTGGCAAACTGATTTATTGAAGGTGTACTGATATTGTGCGCTTGATTCCTTCCGGGGAACGCCTGTTGAAATATCTTGTATAACCCGTTTAGTCGGGCATCATCGTATATGATTTTATAATCATTCTGTTCTTGTTCTTCAGTCTTAAATGGATGCAATCTGATGCCCCACCGATTACCCGTTTCTTTGTCTATTAACCATATCTTGATGTAAGTTGGCATCGCCTTCATTGCCTTCTTCTCTTCTTCTATCCTCTCTTTACCGATGGCCGTCCAGCGCTCCGTATTAGCGAATTCCATATAATATTCGCCGTTCCATTCCCCTCCATCGACTTCAACTTCCAAGTTCCATGGATATTTCGTTTGCATCTGTTTGTACCATTCTGCACTGACGTTTTTGGATCCAGCTATATAAGTGTGATAGAAATCGGGATGTTCTTTACGTACTCTATCTAAGTATTCAGCCCTTCTCTTAGGGTCATGATAAAACTCAACATCGTAATACCACATTTCATTAAAGTGGTGTTTGGCAGCCTCTTCTAAAGAAGGCATGATTTCTTTTGCCTGCCAGGACATTAATTCCTTATGGATAAAAGTGCTGGTCAAATTCAATGTAACCCAACCGCCAGGAGCAACAGCTAATTCAAAATTATTGGGAGATTCATATCGCGGAGTTTCAGTATCCTCTACTGCATTATTAAATACCCTGTAACTTTTTGCCATCATAGGACGTATCTTGTCTGTCAGAAGGGCTTCGTCCAGCTGATAAAATTTATTTTCAAACTGGGATAAATAGGTAAAAGTCAACCTTTCGGGAAGTAAATCAAACTCTGCTGTTCTTCCCAAATACCCGCCTCTACCCCAGATAGAACCTGTACCAAAGAAGTTTCGCAAGACCGTTCCGTTCTGCAAATAAAATTCGGAACTGTACTTATTAGATACGTCTACCGCATATGCCCCCAACGTCAAATATGAAGAATTTTCTGGTGTAGCGTTAACCAATGTAGCCTCCGCCATCTTAACACCCCAAGCCATGCCTTTTGCCTGCTCGGGATTGCCGTGGCCATCAATCATTCCATTTAATCCTATATTTGCCAATACAATGCTGAGGTAACCTGCTGCTACTATTCCTAAAAGGATATTTGTTTTCTTGTGTTTCATTCAGACGGCCTTTTTGCTATCTTATTGATTCCAATAAAGATACGAATTAATGATATCAATCCAGTATCTGTAAATTACCCAAACATTGAGCAGAATGAAAACAACTGCACAATATTTCCAATGACGGTTTTGATACATTCTGATAATGCAGTAGGCATTGACAATCAAAAAGAATGCGTATTTGCCAATTTCCTCCCAAAGCACCTGAAGACTTAATATCATATATTCCATATTACCAACCATTTAAATTTTTCTAGGTTCCTAATCGTTAAATTCAAAACAATTCTCTCCGTTTTTACATAGATATCTAAATTATTTACATTTTTAATGATAAGCCCATATATCTACCTTTGATAATAATTACAGAATATGTAATGCTACCAGGCAATAAGGTGTGCGTAAATAAAAAGGTTCAACGAATATACTTCACCTTTAACTGATAAAATAGTTGTATAAGCAATCAAATAAATCATGACAATTGGTTTTATATGATATCTGTGATGATGCCGATGGTAAAGTGGAAAGGATCAATGGGAAGAAGGCCATCTGAAATTTCAGACGGCTTTTTTATAACAAAGTATGGTCAAATTTTTAGGTGTTTTTGCAAATTCAATTCAAAATTAAAACCGCTTGTTTTTAAAACTTCACTGTTTCACCATCTTCTGGAATTACTACATTTTCAAGCTTGTTTGCTTGGACAAATTGGCGTAAATCCTTACGGTACACAGACATATGGTTTACCGCATCCATGTGCACCGTGATAAGTTTTGTATTCGGTAGCATTTGGCGAGCATGAGCAACATCTTGTAACCCCATAATAATGCCGTCATTCGGAAAAGCTAAGGTACGCGCATCACCGGTGTTCATAATCATTACATCTGGTTTATAACGATTAATGGCTTTGTTTACTTCGGCAGTCCAAATTGTGTCACCAACTAAGTAAACCGTTGTATGGCCTTTCGCTTGGAATATTACGCCCATCGCCTCATCTAAGATCTCGGCTAATTGTGGTACAGCGTACATTTCCGTTGTGCCGTGAGAACCGCCGGTTTTATTTAAAATAATACCTTCGAACTCTACCGGTTTTTCTAGCGATAAACTGGTTATGTTTGTAAAACCTTGCGCTTTGAGTAAGTCGCCATCCCGTTCATGTTGCACAAAAATTTTGATGGATTTAGGTAAAATTTTTTGTGCAACCTCATCCCAATGATCTTCATGTGTATGAGTCAAAATAATGGCATCAACATCTTTGAAAGTATCTTCTGCTTTCATCGGTAATTCCACAAGTGGATTACGCAAATGGCTATTTAATGTTCCTTCAAAGCCTGCATAACGTCCTTTTTCAGCAAGCATCGGGTCAATTAAAAAAGTTTTCCCTGCATAGTTCAGGCGACCAGTAGCATTGCGGATATGTTGGTAGCTATCAGTGTTTTTAGAGGCAAGATCTACAGCGAAAGTATTTGCGCTAATAGCCAATGCTGTAGTGCTAATTAAGGTTTTTAAGTTCATTGTTTTTCCCTTTCTATATACGTTATTGAATGAATAAACATATTATAGTGAGAACAAAATTGCGCAAAAATAGACAAAAAATCAATAAACGTAATAATCAGGTCATTTTTTTGTGCTATGCTCATATCAAAGTAGGAGAAATAAAATGAATAAACCCACAGTTGCTTTGATTGTGTATGAACAAATGATGCCCATTCATTTTGCGATGGCATATTCCGTTTTTTCTATGTCGGATTTAAACGGCAAGCCGTTATTTGACTGTAAAATCGTTAGCGATTCGGACAACCTGACAAACTCGCTATTTCACATACATTTAGATGGAGGTTTAGAATGGTTGGATAATGCCGATATTGTTGTGATGACTGGATGGCATGATACTCAAGTGATGCCGAGTGAGGCTTTATTAACGGCGTTACGGCAAGCATATCAACGTGGTGCGACAGTGGTGGGTTTATGTTATGGTGCCTATGTGTTAGCGTGCAGTGGTTTACTTAACGGCAAAAAAGCAACCACACATTGGCTAGGAGATAGTGATTTTACTAGTCGCTTTCCGCAGGTGAAATGGGATTTAAATCCTATTTATTTGGAACAAGATCGACTGATTACCTCAGCAGGAACGGCAGCTTCCATGGATTGTTGCCTTTCTATTGTCCGTAAATTATATGGTGTGAAAATTGCCAATCATATTGCCCGAATACTGGTTATCCCCCCTCATCGTGAAGGCGGACAAGCACAATTTATCGAACGCCCTATTTCTCGTTCCACACCTAATCATAATATCAATGCGTTGCTTGCTTATTTAAATGAAAATCTGACCGCACTTCATTCGACTGATAGTCTTGCCGAACGTTTGTCAATGAGCCGTAGCACTTTCACCCGACATTTTCGCAAAGCAACCGGAATGTCATTAAATCAATGGTTAATTGAAGCAAGGCTACAACGAGCAAGAGAGCTTTTGGAAAGCACAGATTTATCTATTACTGATATTGCAGAACAAAGTGGATTTCATAGCGATACCGCCTTGCGTCAGCACTTCTTGAAAAAACATAAGATTTCACCGAATCGCTGGCGTAAGCAGTTTCAAATTGAGGATGTTTAGATCTTTTTATTTTAAAGTGCGGCCAGATTTTTAGATGTTTTTGCAAATTCAATTTAAAATTAAAACCGCTTGTTTGATCTAAATGGATAAAAGCTATTTCGGCGGACGCTGCAGGAGCAGACGCGGTCGCGGTGCATCAGGAAAAGTTGTCGTCTTCGGCATTCTGAAACGTAACGGACGGGTCTATATCGTTGCCGTAGATAATGCCAAGTCCGATGCTTTGCCTGTTATCAAACAGAAAATCATGCCGGACAGCATTGTTTACATGGATAGCCTGAGCAGCTATGACAAGCCGGGCGTCAGCGGTTTTATCCATCACCACATCAACCATTCCAAAGCGCTTGCAAACCATCAGAACCACATCAACAGCATTGAGAATTTTGGAATCAGGCAAAACGCGTCTTGCGAAAATACAACGGAATCGATCGCAAATCTTTCCCGCTGTTCTTGAAAGAATGCGAATTTCGATTTAACTTCGGCACACCGTCCCGGCAACTTCAAACCCAGTGGAATTGGTGTGGAATTTAGGGCTAATCTACGTCAGCCCCTTTTATTTTCAGTATCGATACGGCTTGAGGCTTCTTCGCAATATTTTGGTGATAGGGACAGCCACCCTGAGGAGGCTAACTTTTGTTCTTGCCTGAAGAGGATGTATTTTAGGTCGTCTGAAAGTTTTTCAGACGACCTTTTTGAAAGTTGGGTTTTCAACTTAGTCTATGTTTGCTTACTGACTAATAGGAATACTAAACCACAGTTCATATGAAGCTAAACCAATCCAGTTGATATTTGCATTTTCATCTGACCGAATAGTTTTTCCGGAGCTATACTCGCCCGTCTTAAATAAAATGGGCTCCAAGAAATATGATTTGAAATTACAGCTCATCTTCAGATTATCAATCTGCATGCACAACTTCCGTATGAACGGGCTTTGAATAAAAGATTTCGTTATAATCTTTTGTATCTTTTTATCGAATGCCGAATACCTGCCGCCCAACAAAGTATTTTCCTTAAGCGCTTTCTCAACTGACCTCCGTGATGTCTCGCTACTGCTCCAGTTTAACTGTATTGCATACAATTTATTTTTATCGATTTGCGCAATGGAATACTTAATGGCATTAATGAGCTGATTCTCAGTCAACCGATGAACCACTCCTTCCGAGTCTGATGCTCGATAATGTCTAAAATTCAGAACATATTTTCCAGGCATGATTTCCCAATGTATCACATTGGAAACGGTAATATTATCATCCATTGTAAATTGAATAGTCTTCTCACAACCCTCGTTAATAGTGCGGGTACAAGCATTAGCATCGGCAAAAACAATAGCAATAAAACATGTAAAAAGAAATTTTTTAATTAACATGAACATTTCCCCTTAGGTAAAATCCAATAATCCCCACCGTACGTACTTGCATATGGATCACTATACTCACTATTGCTATCAGTAACAACAGCGACATGACTATCTGATGCAACAATAGCTACTTGACCTGGTTGCAATTTATTTCTTAATTCGGCCAAATCATTATCTTTCCCTGGCTTTATTGTGTCTTTAGGATTATGTCCCCATGTTTTTTTTAAATACCCTCTCATTTTTTCAGCAGAAATAATATACCTTCCATCAGTTCCTCCAGAGTTTTTATTCGTTTGATATTTACGATTAGAAGGAATGATAGCACCGCTTTGGTTTAAACCATAACTAACTCTTGCGGCCCAGCTATTTTGTCCTTGGTAATCGCTCCCAATCGCTCCATCGATAGCATCCCACACATCATTGGCTCTATGACTTTCATAGTTTGGATAATTGCTCCAAAAAGATTGTGATGATGGTCGCTTACATCTACACAAACCGCCCAACCTCAGGTTCGTAATAGCGCATCAGGTTGTAATGCAGCTCCGTCTCTTCATCAAAGTATTGGTTCTACAATCTGAAGTCTGATGGACGTTCTTGTAAACCCGCCCGTCCTTTTTCAAACTACCCCAAGCGGTGTATTCGACGTACCATACCTGTGAATTTGAAAATTTATGCAGGCTACGGCTTGCTTGGTGGCCGTCTGAAATGGTTTCTTTACAGATTCCACATCTTGCTTCGTATTCTACCGTTCCGTCTTTCCTCCAAAAGCCAGAACAAACACAAGTTTTTGGCTGTTTTCGTGCCTAATATCCCCTTTCCTTCCTTACCTCTCACAAACATTTAAAACCAACCGGCTACAACACTAAACAGACAAGTCATACCGCTCCATATCCATTTACTCATTGCAACCGTTATCCACCCCATCAGCACCAACACAATCAAACTGAAAAAATCAGGTATATGCATATAAAGCCAAGCCGCAACAGGTTTTCGCCAAAAATCTGATTGCTGCTGTTTCTTTTCCAAAGCCGCATGCATAAATGGGCGCTCCAGATGCAGATCGCTATCTATACCATACTCGCTGCGTACATATTCATTGATGACTTTCAAAGTACGGCGGCTCGGTTGCAGGAAAATATCGATAAGCGTACCGACAACAGGAATCATGCCAAGCACCATATCGGCAAAAGCAAGATATACGGCAGAACGCATTTTATGTTCTGGCACGCCCAACTCCCGTCCCATGCGAAAAGCCTTCATCGTCAGAATAAGTCCGACAATATCCCCGACAAAGGGGATTAGCGACAATATGGCATCAACGCCGATCCCCTGTTTGGTAAAAGGAATGCAGAACAAACTGTCCATAGTATTGGCATATTTAGCCAACTCGCGCTCACGTCGGATGATTTCCTGACGCTCATAAGGTATAGGTTTATGCTTCATCATGTTTTTATATTGTAGTGGGTTTAACAAAATTTAGAGCGGCACAACATCATGACCGTTTACGGTTATTCTCCATAAAAGCCAATTACAGTATGGCCGCTTGTGACGCAAGGTCGTCTGAAAGGCGGTTTTGCCTGCTTTCGGGCGACCTTCGGCCTTAATCCCACCAGTTCTGCCAGCTTCGGACTGCGGGCAGTCCGTCTTTTTTGACCGGTAAGCCGGTGGCGGGGTCCAGGCCTTTGGCGGCAGCGAGTTTCTTCATCAGTTCGTCCGAAGGTTTGGCGGGGGATTCGCCATCGTAAAACCGCTGGAAGGCGATGGTGCCGTCCCATGCGGGCAGCGGCGCCGGCGGTAGCGGCACGATGTCGTCCAAATCCTCCACTGTCATTTCGGGCATGAATTCCGGCCGTATACCCAGATAATAACCGATCTTCCTGTAACGCTTGGCGCGTTCGGCGTCGGGCGTGACCGTGGTATAGCGGGGTGGCGCATTCGGGTAGCGGTAATCGGGGTTAAAAGCCGTATCTAATGCATATGCGGCACTCCCCCCGCCGGCCTTCACCCCCTGCTGCAGCGCCTGCAGCGAGAGCTGGTCCAGTTCGGCAACGGTTTTGTCGCTTTTCGGTTTTTTGCCCTCCCATTTGGTAATCAGCGTATCGGCATCGTTTTGATAGGCAAGTTTTGCTTGCATCGCCCCTTCCGGGCTGGCGAAGCGGTGTCCCGCCGAAGCTGAGCAGTAGTAGAATTTCTCGGCAATGACCATGATTTTCCAATATCTTGGATCATCCGTATGCAGTTCGTTCTTCACCGCATCCAACAGTCCGCCCATCATATACTGCGCTTCTGCATTGCCGCGTTCGGCGGCGCGGCGCAGGTAGGCGGTGGAATCGCCCTTCTCATGGCTGGGGTCGTAGCCCGCCAGGATGTAGCGGCTCCACCACAGGTCGGCGGTGGCAGGCAGGGTATCTTCCAGCAGCAGGTTGTAGGCGATGCCTTCGTTTAAGGAATTTTCCACTTCTATAGCGTCGTTGGCGGCCAGGTGTTTCTGCAGCGTCAGGTTGGCGCGCCAGTGGCCGTTAGCGGCGGCGATGCGGTAGTAGTGCAGGTAGTCCAGTACGTTTTTGCGCTGCGACGGGCGTTTGCGGTTATGCAGGTCGTGGTATAGGGCATAGCGGTATAGTTGATCAGCTTCCTGTGGCAAAGAAGGAAACTGTTCTTTGACGCAAGTAAATTCTAAGTTCTTAAGTTTAGAGGAATGCGAGCCCAAAACTTGTTCTCCTATTTCTGTTTGGGGATTTTTAACGACATCAATTACGGACTCAGCTAGTTCCCTACCTATATCACATGCAGTCAGTAATGGTATGCTAATTAGTATAGTGGATAAAATTTTGATTCTCATATCATCTCCTAATCCAAATCTTGGGTATACACTCGCTCTTTATTTGTTAAATCAAATTCTAACAATGGCATAATTCTAGATTGTTTAGATATTTTTGCATCTTTATTTTTTGTTAAAAGCCTCTCCCTCTCTTTAAAAACCCTATTTGACACCACAGGATCAATCAACTGCTCCCCTGGATTCATCTCTTCATAACCATTCGTATGCCATCCCCAAGTTTCACGACTTATCTTGTATAAAGCAGGCTGACTTTCGACAGCGACAGCTACATTTAATTCACTGTCTATCTGCATACTACGTGTATTGATATTGGCGGAACCGAGCGTAGCGAAGGTATCGTTGATTAGGCAAAGTTTTTACGATCTTTATAGCTATTTCGCAATGCTTCGGCAAATGGGGGAAACGGAAATACTGATTTTCAAAATAGATATAGGAAGTTACCATTTTTAAATTATTTTAAAGTGCGGGCAGATTTTTAGATGTTTTTACAAATTCAAAATTAGACCACTTGTTTGATCTAAACTCAGTCTATTCATCTTCCCTCTCCTCCTTAGGAAATTTGATTAGAGAAAAATAAAAAAGGTGAGCCAAAATGCTCACCTTCTAAACTAATATTTAGTAATTAACCAAACACTTTTTCCAAATGTGCTTGGTAGTCTGCTAAGTATTGTTCTACTTGTGGATTTTTAATCACATCGTTACATAAGAATGTCGGCAGACGGGTCAAACCGATGAACTCGTTGAGTTTGTGGAAAGGCATGTACACAGCATCCACACCTTTGCCTTCAAAGAAGTCGCCTTCACGAGTGAATGCTTCAATCGGGGCATTCCATGTAAGTGAAAGCATGTGTTTTTTACCTTGCAGCAAACCACCTGTACCGTAGCCTTCAGTTGGATTAACACGATGACGGCCATCACTGTGGTAAAGCTTGCCGTGTCCAGCGGTTAATACTTCGTCTATGTATTTTTTCACTGTCCAAGGCTCGTGCATCCACCAACCTGGCATCTGCCAAATCACAGCATTCATCCACAAGAATTTTTCGATTTCTGCTTCAACATCGTAACCAGCATCAATCACGGTTTCTTTTACATTGTGTCCAAGTGCGGTCAAAACTTCTTTTGCTTTTTTATGAAGCGTGTGGTTCAACTCGCCATGCGAATGTCCGAAATCTTTACCGCCGTCTAGTAATAAAATATTCATATTTTGCTCCTAAAACAATAACCCAAAGAGAGCTTTATTATGCTGTTTTACTTTATACTTAAAAAGTGCAAAAATAAAAAAACTCTTTTGCGTTAAACAGAATAATAAAATGAAAACAACTTCTGAAGAATTAACGGTCTTTGTACAAGTAGTCGAAAATGGCAGTTTCAGCCGTGCAGCCAAGCAGCTAGCGATGGCAAATTCTGCGGTAAGCCGTGTGGTGAAAAGACTAGAAGAAAAATTAGGCGTTAACCTAATCAACCGCACCACGCGACAGCTAAGACTAACAGAAGAAGGTTCGCAATATTTTCGCCGAGTGCAGAAAATTCTGCAAGAAATGGCTGCAGCAGAAGCCGAAATGTTAGCTGTGCACGAAGTACCACAAGGCGTACTACGCGTAGATTCTGCCATGCCGATGGTGCTACATCTGCTTGTACCACTGGCTGCAAAATTCAATGAACGCTATCCGCATATCCAACTTTCACTAGCCTCTTCTGAAGGCTATATCAATCTGATTGAACGCAAAGTCGATATTGCCTTACGAGCCGGTGAATTGGATGATTCTGGGCTGCGTGCACGTCATTTGTTTGATAGTCACTTCCGCGTAGTCGCCAGTCCAGACTACTTGGCAAAACACGGCACACCACAATCAACTGAAGATCTTGCTAACCATCAATGTTTAGGCTTCACTGAGCCTAGTTCACTAAATACATGGGCAGTTTTAGATGTTCAAGGAAATCCCTATAAAATTTCACCGCACTTTACCGCCAACAGTGGTGAAATCTTACGATCATTGTGCCTTTCAGGTTGTGGTATTTCTTGCTTATCAGATTTTTTGGTAGACAACGACATCGCTGAAGGAAAATTAATTCCTCTACTTACTGAGCAAACCTCCAAAAAAACACTCCCCTTCAATGCTGTTTATTACAGCGATAAAGCCGTCAACCTCCGCTTACGTGTATTTTTGGATTTTTTAGTGGAGGAACTGGGAAAAATATAAGTAAGATCTTTATGAGTTTATTCATGCTGACAAATCCCCTGTAAACGGCCATCAAGCATGGTTGGACGGTTTGACAAAAGCAGCGAAAAATAAAGCGGTCAATTGACCGCCTTATTATTAAGTTTAATTCTTGTCAATTATTCACTCTTGTTTTTTTAATTCATTCATAATTCGATTTATAAATATAAAATCTATAACATAGAAAACAAAAGGCAAAGATGCAGATAACATAGCATCAAGCAACGGGTAAGGGGGAGTATGCACTCCATTTGTATAAAGTATGTGATATCCATAGACGATAAGCAAAAATAGTGGCGCGACAATACATATAAAATATAGAGTTTGTTTTTTATTAAAATGTATAGCCGAAAAAACTATAAATATAGAAATTAAACTTAATGATGAGTAATGTAATGAGAATTTATGAAGAATATAGCTTAGCAATATGATACAAAATAAATAAATAGCTAGCTTAGTATAAATTTTATTTGATTTCATAGGATTCCTATTAAATTTTAGTTTATAGTACAACTTAATTTAACTTAAAAAAAAAACAAAAAACAAGGAAATGAGATAAAATTTTATTCTTTTATGGTTGATTCATCAGAAACGCTAGAATTTTACCCAATTTTTCAAACGCTTGATGAATATTAGATTTCAGGAAGCCTTAATTATTTATAGAAGAACATTAAATCAAATTCTTGTGAAAGAAAGCCTTGTTCCGTTAAACTTAAATAAACACCGTTTCCAACACTCACTGCCACAATAAGATAATTATATAAATTTTTGAAAGAATAATAAAAAAGCCTTGAAGTCATTGTTTTCAAGGCTTTAAAGTCTTTCATAGGACTTGATAGGTTTATTTTGTGGTGGAGCTGGCGGGAGTTGAACCCGCGTCCG
>OGJZ01002310.1_pt1 | contig 14364 bp, 10 predicted proteins | sample 1572321 | NCBI WGS metagenome assembly OGJZ01 (sample SAMEA2582086, study PRJEB24529) | metagenome | biome: Human gut stool | place: China | collected 2011 | reverse complement strand
TGTTCTGAATCTTGCGGAAGTCCAGAATCTGATTGACAAGACGAAGCATACGGTTGGTGTTCCGTTCTACCACCACCAACTGCTCACGGGCATCCGCCGGCAATTTGTCATTCTTCAGGACTTGTTCCACAGGCCCCGCTATCAGCGTAAGCGGCGTGCGGAGTTCGTGGGAAATATTGGTAAAGAAACGCAGCTTTATATCCGAAATCTGCTGTTCGACGGACACTTCATGTTTCAACCGATAAATGGTGAACAGGATATAGACCGCCACAAGAATGATAATCAGGATAAACAGCACATAAAGCACATACGCTACCGGAGTCTCCCAGAAAGAGGGAAGGATGACAATATTCAGCGTGCGCTCGTTATCCACCCACACACCGTCGCTGTTTGTAGAACGTACACGAAGCACGTACTCCCCTTTCGGGAGATTCGTATATGTCACATTACGTTGCTTGTCAGCAAACGTCCACTGTTTTTCAAATCCGTCCAGAATATAAGCGTATTGCACATTCTGCGGATTCGTATAATCGAGTGCCGCAAACTGGACTGAAAAAATATTCTCTTTGTGCGAAAGCACCAATTGCTCCGTATCATCGATATCCACCCGCAACAACGATTTATCACCGGGCACAATCTCTTCATTGGTTACCATCAATTTGGAGAATACGACAGGCGGAACATAACTGCTCTTGCGGATTGAATCAGGATTGAATATAAAGACTCCACCACTTGCCCCGAAAAGCATGCTGCCTTTCGCCGTCAACGCGGAAGCCGCCTCACTAAACCGCACCGGAAAAGTAATGCTACGCTCATCATAACTCTCAAACCGTTCACCGGACGGAACGAACTTACAAATTCCATTCTCGGTGCTAATCCACAAATTCTGCCTGTTATCCTCACGGATAGAAAGCAAGACGTCCGAAGGAAGCCCGTCCTGCACCGAGTAAGACTTGAACGTCCCGTGGCCGTCCTCACTGATAGATACCAGTTTGTTGAGCCCGCCACCAAAAGTAGCCAGATAAAGCTCCTTATTCTTTGTGGGGATAATCCAGTGCACATCATTGTTACTCAGGCTTTGCGTATCGTTCGGCATACGGGAGAAATGGTAGAACTGCACCTCTTCCGGCTTCTTGAAATTCTCGTCAAAGGCTACGGCTCCCGTAGTCGTCCCCACCCACAGGCGGCCGTTATTGTCGGAAGTGATAAAACGGGCCTTGTAGCAGGGGTCGATAGGATACCCTTTCAGATTGTTACGGTGATTGATAAACATGACCTTTCCGTTCTCATTCTCCGTGAGATAATTGATACCGCTGCCAAAGGTAGCCGCCCAAATCCGTCCGTTATGGTCTTCGTACACACAATACACATTGTTATCGCTCAAACTGTACATATCATCCTCATGATGAAGATAGCGGGTCAGCTTGTACGACATTCCCGAAGAAGAGGTTGACTCGGCACGGACAAGTCCGTCTCCTTTTGTAGCAATCCAGATAATCCCTTTCGAATCCTGAATGACAAAATAGGCTGTCCCCGTCATCGGAGTACCGGTAGTAGAGACAACGCCACTTTCCGTCAGATACCCCTTATACGTTCTGTCAGCATCATACAAACGGAGCAGGCCGTCCTTCACGCCTACCCACAGATTGCCCAGATTATCTTCACAGAGGGCACGTATTTCATTATGAAGCGATTCATATTCCTGCGGCACGGGAGTCATCATCGAAAAAGGTACATTGCGATAAGTCACCTTTTCCAAGCCTTTGGAATGGGTGCACATCCACAGATTTCCCTGTTTGTCGGAGAAAGCCGAGTGAATCTTATTGGAGAAACGCCAGTCACGGCTGCCCAACCCGTTATAAAAAGGAACCAGCCGCTTCTTCTGAGGGTCAAAATAAGAGAATCCGCCCCCATACGGATGTACCCAGAGGTAGCCATTCACATCTTCATGGATATGGAAGGCCGGACGCGAACGTTCGGGATTGCTATATTCGATAAGAATCCGCTCGCGTGTCACCACTCCGGTAGCAGGATTGAAATGAGCCACCACGCCCGGTTCTTCCTGCTCAAACCACACTTCCGAGGAGCGGTCTACATAAGCGGAAAGAATCGGCTTCGCAGGCAACTCCCTGCATGTCAGGAATGAATAATGTACCGATGCCTTCGTTCCCAGATTATAGGTAAAGAAACCGTCCAAATCCGTAGTAACGACCGACATATCCGGCGAAACCATATGAATGGAAGTGATTCGTCCTTTTGTCGGAAGTTCGAGCAACATAAATTCTCCGCTTCCTTTCTGATACGACCAGATACGGCCATGATCCGAAGCGAAACAGATATCTTCATCACGCTCCTGTACGGCATAGAAAGCCTGGTTCATGCCGCCGAACTTTCCCTTAGTCTCCGTAAAATAAGAAACAGGCTCTTTTTCTCCGGGACGAATCATGCCGAGTCCGTTGTCTGTCAGCAGCCAGTCGTTGCCTGCATTATCCTGATGAACTTTGAAAACATGCAAGGAAGGGAATAATTCCGTTTTACTGGAATAAATATCCCATGTCAGACGATTGTTCTCGTCCGGATGGGTAAGGATACGGATCGCTCCGTCATTTTCAGTCAGCAACCACACTGTTCCGTCCGGCATCACTTCGACGGTATGTACATTGAATGCACTCCCCTCTTCTCCCGCGGCAGGCACTTGTTCAAAAGTCTCCGTTTTCGGGTCGAAACGATGTACACGGTTATCATAGGTCAACAGCCAGAGGAAACCGTAACGGTCTTCATACATACGGTCTACACGGTTGTTTGTCAGACTGATGTAATTCCCCTGACGTGCCTTGTATGTCTTGAACGTGTATCCGTTGAAACGGTTGATTCCATCCCAGGTGGCAAACCAAAGGTTATCTTTATGATCCTGCAAGATGTTCATCACCGTATTTTGTGATAATCCGTCTTCAGTAGAATAATGGGTAAAAAAGCAATGTTGCTGCGCATATGTCGTGAGCACGACAGCCAGCAATAGAATCACTGAAATTAAGGTTTTCTTCTTCATATTACGCGGTTCTGTGGCGTAAAGATAGAAAAATCAAATCGAATCTACGCATAAACTTTATAAAATCCAAACCGAACATATTATATTAGTCCCGAAAATCCAAACCAAAAGAGAGGGAACTAAAAATTGTACCAGCGTACTTATTCTCTCTACAGCTTTAATAAAAGTTTCTGTATGAGTATCTCATGCTATATTACGGAAAATGAGTATCTTTGAAAATTAATTAATATGCGCAATGGAAATAGATAACCTTGAAGATATAAAGGAGCGGATAGCCCAAACCGAAAATGAGCAGGTGGAATTTAAAGAAACTACTGGACAACTGGAGCGTGGTATGGAAACACTTTGTGCTTTCCTCAACGCAGAAGGCGGAACGGTCTTATTCGGTATTACTGATAAAGGCAAAATAATTGGACAGGAAGTGGCAGATACGACCAAAAGAAGTATTGCAGATGCAATCAACAGACTGGAACCAACGGCAATTGTACAAGTATCATATATATCCATTCCCGATAACAATAAAAAGGTAGTAGTTCTTCATGTTGAAGAGTCAAGGTTGAATCGCCCGTTTTGCTATAAAGGACGTCCGTATTACCGGGTGGAAAGTGTAACCACTACTATGCCGCAATCGGTATATAATGAATTACTAATGCTACGCGATGGAGCAAAACATCGTTGGGAAGTATTCGGGAATCCAGACTTCACATTGCAGGACATAGACGAGAACGAAGTACTGAAAACGGTAAGGTTGGGTATAGAATATGGCCGCCTACCTGAAAATACCGGTAATAACATACCTGTCATTCTTGAAAAATTCGGATTGTTAAAGAATGGCATATTAAACCATGCGGCAGCCGTACTATTTGCCAACCGGGAAATGGTGGAATACCCCCAGTGCCTTTTGAGGTTGGCCCGTTTCAGAGGTACGGACAAAATGGTCTTTATAGACAATCAGCGCATACAGGGTAATCTGTTTACGCTATTGGATGCGGCTATGGCCTTTATTTTCAAGCATCTTTCATTATCCGGCATAACAGAAGAGCTGGAACGAGAGGAACATCTGACCATACCTTATAAAGCAATACGCGAAGGGGTAGTCAATAGCTTATGTCACAGAATTTACCGTACTGTTGGTGGTTCGGTAGGCATTGCCATCTACGATGACCGTGTGGAAATAGAAAACCCTGGCACATTTCCGCGTGATTGGGATATGGAAAAGATGAAGTCCGAACATTGTTCCGAACCTCAAAATCCGCTAATCGCCAATGTCCTCTACAAGCGTAAGTTGCTAGAAAATTGGGGGCGAGGTATCAGCCTGATGACAGAAGAATGCAAAAAAGCCGGATTACCCGAACCCGAATACAAGTTAGGCGGTGGTTTTGTAGTACTTGTGTTCCGGTTCGCCAAGTCTGACCCGACAAGTACCCGACAAGTACCCGACAAGCACCCGACAAGTACCCGACAAGTGGAATCGCTTATTAGATTGATTGGTAAAAATCTATATTCGGTAAAGGAAATGATGGGAATGACGCAATTGAAGGATAGGGAAAACTTTTTGAATAATTATTTGAACCCTTCCATTGATGCAGGGTGGGTAGAGCCATTGTATCCTCACCAGCCTAAGCACCCTAAACAGAAATACCATCTCACAGAAAAGGGAAAAAAGTACCTTTGCGATATTTTAAATTAATATAGTCATGATACATACTGTACCTAATCCCAAAATGACTGTCCACGAAGTTGAAAAGTTTCGTGATAACCTCTGTAAATGTATATCCGGCAAACTCACACTCAAAGAGAAAAAGGCAATAGAAGCCAGAATACAGAGAATAAACCGTGTTGCTAAAAGAATAATAGCTAACAACGGTGGCAAAAATCCAATTCTTGGATATTAATAATATTTCTTATAGAAAAAACACCCTTTAGGATTCATCAACTGATGAGAAAAAGCGGTACACAGCTTTGGATTGCCTACTTCACAACGGCTTTGGAAAACGTCTTCTCCATAACTGTACCATCCAATTGGTTATTCGGGAAGCCAAAGATTCGTCCAAGCTTGATATAACGGCTCTTTCGATTTCATGAACCCGCTCCAATTCCATGTCAAGCACTTCCGAGATCTTCTCTAATTCGGTTATTTTCCTTTGTAGATGGTCTATTTTCATCTTCTGCACTTTTATGGCTTCACGATACATATCGTTCATTGTAGTCTGATTATAACAAAACATTTCCAAATCATCCAGATAATCTACCGAAATCCGACATGTCTTTCGCCAGACCAAGTATTCTTCAAGTATCTTACCATTTACCCAAACTTCGTCCTCTCTTTTACGAGTTCCTTCAAATTTCTCCAATTCTACCCACAGACGAATGGTTTCTTTCTTAACTCCATACTTTTGGGCAGCCGCTTCCAAACTAATCATTTCTGACATAGTGTTTGTTTTTAAGTGTTTAACAATAAGGAGTAAATAACAGTATATTGAATGATAAAAGAAGCATTCATGCTTTCAGATTCCCAATCGGCGGGCTATGGTGGTAGGGTCATTCCACGGGAAACGAAAGACCGACCAGATATAAGAAAGGCATGAATGCTGTTGTATCATATATCCACTTTCAAGGCTAGCTACACCCTTCGCAAGATAATGATAACAACAGACACCCACGCCAATCGTTTATATATAACACATCCTTTACGAATATGTTGATATACATCCGCTCACGTAGAGTATCTGTCGTATCATCCCTCTGCTATTAAATTGGCTATTTTTGAAAGTGAGAGATAATACGTCTTTACTCCGTTTAGAAATAAAAACCGCTTTCTGCCTATTCCATCTCGCTGATGGGCAGAAAGCGTGCGACAAAGATAGACATATTTTTTTAATACAAGAATAATACAGAGTAGAAATATGGAAATAGATATGAGAAGTTTTGTATTAAGCGTACTTACTCTTGTGCCAAGGCAATGCGATGTTCGAGCGATAATTCCTGTTTCATAATATAATCCCCTCGTTCATTACATTCAGAGAAAAAGGTGTCTGAAAAGGACGATTTTCCCATAACCTACGCAACATAATCATAGGGCTGATAACACCCCCCGATTTTACTTCCAATTCATACAGAGGACGAATAATTTCCTGCTCACGTTCGGGAGTAAGCTGTGGCTCATCCACCAAAATAAGCAAATCAATATCACTATCCGGACGTGCATCCCCACGAGCTTCCGAACCATAAAGTATGGTTTGGGCATTGGGAGCTACCTGCCGAAGGGTGTTGCGTATCATATCTACAATCTCATTTCTTTTCATCCGTCATTTCTCCTTTCTTTCCAAAGAATGTTTTTAAGCGAAACAAATATAAGAATTATGATAGAGTATTACTTACTATTTTAGAAAAAACATTCTCATTCTCTGACTATAATAAGTGATTATTTGTGAACTATACAATGTTTTGAAAACATCTTTTATATCGAAATTTGCTTAATACACCAAGATTATGATTTTGAAAAATAAGAGAAAGGTTCCTTTTCGGGAACCTTTTCAAAATAACGGATACATTAAAATCCAAGCCAAAGAAAAGCATTAACTCATATATTCATTCAAAAAGAATAAACAAGTCCCAATAAACAATCAATCCTATACATTTGAATGCGATTCCATTTCTCCTGTTTTACCGTTGACTTTTCATTATTAATTGTTATTCGATTTTTATTAAAGTTATTAGCAGCCAAACACGAAATACCACCTCTTAAAGAGAGTCTTTTTAACATCTCATACTCAAACATAAAATCCATATTTACAGCATACGAGTTTGAGGTTGTTTTCATCTTTATTTCATTAGCACTAACACTCTTATAATGCATATATCCGATACCACATGTCAGACTTATCAGAAATGTTTTTTTCAAATGACGCCTTATTTCTAGTTGAGGAGCAATATAACTTATTTCTATATTATCAGCATACTTTGTTTCACCATCAATTAAATAGTTACCAGTAGTACAGAAGATATTCCCTTTTAGTCCAACACCAATTTGTTTGTCTAATAAATATAGCGCTTTTACATTAAGAGAATATCCACTACTATATTCATTCCGATAATCCACTCCTAGGGGTGAAAGATTTGTTTTTCCGATTAATATACCTTTACCAACTTCCGCAGATACAAGAATCCTTTGTACCGATTCGTTTTGTGCAATAGCAGATAATGCAATAATAAAGAGAAATACACATATAAGAAGTCTTTTCATCTTTAATAAGTTATTTATCAATTATTCTAAAGCATCAGTAGTATCATCACTAACCTTTTCCCATAAAAGAGTACTGTTACCACCAACTACTACGGACGAAATCAAAACTTGCTGCTCTTCTATACTTAAATCAGACCGCTCAACAACTCTAACATAACCTTCAGTATATTCTTTAATATTTTCTTCAGGCAATACTTCAGCTGTTGCCACATATCTCTCTATTACTTCACATTGTTGTGCATATTGAGGACGTACAGAACTTACATGACTAATAAATGTCTCATTATCAAGAAGAACATTCTCGTTTGGTACTATTGCAGAAATTTCGTTCTGCACTTCAATTTTCTGTTCACTTGATAACAGAAGATTTCGCTCTTCCATTTTATTCGAGATAGCAGTTAATAATTCATCATAGCTAGTTGTCTTCTCAAAAATCTCCGGATTTTCCATTTCTATTTCAGACAAGATTTCATTATGCAAATACCCTATACTATCTAGTCCTTCATATTGAGGACAAAATGCATACGCTTGTACGGTAAATGATTCGCATTTTTCAGTTGCCACATAACTTTGGCGTTCAAGCAAGTACGCCACAGTTGCCGAACCCACAACCGCCCCCAGTAACATGCCTATAAATCCACCATACTTTCCACCTGCTACAGCACCACAGCAATCTCCACACACTATAGCCTTTCCTTTCCTACGCCACCATGACCTCGTGCCTGAAACGGCGTGAAGTGCCAGGTAAGATTGACTGTACAAATCTAAATCCGAATTAAGTTTTGAATACACATCTTCGATTTCAGTTTTCTTCTTAACATCCACATTCGAATCTTCAGAAGAACAAGCTCCAATAAATAATAACGATGTAGCAATAACAGATACTAATAAATACTTTTTCATAAGATTAGTTTTTTAGTTAATACTTTGTTTGCATGTCGCTGTAAATATAGTTAATTATTTTCTCACATCCAACAATTGCTACATATTTATTTTCAATCAATTACATAATCTTGAAGTCGCAGATTGTTTTTTTCGTTTCTTCGTTATACGTATATGTGATATTCCCATTGAGACCAGAGTTTCTGTCATCCAAACAACAATCTCTTCCGTTGATATTACACTGAAAATTATTCTTGAAAAGAATCAGATCCAGAATATTCTTTTTACATCCTGTAAGTATGCATAAGAATAAAATACAGGTTATTAGGGGCTTCATTTTTATGTTTGGTTATTCATTAGCACAATTACATTTTCGAATCTGTCATATACGCTATCAAGAATATTTAAAATTCTAGCTTCCAAATAATGCATGATTCAATAAAAATGCATGTAATGTCTTGTGTGTCATAATTATTTAGTATTAGATTAAGTTATTCGCGAAAATTAAGACATAAGATACAAATAAGCAAGAAAAAAGGAAATAATGTCATAACACATTCCTTATGCAACAATTTATTTCCGTGTTAGGTATAAAACCGAACAAAAAGATTACTAGAAGACTATGGGAAGAAAGGATCAGGTTTGCAGTGATTGCAGCATAAATGTGAAGAAAATGTTTAACGAACTATTGAATGACAATACAGAGTGAAGTATGGTATTAGGTTTCCTTATTAGCCACAGTATTACTCTATTGATTTTTCAGAATGTTGTAAACGATAAAAATTCTTCTGTCGCTCAATCTCATTTCGCAATTCCTCTTCAGTAGGCATATAAAGCATATATTTGGAAGCAAAAAGTTGATTGTTATCATGCAATATGGAATATCGTGCAATGTCATCATCGGTTTCAGAACACAGTACAATACCGATAGTAGGATTATCCCCCTCGCCACGTACCCGTTCATCGTACATTCTCACATACATATCCATCTGTCCCACATCCTGATGTGTAATAGGCGCGGTTTTTAAATCAACCAGGACGAAATTTTTGAGTATATAGTTATAGAACACAAGGTCAATGAAATAATCTTTCTTTTCCGTACGCACTAATTTTTGACGTGCAACAAAAGACCAACCCTTTCCGAGTTCAAGAAGAAAACGCTGCAAATTTCCAATGATAGCCGATTCCAAATCCGATTCTGTAAAATCAGTATTGGGCGATAATCCGATGAATTCCGCTACTGTAGGGTTTTTGATGAATTCCAATTTATCCTGTTCAAAAGAATGGGTTAATAATTTCATTTCCGTTTCCACCTTATCCTTGTTGTGCGAAAGCAACAGACGTTCATAATATTGAGAACCGATATTACGGTCGAGTGTACGATAACTCCACATTTGTTCTTGCGCCTCTTTCAGATACCATGCACGGGCTTCCGGATTACTCACTTGCATAATTCTCTTATAATGAGACCACGACAATATTCGCCACGATGTAGCGAATATTTCGGGAAAAGTGATGTAGAACTGACGATAATAATACAAAGAGCCTACAGAGAACCCCTTTCCAAACCCCGATGTCAATGCTTTGGAGATAATAATTTGAGCTTAATCAGTCAACGTCTTACATCCAACAATTTATTCCCCTCTTCTACCGGATTCCAACCATCATCCCCTGCCAGAACTGTTTTCATCTCATATCCTTTTAAATTCTTCAACTGACGGGAGAAAGCAGCACGCGCTTTGGGATTGGCTCCTTCGCCACGGCTTTCGTATTCGGCATAAAAGGCAGTTTTCTCGTTTTCCTTTTTCCCCCAGTTGTTCCATCCTTCGGGAAGAATATGTCTGCCCAGTTCGCAACGGATAAATACGGCTTGCGCATATGGACGCCAGGGACGGGACAGATATACTTTCGTGGCTTCCGGTTCAGCGGTGAGCTTGCAGTCGTAAAAGACATAGCCGTATTTTTTTCCTTTGTCGGTAGAAGGGGCGGTCACATAGCCGTCACGCTTGCTATGGATATGGCAACGGTTGAAGACAGCGGTAGACCAGCCGAAGATAAAATCGACGGTTCCTTCGATGTAGCAGTCTTCGTAATATTGGCGGCTCTGTTTGCTGTAAGTGTACAGGGTGTCTTGGAAACCTAAGAAGCGGCAGTTCTTGAAGAATGCACGGTCGGCAGAAACGAAGCAGGCGACGGCTTGTCCTACGGATCCGGACGAGTTCTCGAATGTGATATTCTCCGCATAGAAATCCGGAGCGTAGATATAGCAACTGGACGAACCGGAAGTTCCCATGTTTTCGCCGAATACGTTTTTCTTACTGGCGAAATCATCATTAGTCAGCACTGCACCGTCTTCTCCAATCAAGGAGATATTAATCTTGCTTTCAGGGATGATTATCTTTTCTTTGTAAGTGCCTTTGCGGACAAGAATCGTGGTACGGATATTTTTACGGAAGTCGGGGACGGCATTGATTGCTTCCTGTACGGTGAAGAAATCACCGCTACCGTCTTGCGCCACTACATAATCGTAATGACGGATATATTTTGCCAGTTCGGGGATTTCCCTGCCGATAGCATCAACAGCCAGGCCTGCGATGGTTCGTGCTCCGTAGACATTCAAGTGGGTATTGTCTTCACGGCCTTTCGGAAAAGCGGGAACCTGATTGGGTTCGACGAACATGAAGAGTTTCTTTGATTCTACCGGCCCGAGCCCTTCCACCAGGTCATGCGTTATTTTATTCATATCAATAAATACGACTCCAAGCTCCTTTGCCACATTGCGCGGAGAATCCAGATAAGCTCCATGAGTGTCGAACAAGACTGTTCCTTCTTTGGGTTGTTTCGTTTCCCCCGGTGTCCGGCGGACATCTTTAGCGATGGAAGCATCTTGCGGTTGAACGAAATTACGACGGACAATGGAATTGAACAATACAGGGATGCCGCCTTTGGCGCGGGTTTCGTTTACATAGCGGCGGAGATTGTCGTCGAAAGTGGTTCCCGGCTCGGTGTGGCGGGTGGAATCCGCCTTTTCATCGTTGTGTCCGAACTGGATAAAGACATAGTCGCCTTTCTTCATTTTGGAGATGACTTTTGCCCAACGTCCTTCGGAAATAAAGCTTTTGGAACTGCGTCCGTTGGCGGCATGGTTATCTATCTTTATGTCTTCGGAGAAAAATCCGGGAAGTACCATTCCCCAACCGCGTTCAGGATTTCCACCATCCAATTTCTTGTTGGCCATAGTCGAATCCCCTATCATAAAGATAGTTACGGCAGGTTTGTCCGCACGAAATGCAGAGCAAAAGATAAAGGCAACCGCCAACAACAGTACTAATTTACTTCTATTTTCTTTCATTTTCTCTATACTACTCCCTATAATAAAAAATCATTTTTCTCTTTCACCTATCACCGGCATCCTTCAAACGCCCTATTCATCGAGGTTTCAAGCGGTGATAGGTTGTTTTTCAACCTATCACCCAACCTATCACCTATCACCGCTTCCCGACCTTCTTTATTTCTTCATTTCTTTATTTTTTCATTTTTTCATTCTCAAACGCTACCGGAAGTAACATTTCTCCCGTTTCCAAGTTTGCTTATCCTTAACAGAAGAAAGTGTTCCCTGCTTGAAACAAAGTGTTTCAAGCAGGGAAACTATTAGTTTCAAGCGTCTGAAACTTTAGTTTCCTACTGATGAAACTCTAGTTTCAAGCAATAGAAACTTTAGTTTCAAGCCTATGAAACTCCGGTTTCAAGTAATGGAAACAACAGTTTCAAGCAATAGAAACAAAAGTTCCAAGTAACGATACTGATGGTTCAAGGCAGGAAACTACTATTTCGTACCGTAGAACCTGTCAAAAGCGCTAATGTTTCTACTTATAAGGATACCAGTTGCTACTTTCCTTAAAGATATTCTCCGGTGTGTACCTCAATGCTTCCTTTTTTGTGAGCTGTTTCCCCCATGTGACACGCCCGGAAATCTCTGCGCCGTCACCTGTATTTCCAAATTCGGCATAACGGGCTGTCTTTTCATTCTCCGGATTCTTCCAGTTATGCCATCCTTCGGGGCGGATATGGTTGCCAAAATCACAGTTAATGAACACCGTAGCGGCGTAAGGACGCCAGGGACGACCTAAATATACCTTTTTCACTCCCGGAGCAGCAGTCAGTTTGCAGTTCTTAAAGACATAGCCGAATTCTTCATTTTGAGGAGTTGAAGCGGCAGTGATGTACGAATCACGCTTGCTGTGCAGTTCGCAATATTCAAAAAGTGCGGTAGAAGGGCCGAAAATAAAGTCGGTAGTACCTTCTATATAGCAGTTGGTAAATAAAAGGCGGGCACCTTCCGCACCTGTATAGATAGTATCCTGATTGCCGAGGAAGCGGCAGTTTACAAACATCAGGCGGTCACCTTCGGTGTGAAGGGCTACTGCCTGTCCCAAAGGAGCGGCATTGTTCTCAATCGTCAGGTCTTTGAAAGTGATGTCATTGCCTTCCACCTTGACGGTATAGGTGCGGAATGTTCCCATTTTGTTGATATTGGCATGGTCATCGTACGTGATAATCGTCTTTTCTGCATCTTCGCCTACCAACTGTACGTTCTTCACCCAAGAGGGAATCACCAGTTTTTCTTTGTACGTACCGTTCTTTATATAGATAGTCACCGTGTAGTCCATAAAAGCGCGGACAGCTTCCACTGCTTCCTGAATATTGCGGTAATCTCCTGTCCCGTCACGTGTGACGACTAACGTGTCTTTGCGTTGCTGTTGTTGCGAAAAGACCGATGTTCCTGCTGTGCCCAACAGGAGAAACACCATCATTCCTTTAAAAATAGTCCTTTTCATCGGTAGAAATTACTTTTGTAAGCGTTCGTATTCCAAGCTCGCCATGATAAAAGGCCCTACTGCTTTGGGGTCATTATTACGGATCGTTTCATTGATATAATAATCATAATCACCCGAACGGTAAACCTTTCCGCCCAGTCCGGCTACGGCACAGGCTTTGGTAATGGTAACCAATCCGTCTTTATCCACTTCGATAAAATTCTCCAGGAAACCTTTGTAGCCTTTCAGTGCCACATCGAGATACGATTTATCAATATATCCCAGGCGCACTGCCTTGAATAAGGAATAAATAAACATGGCAGAACAGGATGATTCGAGATAATTACCTTTTTCGCCACTCTTGTCGAGCACCTGATACCATCCGCCCGTCTTCGGGTCTTGCAGTTTCTTCACTTGAACGGCAATATTATCCAGGATAGCGAGCAGTGAATCTCTTCCGGCTTCATGCTTCGGGATAAATTCCAGTGCGTCTACCAAAGCCATGGCATACCAACCCATAGCACGTCCCCAACTGTGTTTGGACTGTCCGGTCACCGGGTCTGCCCAGCGTTCAGTGCGGCTTACGTCGGCTGCATGACGGTAAAGACCGTTTTTGGGGTCGTATGTATGACGGGCACAAGTGACAAACTGATTGATAACATCCGCATAGTCCTGCGGAAGATTGTTGCGGAACGCATATTCCGCATAGAAAGGAGCACCCATATAAAGTCCGTCCAGCCACATCTGATGGGGATAAATCTTCTTGTGCCAGAAACCGCCGTCCTCATTGCGGGGCTGTCCTTCAAACTGGCTGTAAAGCAAATCAAGGGCTTTCTTATATTTAGGATGCTTCGTCTGTTCGTAGATACGGAAAAGAATCTTTCCCGAGTTGATGCGGTCGAGACTGTAATCGGTTAATTTATAAGCGATAATCGAACCGTCTTCGTGTACCATCGTATCTGCGTACGCAATGGCATAATCGCGAATTTTCTTGTCGCCATACGTGTCATAAACGTCGAGCATGGCTCCCAGTTCCAGTCCGTGGCAATAATCCCACTTCAACTTCGGCTGGAAATCGAGCTGCCAGGATTCAGGATAGCGTATCATCTCCGATTCAGTCATCCGTATAGACCAGGGCAGCTTGCTGTCCACCTGCTGTGGGGATGCCGGAAGGGCGATTATGACCAGTAGAGCCAATATAAAAAATTTAGAAAAGAGGGTTCGTCTCATGGTTTGTTATTTTAAGGATTAAACATACGAGTCTTTCACGGTACGAAAGTAGTGCTTTTCCTCCAAAGCCGGTTGGATTTTTTAATCAAGTAGGTGCATTTTTTGTTTTTCGTGCACGGAAACGACTAATTTTGTGCACG
>OGJZ01002295.1_pt1 | contig 14480 bp, 15 predicted proteins | sample 1572321 | NCBI WGS metagenome assembly OGJZ01 (sample SAMEA2582086, study PRJEB24529) | metagenome | biome: Human gut stool | place: China | collected 2011 | reverse complement strand
TTATTGCCAGCTTATCTTAAACGCATTGAGGCTGTCATAGTTTCGGTTCCTCCTACATCTTTGTTTATATCAATTTATAGTATAACACAACAAGATGATATGTTCAATATAAAAGTTATGGAATGAGACTCATACTTCCAATTCGATGCCAGATTTAAAGGATATGACGAAGTTTTCTTCATAGACTGTAACGCTCTGGATTATCTTCCTTAGTAGCAAGCGATTAGCTTTCACAAAATCTTCTGTTTGTAGTTTTAAAAATTCATCAGGATTTTCTAACTCAACCTCAAAATATTTCATTTTACATTCCCTCATTTCATTTATTGATAAATTGAGTTTGCAAAAAAGAGTGGACAATTTTTGTCTACTCTTAACCTTTAAAATAGTTTTTTTTAATCGATTTGAAGTTGCCTAAATTATTACTTATTCGGTAAAATGAAGTATTGCTTTCAACAGATTTCCTTCAACTACACTTCACTTGATTCAAACAAGGTGGGTACATTTCTATTCCCACAAACTCCTTGTCAATGGAAACAAACACGTACCCACAGGGTAAATGGAAATAGAAACTGATAATTTCTAGCTATCACTTCTACTCATTCCAAAAATTTTCTCACTCTGATACTTACCCACCATAAAGCAAAAAGCCTTGCAATCAAGGCTTTCATTATCCCTTTCGTTCAAAGGTTTCTAAGCTTTTACGAGCAGAGCGACACACTCAGCGGTTCGCTATCTCCGTTCTGTCTGCGTGCTAGCACTTGTCAATCACGGACAGCTATCGCATGGGCGGAAGTAAATGCTAATCTTCGTCGTTTTACTCCTTGACTAGCAAACTTACCGCCTCAACATGGGTTTTGAAGGACTAAATGGAGTCTGAATTGCCTGATAGAGATGTAGTATTGATTAAGCAATCAACAAATAATGTACAAAACAAAAATAAAGTACACTGCTTAATGAGTGTACTTTATCCTGTACTTTATCCTTCTAATTCAGTTTTATCAATGGTTTAGCTCTAGTTAAGTCGATTAGTTAAATGAATTTAGACTATTGCTTTTTATAACGACTATAAATTGTATGCTCAATGCTATAATTTATCTTCCGAATCTACTTCTTCATAATTTATCGGAATTAAAGCAACATCACTGCTTAGAGTAGATTGTTTTTCATTTTCACTTATTTGAATGGCATTTTTGAGTGAAAAAATAACTTCCCTTACAAGATTTAATAAATCTAATGCAAACTCTTGAAGTTCAAATTCAGTTAGATACAGTCTGGTTTCATTATTATCTTCACTTCCATCAAAAATATTCAATGTGATATTAGTAAACCTGTGCTCTAAATAATTTCTAATAATTTTCAATCGCTTTGAGTTTGGATTAGCTGTTAAAGAATTATCACCATTATCAAAATCTTTCTCTATCCAAAATATAGATGACAGACCAATATTCTTATCCAACATTTTATTTAAATCACTATTTGATCTCCAAATTGAATGGAAATTTACTTTTCGAGTTTCAATTTTTAAAGAATAATATTCATTTATAAACATTGCAACTTTATCTAATAATGAATATAGTGTTTTAAAAGATGCTTTTAATCCTTCAACTCGGATAGAGTATTGTACGTAGTCTAGACAATCAATAAGATCAACATTCTCGTCAGCATAATGAACCGAATCAACCTCAATGCTATTAAAACAGAGATAACGGGCATAAACATATTCTTGCTTAATTTGATTAAACATAGAAATGTATTTGTTTAAATCTTTATCCGATTGAAACAATAAACTTGGTAGTAAAAGATTATCATCATATCTATTTATATCGTCAGCTTGTAAGTCATTAAGTGGATTAAGATACAGCCCGTTGTTCCAACACCATTCACGATACTTTTGTGAATTAGGATTATAATCAATGTTTTTACAAGAGCATTCATCTAAATCTTTATAATCAAGATATTGTTCGTAAAGTTTAATAAATTGCTTTTCTGCGTTATTAACTCTGTTTGGATCTGAAACAGTTATACTTGTTTCTATTAAATTTTTAATTTTTTTAATAAAGTGGAGGTGTTCGTTATCATTCAAAAAATTACGATAATGATCTAGACAAATAGCCAAGTTACCACTAGCCATTGTGAATCTTGGATTGATTTGTATACATTTACAATACATCTTAATAGCTAACTGCTTTCTACCACAAGCATCTAATAAATTTGCGTAATTAGTGTAAAGTGAACATAATAATGGGAAAACAAACCTACTGTTCTCAGAATTTATATCAACGTTATTTGAAATTTCTATAGCTTTTCTAAAGTAATAAATTTGTTGAACTGTAAAATCGGTATCTATGTTGAAAACTAAGTTATCACTTAGTTCAAATATATCAGCGTATGCTGTCCCAATAGAATAAAATAATTGAATTTTGGAAATATCATCAATAGTGTTTTCCATATTTTTTCCAAATTCTATTAGTCTATAGATTTCCTCTATATTTTTATGTTTAAAAGCATTATCGAAATCCATTGACAATTTAAGTACACTATGATTAATTGGATTATTTGTTAACATCTTCACCCCAAACTAAATATTTCGATTTTAAATTTGATTTTCCTTTATTTTCCTGTTCTTCAACTAACATATCAGATAAAAACTCTTTTATCATGTCCCAATTAAAATTTTCTTTAAATCCTCTACTACCATCAGAAGGAACATTTAATGAAAATGTTGCAAATACAGTTTCACAAGTTCTTCTTGGAAATTTTGCTAAGTATGAATCAAAAAAAGAATTTGAATACCTATAATGATGGCTATGAATAAAGTCTTTCCATGTATTTAGCATAGTCGCCTCGTCTACAATATCTATTACAGAAACTTCTTCAAGTGGTCGATCTTCACTATTTCCCCATGCTTTTTTCATTAATTCAACAGCATCTATATCGCTCTTAGGAGCACTGTATCCAAAAATAGTTAACATGTATGAATGATCTACGAAGTAATCTAATGCTTTCCAACACCAATTTATGTATCCATCGGAAGAATAGTCTTTGTTTTTTACGGGATACAATAATTTTGTTGGATTTAATTTTTTATAACATGTTGGGCAATAGTAATCTACTGTTCCAAACTCAGTATGTTCTTCACAAAAACCGACAGCTACATTCCCATGTAAACAAAGAATTTGTGGCAAGTTCGATGTAATTTTTGAACATCGAATATAAGCCTGTATAAGTAAAGGGTCCCAATTAAACGTAGCTATGCAATCTTTATTAGTTAAACTTAATATTAAAAGATCATAAATTGTTGGTTCTTCAGGTAACTCCAACGAAGCAAAATAATCATAAAGTCTTTCTTCTAGTTTTCTAACTATTTCGGAGCACTCTTCTCTCTCAAATAATTCTGAATAGATATCCTCTAAATTTTCGCTCTTTGTCTGTAATTCAACACCAGAAAGCATTTCTTCTAAATTTAGTTTTTTTAGCAATCCATTCATAACTGAAGAACTTTTTCCGTTTTTATCACCATCTGGAATTGCTGCAATAGTAGCACCAGCGCCTAGAATAACTGTATGCGATCTCATCTCATTTCTCCTGAAAGTCTTTTGACACTATTATACCACTGTATCTACTTTATCTATGCTTCAAATACTATTATTATAGCCATAATATTTTTAATAAAATGTACAATTGAACCGTCACTTCTTCTGCTGTTACTTGAGTAAAAAATGTACAAATCAATTTCTTAGATTTGATTATATGATGCACTATAAAACATACAAAATACCACTCTAGAATAATGTACAAAATAAAAATAAAGTACACTCATTAAAGAATGTACTTTATGCTTCTAATTCAGTTGTATCAATGGTTTAGCTCTAGTTTAGTCAATTGTACATAAACTTTTAGTTTTTATCTATACCTTTTAAAAACAAAACAATCAGCAAATCTCGTGGATCTACTGATTGTTTTTCTGCTCTAACTTATTTTTCTACATATCGAAAGGAAATCTTGCTACCACAGAGCCAATTATAGACTCGATCATTGACTTGAACGTTCATAGCTTCGTGGGCATATTCTGGCATGATGAAATGCTCTTTTGGTCCTTCTAATCGATTATAAATGGCAAATTGTGTCTCAGGATAACAGACATCATCATCTAGCCCGGTAATCATGTGAACCTGTCCTTTAATGCGATGGGCAAAATTTTTCACATCAATATAGGCTAATGTCTGCATTAAACGATCTTCGGTTTCGTGGAATGGATCATGGAACTTGAAATAACGGAAAAGCTCGTCATAGGCTTCACTGGTGTTTCCAATCTCTAATACACGTCTGAAATCCGATAAGAATGGATAAATGGCTACCGTTCGTTGGATTCGGGGATTCAATCCGGCAGCTACCAGGGCCAAGGCACCACCTTGAGAGGCTCCATAGCTGGCGAATTTGCTGTCATCTACTTTAGGAAGGCTCGCTACAATTTCAATTAACAGGTAAAGATCTAAGTAGACATCCTTATAAAATAGCTCATGCGGACCTTCCACAGCTCCTCGGATAATCTGTCCTTTTACTGTGTTTCCAAGTGGTGATCGATCTCCGTCTGTTGAATAGCCTGATTGACCTCTTACGTCCATGGAGACCACACCATATCCAGCTACTGTATAAGCCAGCATGTCTGACCAATCCCAACAACGGCCCATATAGCCATGAAAATGGAAAATAACTGGAACCTTTTGATCTGTTTTTGGGAAAACAACCCGTGCATAAACAAGACCATCTCGTGTCCCTTTAAAGGTTAATTCATAACAGACAACATTTGGAATGCTGAAATCTTGTTCTTCAAGCTTGTATTCAGGAAGTTCAGTAAGTTTTGCTAAGGCTTGATCCCAGAAAGTATCAAAGTCTGCAGGAATTTCATCACGCCCTTTATAAGTCTTTATTTCCTCAAGTAAGGCTGGATTTTTCATCAGTTTCTCCTTTTTGTTTGTAACCGATACCAAAAATGTACCATATTTACTTAAGGATTGCAAGAGATAAAAATAAATTACATAACCAAAATTATGTAATTTATTATAGATTCAAAAATAGACTTAATTGCTTAACCAGCTCTGGATTAGTGGGTAATGCAGAATGTTGAGCCTTTCGACCTTTTAAATTCACTTCTGAATAAGTTTGATTCTCAAAAATTGATTTTGCTGCTTGTGCACTAGAGAGAGGAACGATGCCGTCTGATTTTCCAGCAAAGCTACCGACAAAGTTTAGGACCTCTACTTCTTTTTCTAAGCGATGTTTCCACCTTTGAAAATCGTTATACATTTCTTGGTTAAATTTGTAAGGACTTCCGATAATGGCTATCTTACTTACGGTTAACTTATTTTTTTCTAAAAAGCCACTTTCCAATAAACCAGTTAAAACTAGTCCACCATTGGAGTGCCCTACTGCCTTAAACTCTGTGAAATAATAGTGGTCAAGAAGGTAGGTTAATGCGAGCTTAAGGGATTCGATTTGCTGCTTGATATTGCTGTAGCCATCTCGATTGTTCTCAAAGCCAATCACAATCATAGGATTCGGCTCTTTTGTATTCAGTCTTCCTTCCATCTCTATAGAATCATCTTTATTGACTTTAATTTTTAAGAGACTCTGTTTTTTTCTAGAAAAGCGATGGAGCATGCGGATAGTTCCATTGAAACGCTGGATACTAGCTGAACTTCCAGGTACAAAGATGATCGGATTGATTGGTGGTTTCTTCGACCCTTTTGGAAAATAAAAGGGCTTGCTATGCGAAGAAAACAATCTTACAAAGAAACGAATGAGTTGTTGAAATAGTTTTTTTAACATGTTTTCTCTAGTACTTTTTTCTAAAAGAACCCGGAACAATGTCCCAGGCTCTTATTAGAAACGATTATTTCCGTTTTTTCTTATTCTTGCGCATTTGTTTGGCCATCTTGTTCATAGCCCGTTTCATCATGAATTCGCCGGCTTTTCCTTTGAGACCACCACCGAACATTTGGCTCATGTCAGGCATTCCAGCGCCTCCGCCAAGAGCTGATAAGTCAGGCATCCCACCTTGTCCCATCATCCCTTCGAGGGCAGACATATCAGGCATTCCACCAGGCATGTTCTTCGGCATGTTATTTGGATTCAGCCCCATTTGTTTCATCATCTTGTTCATATCGCCAGAGAGGACGCCTTGCATCATCTGTTTAGCTTGGTTAAAGTCTTTGATGAATTTGTTGACGTCGACAAAGCTGTTTCCTGAACCGGCAGCAATCCGACGGCGACGGCTAGGGTTCAAAAGATCTGGATTTTCGCGTTCAGCTGGAGTCATAGAAGATACAATCGCGCGTTTGCGAGCAATTTCTCGTTCGTCGACCTTGAGGTTCTTCATAGCTGGATTGCTGGCCATACCTGGAAGCATCTTGAGCAGATCTTCCATTGGTCCCATGTTTTGAACTTGGTCTAACTGATCGATGAAATCATTGAAATCGAAGGTGTTTTCCCGCATTTTTTCAGCGAGTTCAAGCGAGCGTTTCTCATCGTATTCTTGAGAAGCCTTCTCGATCAACGTCAGCATATCCCCCATACCGAGGATCCGACCAGACATGCGGTCTGGGTGGAAGGTTTCGATATCAGTGATTTTTTCACCAGTACCAGTGAATTTGATTGGCTTCCCAGTAATCTGACGGACAGAAAGGGCTGCACCACCACGGGTATCCCCATCAATCTTGGTCAAAATCACCCCGGTCACTTCGAGTTGTTCGTTAAACTCACGCGCCACATTAGCCGCTTCTTGACCAATCATGGCATCCACAACCAAGAGGATTTCATTTGGCTCAGCAAGGGCTTTGACATCGCGCAATTCGCCCATGAGTTTCTCATCGATTTGCAGACGACCAGCCGTATCGATCAAGACATAGTCATTGTGGTTAGATCTTGCTTGTTCCAAACCTTGACGTACGATTTCTACTGCAGGGACTTCTGTTCCCAATGAGAAGACAGGGACATTGATCTGTTGACCAAGAGTCTTCAACTGGTCAATGGCAGCTGGACGGTAGATATCGGCGGCAATCATCAAGGGACGTGCATTTTCTTCCTTGACCAATTTGTTAGCCAATTTCCCAGCAAAGGTTGTTTTACCAGCCCCTTGAAGACCGACCATCATGATAATGGTTGGAATCTTAGGTGATTTGATAATGTCTGCTGTCTCAGAACCCAAAATAGCTGTCAATTCTTCATCGACAATCTTAACGATTTGTTGGGCAGGGTTCAGGGTTTCAATGACCTCATGGCCTACGGCCCGCTCGCGGACGCGTTTGATAAAGTCTTTTACAACAGGAAGGGCAACGTCGGCCTCTAAGAGGGCTAGACGAATCTCTTTGGTTGCCTCTTGGACATCCGCTTCAGAGATTTTCCCTTTCTTACGAAGATTTTTAAAGACGTTCTGTAAACGTTCGGTTAAACTTTCAAATGCCATTATTTTCTCCTATTTTTTCAATTCAGTGGATATCGTCCGAAATGTTGCAAACATTCTAGTTCTTCGGGTGTGACTTCTTTCATGATTTCATTTGGATATCCCCAACAGCTAAAACCTATTTGCATAGCTTTGGAGATATCATCGGGCGAGATAATCTGTAGCCGACTAGGAAATGGTTCCTCTGCAGCTAATAATTTACAGGGTATTCCTTTATAGATGACAAGATTTTCCATGATTACTCCCGATTGTCAATACTGGTCAAAATCTCAATTTGCTCTTGCAGAAAAGTATCCTCTGGATAACGCTCCAAAATCTGATCAAAAATCTGACTGCGGACAATGTAATCAGAGTACATATGAAGCTTCATCTCATAGTCTTCCAGAATCTTTTCAGTTCGTTTGATATTATCATATACAGCTTGACGACTCACCCCGAACTCTTCAGCAATCTCAGCCAAGCTGTAGTCATCTGCATAATAGAGCTCGATATAGTTCATCTGCTTGTCTGTCAAAAGTGCTGCGTAAAACTCAAAAAGAGCATTCATTCGGTTGGTTTTCTCAATTTCCATACCTTTCATTATATCAAAAAAGCCCACTAAAGACTAGCGGGACTTGATGCTTTTTGAGTTGAAATGAGAGGATAAATCATCAGAGTTTCAGTGCTAACATGTTGACCGTCATACCTGCCGCGGTTCCAATCAAGAAGATGGTATCTCCTTCCTTCACATAGCCATGATCAAGCGCATAGGCTAAACCAAAAGGCACAGCTACTGAAACCATATTTCCATAATCGCTGACAATATTGAGATACTTGTCTTTGCCAACTCCCAATTTATCCATGACAAGTGGTAAGGCGCGACTAGCTTGGTGGGGAATAATATAGTCTACTGTATCTTTAGAAATGCCGGATTTTTCTTGAAATTCTTGGAACATGTCAGGAATAACACGCGCAGATAGAAGTAAAATTTTCTTCCCTTTCATATCAAACATGAAATCAGTCTTGGTTGATTCAGAGTACAATTTCGGATGATAAGCTGTCAAACCACCACGAATTTCGGTATCATGGGCTCCTTCAGACCAGGTCCGTTGAAGGCTAGCAATCACTCCTAAATCTTCCGTCGTGCTTTCAAAGATAAAGGCAGCTGCCCCATCACTAAAAAGTTCATAGCTTTCTTTCTGCTTTGGATTAAGGCCCAGGCTTCCAACCTCACTGGATACAATCAGAACACGTTGGTATTCACCACCTTCAATCAGATAAGAAATGGTACTAAGGGCTGAAATAAAGCTGGTACAGGTGGTATTGATATCCATGGCAGGAATCGTAAGTCCCTTGGCCACGCGCTCATGGATCAAAGCAGCTGTACAAGGAATCGGCTGAACTCCTACGGCGCTCGCTGAAACTAGGCAGTCAATATCTGCCATGGTCAATCCTGCTTGCTCTAGTGCTTGTTCAATAGCACGAGCAGCTAAGTCGATCTGAGATTCTTCGTCTTCTTTTACTCGGTAACGTGTCTGGTCCTTAAAGGTGACTTGATGCTTGGGTAAGGCTGTTCCATAGCCTTTAATACGAACGTGTCTTTGTACACTTGTCATAATGCTTCCTCCTATTTTTGAAGACGTTGTACGCGCTTGAGTTTGCGACTTGTGTCCCATTGGTAGTCCATAAAGGTAAGGGTGGGCATGATAAAGCCCTTTTGATCTGCTAAAACTTGAAATTGGTTGAGGATAGCCTCTTCTATCTCAGGTGAACGTTTGCTGAGAGCAACCTGGACTTGTCCATCTTCGGTTTGCGTCACTTGATAGTCTTGAATTCCTTCGACAAAGAGGATACAACGTCGAATGAAGTCTGGATAAACCATCTGTAGCTCGCCATCTGCTTTTTTGAAATAAAAGATGTCGTCCGAGCGGCCCTCTATTTTAGCAATCCGTGTAAAGACAGAACCACAACTGCAGAGCTCAGGATCCTCTACCAGAATATCATTGAGCCGGTAGCGGTAAATAGGTTGGCTCCTACGTTTAAAATCAGTAATGATAGGATAAAAACGGTGGTCATCCAAATAGTCTTTTTCCACTGATAAAATGTCCTCGTTGAGGTGCAAGTTCCCCTCAGAACAGGTACAGGCTAAGAAACCTTCTGTTGCTTGGTAGACCTGATCGACCTTAGAAAGATCAAATGCTTGACGGATGAGGTCCCGGTCCCGATCCTCTAAGATTTCAGCGACGGAAACGACCTTTTGAGGTTGTATCTCCAGGGTCTGATTTTCCAGATACTTGGTTAAATCTAATAAGGTAGAGGCTGGAGCTACAAGGATGGTCGGCTGGTAGTCATTTAAACGCCCGATGTGCTCTTGGCTATCTTTGAAAATATCAAAATACTCTAGGCGAATCAAGGGAGAATTGATGGTTTGATAGAGCTGGTTATCAGCACGTAGGAAAAAGGCAATGCGGTGACCAATGAGCTTTCCTTTGGGGAGCATTTTAGCGAGAATAGCGGCTGCCCACATACTACGTTCTGTTTCTGTGGTGATAAAAATGCCTCGGTGGCCGGAGGTACCAGAGGAAAGACCCACTGCTACTTCCCCTTGCATCTCTGTAAAATCACGAGACTGCTCTCCGCGAATCGCCATTTCAAGAGCCTGATCCCGATCGATTCCTTGGGTATTTAACTCATTAAAATGCTCCATCATAAAGGTCTTGTCCATATAGCGGAAGTCTTTTGGAACACCTTGAGAGAAATAGGGGGAATGCTGGAGTAGGAAGCTGTGGTAGTTTTGTAGTTCTTTTTCTTGGTAGCGCTCCAGTTCCTCACGGTTCTTGAAGCGATGCCCCCAGCGGGTTTGGTAAAAGGTTTTAAGAAAGGTCCATTTTTTCATTTAGTATTCTTTCTACCCGTTCAATTGGATCATGGCTGACGAGAACAGCGATTCCTTGATTTAACAAGGTACGGAGGAAATTGACATTTTCTAAATAGGCCTTCTCATCATCCTGAACTTGACTAGGAATCCAGCGCATCTGCTCTGTCAAGGGGAGAAGGTCAATTCCCCAGCAGAGGTCAGCACCAATAAACAATTGATATTCCGGAAGGAAAAGACAGCCTTGTCCCTTAGCGTGCCCATCATGAGAACTAAGGAGAATACTGCCGTCTCCAAAGATATCCTCTGTTGCCGTATAAGGAAAAAGAGGATTGGTTTCTTGAGGTTGCATGATTTGGACGGATTCTTCAAAATGATCCGGCAAAAACTCTTTAAAAATTAAATCCTTGAAGCTGGGCTTCTGGTAGACGTGATAGGCTCTCTCTGTGACCAAGAAGCGTGCCTGCTTGAAGCAACCCGCTCCTCCTAGATGGTCTGGATGAAAATGTGAGAGGATGACATAAGATATGTCATCTGGTGAAATCCCAGTCGCTTGAAGCAAGCAATCAATCTGGTCTTCCTTTTTCATCTGCATAGGAGTTCCAAGACGGTAATAAAGATAACGGAATTTGCTTTTAATCTCATAATGATAGCCCGTATCGTAGAGAATATAACCATGCTCTCGGTGTTTGAGGAGATAGACGCCGGCTGGAAAAACCATCTTCTTTCTTTTCTGCCCCTTAAAGAGCAAGGCAAGATTGCTGGTACAATAGCCAGCAGGGAAGTACTTAATGCTTTCGATAATCTTGGACATACTGGGCAATTCCCTCCTTGATGCTGATGCGTGGCTTATAGCCCAACTCTTCTCTTGCTTTTGAAATATCAAGAGTCTGACTATAACGCAATAGGTAGTAGGTATAGCGAGTTAATGGTGGCTCTCCCTTTAGAGGTAAGACCCGATAAAGAACCTCTAAGCTAGAAGCTAAGCCACCTAAAAGAAAGGCAGGTAGCTTTTTATAACGAATAGGAAATCCCAAGCCCTGCAAGGCTTCTTCTATTAGTTCTTTAAAAGGAGTCGGCTCGCCGTTGGTAATGTTATAGACTTGCCCTTCTGCCCGATCTGCTTTCAGAGCCAAAGCGATGGCCAAGGAAACATTCTCGACACAGGTCATGTCCATCAATTGCTTGCCCTCTTTGATTAATGGGATTCCAATTTTCTGGCTTAGCTTGAGAACTCGCGGAAGGATGCTTGTATCCCCAATGCCAAAGAGCCCACGTGGACGAAGGATGATACTTGGAACATCCGGATAAGCAGGAAAGAGCTTCTCTGATAGCAGCTTACTTTTAATGTAGTTATTTAAATGATTTTCAGCTGGAGCATCTTCTTCTTTGATGCCGATTTGGTCTTTTGGTGCAGCGTAAATACTTGGTGAAGAAACATAGACCAAGCGACTGATTTTATTAGTACGGCAAGCTTCTAAAACATGTTGAGTACCGAGGACATTAGCTTGATAAAAACTCTCCCAAGGCCCCCAAACAGTGGATAAAGCTCCAGCATGGACGACCATTTCAACGCCCTTACATGCCTCTTCTACTGCTTGCTTGGAACTCAGATCTCCTTTGAAGAATTCCACTTGTTCTGAAACCAAGCTTTGTCCTACTGCTTCATTCCGACCAAAAGCGCGGACAAAGTAGCCTTCTGCTACTAACTCTTTTACCACGTATTTTCCAAGAAAACCTGTTGCTCCTGTTACGAGTACTTTCATGGCGCCTCCTTTTTAACTAAGCGATGAATTTCTTTTTAAAAATGCTGCTAGCATCATAGGCCAGGGCTATTTTTTGCTTTTGTGGTCCTGTAAAAATTCGAATCTTATAGTTGGAATCATTCAACAATGGGGCTAAAAGCAAAAGAACTGGATAAAGGTGTCCACTAAGAGGCACCACAATAGCATCGATTTTTATCCGAGACATAAAACCTCCCTGTGTTGAATTGACACCATAGGGATTGTGTTACCTAATTGTTTTCTAGGTAAAATTCAAACCGTTCTCCGACATATTGACTTTTTACATACTCAAAAGCGACACCATTGTCGAAATATGAAATCTGGGTCAAACCAAGAATAGCATGTCCTTTTGGTATTTCTAAGTAATGAGCAATCTTTTCTTTGGCCAATCGGGCATAGATGGTTTGTTGGGATTTACCGATACGGTAGCCGTGCTTTTCCAAGGTTTGGAAGAAATGGCTGGTCACCTCTTCTTTTTTGAAGTTTCTGATAAATTTTTCTGGAATTGAGGCAACTTCATAGACAACAGGGACTCCATCTGCGTAACGAACTCGTTCCATACGTACAATCGTTTCAGTTTTGTCAATCCCTAGTTTATCCACTTCTTGAAGACTTGGAATGGTCCGTTTGTAGGAAATAACCTGTGTCGAAGGAACCTTTCCTTGCGCTTTCATAATTTCAGTAAAACTAGTCGTTCCTCGCATCTTTTCCTGGACGCGCGTGCTAGCTACAAAGGTACCACTGCCTACACGACGTTCTAACACTCCTTCTTCTACCAAGAGAGTGATTGCTTGACGGAGGGTCATGCGGCTGACCTGGAACTTTTCTGCCAAGTCCCGTTCGCTTGGCAGGCGTTGACCGATTTTCCAGATTTTCTGGTCAATCTCTGCCTTGATTTGGTCGTGAATTTGAATGTAAGCTGGAATCATTTTGCTACTCTTTCTGTGTGTTACAAACTATTGTAGCGCAATTTTGTCAAATCTTCAATCGTAGTCAGTATTGATTGGTAATGAAGGGGCTTTTGTGTTAGAATAGAGGAAAAGAATTTTCTAGAAAAAGGGGAAAAGATGACAAACCTATCAACTGATTTGCATGATGTTGAAAAAATTATCGTGCTTGATTACGGTAGCCAGTACAATCAGCTCATTTCTCGTCGTATTCGTGAAATTGGTGTCTTTTCAGAACTGAAGAGCCACAAAATTACAGCGGCTGAAGTGCGTGAAATCAATCCTGTTGGGATCGTTCTTTCAGGCGGACCAAACTCAGTGTATGAAGAAGGATCTTTTGACATTGATCCTGAAATTTTTGAACTCGGAATTCCAATTTTAGGAATCTGCTATGGCATGCAACTCCTGACTCACAAACTTGGTGGGAAGGTTGTACCTGCAGGGGATGCAGGTAACCGTGAATATGGTCAATCTGAGCTAAACTTAGCTGAATCTTCTGCCCTCTTTGAGGGAACACCTGATAAACAGTTGGTCTTGATGAGTCATGGAGATGCTGTTACAGAAATTCCTGCTGACTTTGTCCGTACTGGTACTTCTGCTGACTGTCCGTATGCTTCGATTGAAAACCCAGACAAGAAGATCTATGGAATCCAATTCCACCCAGAGGTCCGTCACTCAGTTCATGGCTATGATATCCTTCGTAACTTTGCCTTAAATATCTGTGGTGCTAAGGGCGATTGGACCATGGATAACTTTATCGAGATGCAAATCAAACAAATCCGCGAAAAAGTTGGAGACAAACGTGTCCTCCTTGGTCTTTCTGGTGGTGTTGACTCTTCTGTTGTAGGGGTTCTTCTCCAAAAAGCTATCGGTGATCAATTGATCTGTATCTTTGTAGACCACGGTCTTCTTCGCAAAGGGGAAGCTGACCAAGTTATGGATATGCTTGGTGGTAAGTTTGGTCTCAATATCGTTAAAGCAGACGCTGCCAAACGTTTCCTTGATAAATTGGCTGGTGTGTCTGATCCAGAGCAAAAACGGAAGATCATCGGTAACGAATTTGTTTATGTCTTTGATGACGAAGCAAGCAAGCTCAAAGATGTGAAATTCTTGGCACAAGGAACACTTTACACAGACGTGATTGAGTCTGGTACAGATACTGCTCAAACCATCAAGTCTCACCACAACGTGGGTGGACTTCCAGAAGACATGCAGTTTGAACTTATTGAGCCACTCAATACTCTTTACAAGGATGAAGTTCGTGCCCTCGGTACTGAGCTTGGCATGCCAGACCATATCGTGTGGCGCCAACCGTTCCCAGGTCCTGGACTTGCGATCCGAGTTATGGGTGAAATCACTGAAGAAAAACTGGAAACAGTTCGCGAATCAGATGCTATCCTTCGTGAAGAAATCGCTAAAGCTGGTCTTGACCG
>OGJZ01002290.1_pt1 | contig 14488 bp, 8 predicted proteins | sample 1572321 | NCBI WGS metagenome assembly OGJZ01 (sample SAMEA2582086, study PRJEB24529) | metagenome | biome: Human gut stool | place: China | collected 2011 | reverse complement strand
CCGGTTCTATTGTTTAACTTTTAATCTTTCGGTAAAAATTTACCGAAGTATTGATATTATTACTCAATGCTTTAAATTGTTTTTTTGAAAAAGTGTTGCGGAATTAAGGATAATACTATAATTTTGCACATCTTTTTTAATATGAATAAAAATGCAATCATGAGCCGTTTTATTGAATATTCTAATAATATATTATTTTTTGATGTAATGTTTGGAGAAACGTTAAACGAAGAGACAAGATGTAGCAAGTGTGTCCATCCATTTCTCCGTATGCAATATACAATACTTCGGTAAATTTTTACCGAAGTATTGGAATTATATACATTTAAAAACAATTCATTTATATTATTTTAACTTAAAAAACAGAGATGAAAAGAGGATTTCTTTTGTTCGTCTCTCTTGCCGCAATAGCGGTCCAATCGCTTATTGCCCAAAATTTTACAGTGAAGGGTACGGTCATTGAAGCAGAAACCAATGAACCGCTGATTGGTGTAGCCATTATGCAAGAGGGTACTAATAATGGAGTTACTACCGATATTGATGGTAACTACTCCATTGAGATCAAAGGCGCTGCTCAAGCTACACTGGTGTTCTCATACATCGGTATGCAACAACAGCAGCACGTAGTGACTCCACAGACACAAAAGCTGGACATCACGCTGAAAAGCGATGCACAGCTGGTGGATGAAGTAGTGGTAGTGGCCTACGGAGTTCGTAAAAAAGGAACGGTAACCGGTTCTGTTTCTACAGTGAAGTCTGAGAAACTGGAAAGCGTTCCGGCTGCAGGTTTCGACCAGGCACTGCAGGGTCAGACACCCGGCTTGATGGTGATGTCCAATTCGGGTGAGCCCAGCAAGGCGGCAGCTTTCCAGATTCGTGGTACCAACTCTATCAACTCCGGTACTTCTCCGTTGTTTATTCTCGACGGTGTGCCCATCTCGAGCAGCGATTTCAACACCATTAGCCCGAGCGACATCGAAAGCATTTCCGTATTGAAGGATGCTTCTTCTACGTCTATCTACGGTGCCCGCGCTGCCAACGGTGTAGTGGTAATTACAACCAAGCGTGGTAGAGCTATGGACAAGGCTCACATCACTCTGCGCACACAATGGGGTATTTCTCAGCTGGCCAAGGGTGAATGGAACCTGATGAACACTGCTGAACGCATTCAGTTTGAAAAAGAAGTAGGACTGGACGCCGGACAGAACTACGATATACTGAGCCAGACGGATGTAAACTGGAGAGACATGGTGTTCAACGACAAGGCCATGTTGCAGAACTACGACCTCTCTATCAACCGCGCTACCGAAAAATTGAATTACTTTGTATCGGGAAGTTTCTACGACCAAGACGGTATTGCACAGGGTTCTACCTTTGCCCGTTATTCTGTACGTGCCAACGCTGAGGTAAAAGCCAGCAACTGGCTGAAGGTGGGTACCAACTCGATGGTAACCTATGAAGAGGTGGAACAGGCTGATGCGGGTTCATACAGTTTGTCTTCGCCCATTTCGGCTTGCCGCTTTATGTTGCCCTACTGGAATCCTTATAACCCGGACGGCTCTTTGGCTACCAATGCCAACGGCGGATGGACAGGTACCACGGTAAACCCCATCGAATGGATGGACAACAACCCCGTAACCAATAAGAAATACAAGGTGATGAGCGTACTCTTTGCCGAAGTAACTCCGATAGAGAACCTTACTTACCGCGTACAGTTTGGTGCAGACTTCACGCACTCCACCGGCTTCATGCAGTCGTTCCCCAGCTACCAGCTGAACAACGGGCTGGGTGTGGCAGGACGTCAGTCTAACGACATTCTGAACCTCACTGTTACCAATACGGTGAACTATCGCTTCGATATCAACCGCGACCATCACTTCAATGTGATGCTGGGTCAGGAAGGCGTGGACTATCGCGCAGAAGGATTCAACGTAACTACCCGTAATCAGAACAATGACTATCTGACCAATGTAACTTCGGGTACACGTGCTTCCAGCTGGCAAGACAACAGCGCTGCCTACTCTTTCCTTTCTTTCTTCGCCCGTGCCGAATATAACTACGACGACCGTTACTACGTAGACCTGAGCGTCCGTACTGATGCTTCTTCACGTTTCGGTAAAGACCACCGCTGGGGTCAGTTCTGGTCATTGGGTTTGATGTGGAACGCCAAGAAAGAAAAATTCCTGCAGAATCTGAACTGGCTGCACAATGCACAGGTATCGTTCAGTACAGGTACATCGGGTAACTCTGAAATTCCTTACTTCGACCACCTGGCACTGGTAAGCGGCGGCTGGAGATACATGGATGTGGCCGGTATCGCACCGCAACAGAAAGGTAACGAAAAGCTGAGCTGGGAAACTACCTGGACCACCAACTTGGGATTCCACCTGGGATTCTTCGACCGTCTGAACGTGGACCTGGAACTCTATCACAAGCGCACCAGCGACATCTTGATGGAAGTACCCCAGTCTTACTCTGAAGGCAACAACGGCTATCGTTGGGACAACATCGGTGTGATGACCAACATGGGTGTGGAACTGGCCGTAAATGCCGACGTGCTGCGCCTGAAAGACTTCGTATGGAATGTCAATGCCAACGTATCGTACAACAAGAACGAAATCAAGGAATTGTATAACGGTGTACAGGAATACGAATTGCCCAACACTTCTACCAAATGGGTAGTAGGCCGTCCTTACGGTGAATTCTACATCAACCGCTATGCCGGTGTAAACCCCGTGAACGGTGACCCGCTGTGGTACGACAAAGACGGCAACATCACCAACGAATTCCGCGAGTCAGACAAAGTGATGGTGGGCAAGAACTACCTGGCCCCCTGGCAAGGAGGTTTCGGTACTACCCTCACCTGGAAAGGCATTTCTGTAAATGCACAGTTCAGCTGGGTGGCCGACCGTTGGATGTTCAACAACGACCGCTTCTTTGAAGAAAGCAACGGACTCTATACCGGCTTCAACCAATCCAAGCGTCTGCTCTACGACCGCTGGAAGAAACCGGGCGACGTGACCGACATCCCCCGTTGGGGCGTCACTCCGCAGATGGACTCTCGCTTCCTGGAAGATGCTTCCTTCCTGCGTCTGAAAAATTTGATGATCAGCTACATGCTGCCGCAAAGCTGGCTGAAAAAGACGAATTTCTTCACCAACGCACGCATCTATGCACAAGGACAGAACCTGCTGACCTTCACGAAGTTTAGCGGACTCGATCCGGAAGCGTTCACCAACATGTATCAGGCACAATATCCGATGTCTCGCCAATACTCGTTCGGTGTAGAACTCTCTTTCTAAAACTAAATACTAACGATATCAATGAAAATGAAAAATATAAAAACCTATCTGCTCATGGCCGCTGTGGCATTCAGCACCACCTCTTGTCTGGACAAGTATCCGGATGACATGGTGCCGTCTGACCAGGCCATCACCACCGTGGATGAAGTAGACCAGGCCGTTATCGGTATCTATTCTTCCTGGCTGAACGGAGCGTTGTACAGCGGTTACCTCACCCTGCTGCCCGATATACAGGCAGACTTGGCTTACGCGGTAAACGGCTACTCCAACCAATTTGGTAACACCTGGCGCTGGAACATTCTTTCTACCGAACCTGAATATGAATCGGTATATGCCGGACTGTACAATGTAATCACTCGCTGTAACTTCATGCTGGACAACGTAGACCGCGTACGCCAGAACACCACCAACGATGAAGACCTGGACCGTCTGGACCAGTATTGCGGCGAATCCTACTTTGCCCGTGCATTGGCGTATTCAGAACTCATCAAGCTGTTCTGCAAGGCTTACGACCCCGCTACGGCTGCCGATGAACTGGGTGTGGTACTGAAATCTCACTACGACGGTGATGAACCTACCCGCCGCTCTTCGCTGGAAGCTTCTTATCAGTTTGTATTGGACGATCTGGACAGAGCTGCCTACTATCTGAAACTGGAAGAAGGTTTCAACGGCCAGCTCTACAGCACTCCGTATTTCTGCGAATTCACCGTATATGCACTGCGCGCTCGCGTAGCTCTGTACATGCAGAATTGGAAAGATGCCGAGAAGTATGCAACGAAGGTGATTGAAAGCAATCACTACCGCCTGTCGAACGTAAACCAGATGATTACCAGTAACCAGAATGCCTACCAGTACATGTGGTCGAACGACGAAAGTACTGAAATCATCTGGAAAGTAGGTATGACGGTAAGCAGTTCCGGAGGTGCATTGGGTCAGATTTTCTTCAACTACGACTTCCAGAGCTTCAAGCCCGACTATGTACCGGCTTCTTGGGTACTGAACTTGTATACCGAACAAGACCTGCGCTTCCAGGCCAACTTCGTAAGTCAGCGTACAGGTTATCCGCACGGATTGGAGTGGCCGCTGGTAGCTAAATACTTCGGTAACGAACAATTCATGGCTCAGAACATGCTCCATGTATGTATGCCGAAAGTATTCCGTCTGTCGGAGCAGTACTTGATTCGTGCCGAAGCTCGTGCCAACCAAGACAACATGGGCGGTGCCAGCAAAGACCTTAGCGACCTGCGCAAGGCTCGCTTCCAAGGCGGCAACGGTGCCATCTCGGTGACCAAACAAAACTGGCTGGATATTATCGAAGAAGAACGTGTACGCGAGCTCTATATGGAAGGTTTCCGTCTGCAAGACTTGAAACGCTGGCACAAAGGCTTCGAACGCAAACCTCAGCAACAGTCATTGGCTAACGGTAGCTCGCTGAAAATCGAAGCAGACGACGTGCGCTTCGTATGGCCCATCCCGAAACATGAATTGGATTCACCGGGCAGCGAGATTCAGCCCAATGAAAGCAACAAATAAGAATAACTTCATTAATAATAAAGCATAAGTATAACAATGAGAAAGATAAACTACGGACTGATGGCCATGCTGGCCGTGCTGCTGTTTGCCACAAGCAGCTGCGGGGACGCAGATCGCCAGACCTACGACGGTCCCAATTATGTCCTGTTCTCGGATACGCTGACAGTGCTGGCGGTGCAAAATAACGAGGAGGTCTTCGACATCCCCGTAGCTGCCACCCAAGCCTGTGACTATGACCGCACCATGGCTGTGGAGGTAATAGAGAAGAAAAGCAATGCCATCGAGGGCAAGCACTATACCATTGAATCAAACACCATCACCATCAAGGCTGGTGAACGCTCTGCCAACGTGCGCATCCGCGGTAACTACGATGCCATCGCAGTAACCGACTCACTGGGACTGACTCTGCGCCTGCTCACAGAGAAAGAGAACCAATGGAATATGTATGAAAACAACTACGAGGCAAAAGTAGTGCTGCAAAAGTGCTGTCCGTTCGACATCAACCTATTCAACGGTTATGCCGTACTGACTTCTACCTACATGCAGGAATTCATGGCCAACGTAGACAGCCGCCTGGTTAAGACAGTGATCGATACGGAAGAAGAAAATACCATCATCATGAAGGATTTCTTCTACGACGGCTACGACGTGAAAATCCGCTTCACGACAAACGATATTCTGAATCCGCTGATTGAGATGGACGAACAGGTTTTTGCCTCTACGGCCGAAGCTTTCGGTACCAACTACGGCGATGGTTACATCCACCTGTATCAGCCTAAGAGCGGCTTATCTTACTACAGTGCCTGCGAAAAATTCATCTTCCAGTACTTCACGCTGTATGTACCGGGCATGGCAGGAAACAACGTAGTAGGTACCTTTGCCAGCGCCATTGAATGGGTAAGCGCAGACGAAGCCAAGAGACTTTATCTGGAAGGCAGCATGCTGGTATCTGAATCTGTAAAAACAGACTTTGAAAAGAAATAATTTACAAGAAACAAAAAAAATTAGAATAAGATGAAAAAGAACAAATTTACGTTGGGATGGTTCTTCATCAGTCTGTTGATGGCTTTCGCCGTAACAGCATGCGATGATGACGATAACGACGTGGTAAACGTTACTTTCCCTGAAAAGCAAACAATTGGCGGTGCTGTAAACGAAACAAAGAGCTTGACATTTGATGCAGTGGCCGACTGGACCTTGACTTCTTCCAGCACTTGGTGCTACTTCATTACTGAAGAAACTCCGGCTGCCAAGGCTGCAGAAGGTGTAAAAGAATACGCTATCTCAGGTAAAGCAGGCAAGCAGACCGTAACTATCGGTATCTCTGAAGAAGGTCAGGAATACGATCAGGCTACCGTAGCTTCTATCATCATCCGCATGAACGGACAGGAAGCTGTATTGGCCGAGGTGACTCGCAACGCTGCCGGACGTACGTTCAAACTCTATAAGAAAGGCGAAGGCGATGCTTGGATAGAAGTTTCTGCCGAAGAAGGTATCGAAGCCGGCTACGACAACTTCATCCAATACAAAGCTGAAGCTAACTTCCGCTTTGCAGCTACCAACCGTCCGGAATGGCTGTCTATCGAAGGCGGCTCTATCGTTGGGGCTGCTAACCAGGAAGTACTTTTCGGTATCAAGGTAATCGAAAACCGCCCCGACTTCAGCAAATATGCTCAGAAAGGCAACCTCAACTTCCAGGATGAAGAAGGTAAGAGCGTATTTACGTATGCTGTAGACTACAAGGGTATGAACCCAGAAGCTATGAGCTACGAAGGACCGAAACAATGGAACTGGGAAGTGTCATTGGATGGTAAAAGCTTCATTCAAACCAATCAAGGTATTTCAGGCGGCAGCGAATCAAGCAGCTACAACAAGTTTGTGGAATTCACTATCACTGCACTGAACGATCAGTTCTATCCTATCTATGTAGAAGAATATACTGATTTCCAAGGTAATCCCGGCTATGAATACTTCTTGGCCGACGAGTCTGCTTGGATGAAACTGGAAGTAAAGGACGCTAAAACTGGCAAGGCCAGAGTGACGGTGAGTCAGTTAGACCCGGAACAGAGCGATATCGAAGAACGCACAGGTTATGTATTCGCATTCCCGAAAGCTTTATATGATAAAATTGCAGAAGACCCTGAAAACAAAGACTATGGTCTGTTTGTAAGCACAGACAATGGCGAAGGCATGCCGGCTCAGAAAGAACTGAGATATGAATATACAGAAAGCAACTTACTGATGAACCTTGTTCAGAAAGAACTGAAATCTGCTGAAAGTGGCAGCGAAGAAGGAAAGAAAGACATCGAACTGATAAGCCAATATTGGGAAAACTATGGCCAGACAGTGGAATGCACAGAACTCACCGGCGAAGAAGCTGAATTCTACAAGAGCGAATGGCAAGCTGCCAAGGTGTTCACGGTAAAAGCCAGCAAATGCCAGTCCATAAGAGTCAACGTTCCTTTTGAAGTAGTTTCATTTGAAGCTGAATTAAACAAGGAAGACGTTACAGATACCTATTGCTCACTGCCGGAAGACGGTGTTACTACAGCCATCGACGTGTGGGGTTGCCAAGACATCAAGAGTGAACTGGTTATTGTCATCAGAGATGCTATGTATCAGAAAGTTACTGTACTGTTGGTTCGTCCGTAATTTTTATAAAACAAAAGATAAATGAATAAATATATATCATTCTTTCAATCACGCTTCGCTCTGTTGTGCATCTGCCTGCTGGCTATGACAACGGTATTCACCGGTTGCGACGATGACGACGATGAATTGCAGCAGACAGCCTTCGGGTATGTGCAGTTCAAACTCTACAAGAGCGCATCGGCTGCTACCAAGGGAGCAGAAACTAGAGGCATCGACATGCTGGACAAGCTGGGTGATGCCAAGAAAATCAAGGTGGTGATGTTGTATGATGGAAACACCATTGAACAAACCTTGATGCTCAACAGCTACAATGCTGAAAATGCAGAGTTTGGTCTGCGCAGTGACAAACTGGAACTGCTGGCAGGTAATTATAAATTGATTGGTTTTTATCTGTACAATAAGCTGGATGAACAGATTTATGCAGGAACTCCGGGCGACTATAAATTTGATGTAGTAGCCGGCGGTCTGAAGGTACAAGACCTCTTTGCAGACGCTGTGGCTCGCGGTATGGTAAACTTCAAGCTGATTAAGCACGGATTGCCGAAAGCAGAAGCTGCTTCTCGTGCAGGTAGCGGCTACGAAGATTATCCGTTCTCTAACATCAAAGGGGTGAACATCATTGTAAAAAACCTCTTCACACAAGAACTGGATACCATCAAGAAGGTATCTGTGAAGTATGTGGAAAATCTGAAAGACGGCTATGCCATCTGCGATACCACAGCTTGGCTGAAGGCTGGCAGCTACCAGATCAGCGCTTACGAAACCTATTCTGATAAGAAATGCGAAACAAGCAGACTGCTGGAAATTGCCAAGGTGCCTGCTTCGGAAACTTTCTTCGTGAAAGATAACCAAGTAACAGAAGCTAAAGTGCCCATCCAGTTGAGTGCCACTGCTGAATACCTCAAAGACTACATAGCACTGAAAGCTATTTGGGAAGCATTGGATGGTCCGAACTGGAAATACCACGGTGAGGCTGCTCCGATGGGATGTAACTGGAATTTCGACAAGGAAATTGACATGTGGGGTGACCAGCCGGGCGTACAGTTGCTGGAAAACGGCCGTGTGGCTTCACTCGTCATCTCGGGCTTCGGTGCCAGAGGTGTGGTGCCCGATGCTATCGGACAGCTGACTGAACTGCGCATCTTGAACCTGGGTGCTCACGATGAACTCATCGGCGGACACTTGTTCGACGGCGTAGGTGCATTCATGACACCGGAACAACGGAAGAGAATCCGTATGGACTACGAACAGAAGTTCCTCTATAAAGATATCCGCGAGAACCTTTCACAGATTCTGATTGACGGTATCAACGCTAACCCGAACTTCAAGCCTATCAAGAAGAGCAACCGCATTGATAAGAAGGACGTACAGTTCGGTAACCTGACCAACGAGATTACCGGTATCTCTAAAGCATTGATGCGTTGTACACAACTGGAAAACTTCTTCATTGCCAACTCTCCTATCAAGGTAGATAACTTCTGCGAAAATCTGGTAGACGGACCGGAATCTGCTTACCGCAAGCAGTTTGAAGAAGAAGAAAGCGACTGGAGCTGGAACAACTTCAAGATGCTGACAGATATGGAAATCTATAACTGTAAGGATCTGACTTCACTACCGATGAACATGTTGACCGAACTGCCTGAACTGCAGATGCTGAACGTGGCTTGCAACCAGAACATTACTGGCGAAAAGCTGCTGGAAAACTGGGAAGAGTTTATCGAAGGAAAGAGTGGTGAAAAGATTCAGGTATTGTACCTGGGCTACAACAAGCTGAAAGCCATGCCTAAATACGAGAAACTGAAGAAGATGGTGAAACTGGGCTTGATTGACCTGACCAATAACTACATCACTAAGGCCAATGCGTTCGGTAAGGAAATCAACCTGACAAAGGTATATCTGGACTACAACCAAATTACTGAAATCGAAGCTGTAGACGGTTATTTCTGCGGATACTACGACATGGAAGCATTTACTTGTACGTATAACAAGCTGACAGAAATGCCCGACATCTTCAACGCTGCGTCTAAGTACGTAATCGGTTCTATCAGTTTTGCACACAACCAAATTACCGGTATGCAAAACGGAGACAACCACCGCGGTGTGAATACCAATAACCTGGATTTGTCGTATAACCACCTGGAAAAATTCCCGGCAGTTCTCATCAAGAAGGGTTCGCCGCTGGGTATCCTGATTCTGCAGGCTAACGGAATGACCACCATCAAAGAAGGTGACCTGGTAGGTAAGAACTCTCACCTGCTGACCAGTTTGGACTTCCAGTTCAATAAGCTGAAAGAAATTCCTTTCGAGGATTTCGTTCCGGAAAATATGCCGTACATCTACGGTATTGAGTTTAGCTACAATCAGTTTGCTGAATTCCCGGTAGCTCCGCTGAACTGTAAGAGCCTTACAGTATTCGGTATCCGCCATCAACGCGATGACGACGGTAACCGCTGCTTGAGCCAATGGCCTACGGGACTGTACACTTGCCCCAGCTTGATGGCATTCTTCATCGGTTCTAACGACTTGCGCAGGATTGAAGATAAGATTTCACCGTTTATCCGTATCTTCGAGATCAAGGACAATCCGAATATCTCTATCGACTTGAGCATGGTATGCCCATATATCCAAGCCGGCCAGTACCAGCTGATTTATGACAAGACGCAAAACATTCAGGGTTGCGATATGTTGTTGGATTAATTAGAATAAACCAGGAAAATGAAACATTTACTTAAAATAGCATTAGGATTGGTCCTCTGTCTGGGCGTATTCACCGCTTGCGATGACGACGACGACAATGCTGCCATCAGCGGCTTCAGCCTGAGTACAACTGAAGTGGCTGCCAATGCAGAAGGAGGCAAAGAAACAGTCACCGTTAGCTCGGAAGGAGAATGGGTGGCTAAATCATCCGAACCGTGGCTGAGCATCTCGCCAGCCAACGGTTTTGGCAACACAGAGTGCGTCATCAGCATCGACGAGGCACTGAAGAACGAGGTGCGTGAAGCAGAAATTCGCTTCATGCCGAAAGGTCAGACTCCGCAGGTGATTACCGTAACACAGCTGGGTTATGGCAAAATGATTTATGTAAAAGAAACAAAAGTTGACCTGAAGGCTTCTGACTTGTATAACAAACGTCACTTCGAAGCTGTTATCACAGCCAACGTACCTTTCAAGATTGTCTATGAATGGCTTACTGAAAAGCAGCCGAAAGCCGACCAACCGGAAGAAGACAACAAGCTGAAAGACTGGCTTTGGGTGGAAAAGAAAAACGAACCGGTATTCAACCTGGAAAGCGCCCGCCCGAAAACATACAAAGTACGCTTCGAATGGAAGATGAATCCGGAATGGATAGAGCGTCAGGCTAAAATCAACTTCGAACCCTTGAAGGAGGGATTGGAAGCTGACGAAGAGATAACTATCACCCCGATTCTAGTAACACAGGCTGCTTCGCCCGTAATTACAGACGACCATGCCGGTGACTCTTTGGCTATCCAGACTATCCACGAACGTCTGCAGTCGGACATCGCTTTCAATTTCAGCGAAAACATGATGTATTGGGAAAATGTAACTTTGTGGAAACGGACGGATAAGGATTTGCCCGCTCCTGAGGCAGTAGGCCGCGTACGCTCCGTAAACTTCGGTACCGTTACTATCAAGGAATCACTTCCGCAGGAAGTAAAATACCTGAAGTACCTGGAAACTTTCCAAGTATACGGTAATGCCAATACCATGTTGCTGAACATTGCACTGGAAAACCATATCTGCGAACTGAAATACTTGAAGAACTTGCAGATTGGCGGCTACGGTCTGGTATCGTTGCCGGAAGATTTCAAGAAGCTGGGCCAAACATTGGTATCACTGGATTTGAGTGCCAACAACTTTACCGGTGTACCGGCTGTATTGACCAAAGAGAACTTCCCTGCACTGAGAAAGTTGATGCTGAACGGTAACCGCCGCTGGACAGTGGGCAGCCTGAAGGACACTCAGTACAACAAAGATACAGAACTGGGCTTCCACATCAATATGAACGAGGATCCGAGAGAAATCGACCAACTGTTCTTGTGGGATACATTGGAAGAACTGGTATTGTCGTACAACTACCTGGAAGGTTCATTGCCTACCTATGAAGGCAGAGCTGAAATTCCGGTATGGGAAGGCAACGAGTTGCCCAAGGATACCCTGTCTTTCCTGAAAGACAAGAATATCCCGAAGATTCTGCCGAATGCCAAGAGACTGACGCTGAACCTGAACTACTTTACCGGTGAACTGCCTAAATGGTTACTGTATCATCCGCATCTGCTGGATTGGTTCCCCGAAGTACTGATCTTTAACCAACAGGAAATGGGTCGCGACTCAAAGGGAGCACCGGTACAATTCAGCAACGCACCGACCAACTTTGAATACTACTTCAAAGCTTACCCGCTTTACAAAGGAAAATACGAAGTAGCAGGTGACGATGAAATTATAAAACCAGAATAACAAAAGAAATAACCTATGAAGAAAGTATATATTTATGCACTTGCATGCGCCCTGACGGCGGTTTCTTGCCAGGACAACGATTGGGTGGCTGATAATGCCACCTCACAGGTTCCTGAAATAGAAATCCCGATGGGAGCAGCAGACGGCGAACTGCTCATCAAGTTCGTCCCTGAAATGAGTGATATCCTGGACCAGACGCTGACACGCGCTGGCGGGGTATCTACCCGTTCGGGTATTCCTTCTACCGACGAGGTTCTCAGCATTCTGGGTGCTTATCACTTTGAAAGAGTGTTCCCGGTAGACCCGAAAACAGAAGCTCGCACCCGTGAAGCCGGTATGCACCTGTGGTACATCGTACGCTTTGATAAAAACACCGACTTGAAGGAAGCTGCCCGTCAGCTGAGAAAGTTGGGTGAAATCTCCAAGATTCAGAGCAACCCCACCATTCAGCGCGCCTACGACCCGAAAAAGAAACCGCTGTATCTTTCGGCTAACGACTTGCAATACGTGACACGTACTGATGAAGGACTGACATTCAACGATCCGGGTCTGAAACACCAATGGCACTACCAAAACAAAGGTAACTACACCTTCGTAAAAAAAGGCCGTGCCGAAGCCATTGCCGGTTCCGATGTGAACTGCGTAGAAGCTTGGAAATCCTGCAAGGGCGACCCTTCTATCATTGTAGCAGTGCTCGATGAAGGCGTAATGTGGAGCCACCCCGACCTGAAAGCTAACATGTGGACCAATGAATCGGAAGAAATCGGTTCTACGGAAGACAAAGACGGCAACGGCTACAAGGGCGACCGCTATGGTTATAACTTCGTAAAGAACACGGGCGTTATCAGCTGGACATCGGCAGAAGATACCGGTCACGGCACACACGTAGCAGGTACCATCGCTGCAGTAAACGGTAACGGAACAGGTGTAAGCGGTATCGCCGGCGGCGACGGTACCGAGAACAGCGGTGTGAAGATCATGACTTGCCAATTGTTCGACGGCCAGTATGGAGCTACCCTGGCAGCAGAAGCCAAAGCCATCAAATATGCTGCCGACAACGGTGCGGTTATCCTGCAATGTAGCTGGGGTTATAACTCACCCGATGCTAACGAAGCACTGGGATATGTACCCGGACCGAAAAATGAACAAGACTGGGAAAACCAATATCCATTGGAAAAAGAAGCACTGGATTATTTCATCCACAACGCAGGTTCGCCCAACGGCGTGATAGACGGCGGTCTGGCCATCTTCGCATCGGGTAACGAATATGCTCCTTCTTCTTCGTTCCCGGCTGGATATTCCAAATGTATCTCTGTAAGTGCCATTGCCGCGGATTACACTCCGTCAAGCTATACCAACTATGGCACTGAAATCACCTTATGTGCCCCCGGCGGTGACGGTGACTATTATGGCACACCGGGTACTGCAGAAGACCACTTCGACTGGGAAACGGAAACACAAGGATTGATTCTGTCAACCGGCATCAAAAACGGCCAGCCTGCCTATACCTATATGGAAGGTACATCCATGGCTTGCCCGCACGTATCAGGCGTAGCTGCCCTGGGATTGTCGTATGCCGTAAAACAACGTCGTCATTTCAAGGCAGCTGAATTCAAGGAGCTGATGATACAAACAGCCAACAGTGAGTTCTATCAGGAATATGACAGAAAAGTGGAAAAACTGTATTACTACAACCACGCCACCATCGGAGCATCTCCCACACTGATGAACCTCATCGACCGCAAAGGAAAGATGGGTAAACTGGTAGACGCCGGTGCATTGCTCAAGGCTATTGGTAATCACGGTTCAGACATGATTGTACCAAATGTATATCTGGCAACGGGAAAAAGTACATCCATTGATCTGGCCCGTTATTTTATAGATGGAGAAAGTCTGAACTACAGTTGTACCGTTGCCAATGAAAATATAGCAACCACAAGTGTAGACAAGACAATACTAACTATAAATGGCATTGCAGACGGTAGTACGACTGTGACTATCCAAGCTGGCAGTAAATCACAGACAATAACGATTACTGTTCGTAAAAATGCTGGTGGCAGTGGCTGGTTATAATCGAGAGATTAAATAGACATGAAGAAGCGACAATTGATGATACTGACACTCTTTGTGGGCGGATTGACCGGTTCCATTCCTGTAATAAAAGCGCAGGAATGGCGGTTAATGTCCCGTGAAGAGATAGAAGCCAAGGTACATCCTGTTTTGTTGGAGCAAGCAGGGGAATTTCTTCATTTTGATACGTGCCGTCTATCGGTAGGTACCATAAATGAAAAAAGTCAACCTAAAACCGTATACTTCCATTTTCAGAATGTAAGTCAGCAAACCATTACGTTAAACAAAGTTACCACTACGTGCGGTTGTACTGTTGCCGGATTCAGCAAAAAGCCATTGGCACCCAATGAGGAAAGTATTATTAGCCTGACTTTTCATCCCAAGAACAGACCGGGTACAGTTGATGCAGAAGCATTGGTATATACCAATCTGTCCGATTTTTCACCTGTGGCACG
>OGJZ01002262.1_pt1 | contig 14706 bp, 9 predicted proteins | sample 1572321 | NCBI WGS metagenome assembly OGJZ01 (sample SAMEA2582086, study PRJEB24529) | metagenome | biome: Human gut stool | place: China | collected 2011 | reverse complement strand
ACCTAAAAATGAGGTATATAATGCATGGATGGAAAAAATAGGAATATGTAAATGATATTCTATAAAAAATGGAAGACTGGGGCTTTTCGAAAAAATGAAGAGAAAAAAAATTATATAAAGTGTTTTTTTTATTAACTTATAGGAAAGAACATCTTATGAAAGAGAATCAATTTATTTTTCAAATCATTCGTATTTGTTTGTGTCATAAAAAGTCTTAAAACAAAGTTTATTTGAATATTAGATACTCATTATATCTTTGTGCCTTCAAACAAAGAGTACATTAAATCAGAACAAACAGCCGTTTGCACGAGCATTGAATTTAACTTTATAATAAATCTAGCTGTGTGGTGAGAGATGAGACTGCTAGCGAGATAATCTATTTATTAGAACTTAAGTGCCCCTATTGCATGAGTGAATGTTCAAGAGTATGGCCTGAATGATATCAAATGAGTACAGAAAGCGACTCGAAACGATATGGAAGATAGCTATATGATACCCTCTAAAAGTAAATCTATCAAGAGACGTCAGACGTTTATGACAATGTTTTTTTAACAATACGATGTCACAACACATAGCTTTTGTAGATGAGTTATTTTAAGATAATATTGGTGACAACAACCGACTTTTGTATGGTACCTCATTTCAATATCCTTAAGTTCGTCAGTATCCCCTCGGAAAACGTTTTGTCGTGGACTTGCGAGTACCTATCTCTTGCTGTTCAAGAAATCTTGTGCTATAGAAGATTTATTGTGTATGGTTTGAACACACGTTTTTGATCATCCACAATTATAGTTGAGTGATACCACCTTCAACTTGTAAAAAGAATGTTCCGTTTGTTGGATAAAATACTTTTTGAATTGGCCATCCTTTCTTGATTTTTATAGAATATGCTAAAAATACATTCAATTTTTACTTTGAATGGCTCATTCACTAATTAAGAATAATATTATAGGGAATATATGGTATTTGTGAAATATCATAAAAAGGGTCTTTTTCAAACACTGTTAGGGATACTGTAACAGTTGGTGTTATAATAGTGTATCACTCTATTATGAAGATTGACCATATAATCAGAATTAGCAATGTGAAACATATTTTTTTAAGTTTGATATTGGAATAATATTGTTTTTTTATGCTTTTCGAACAGATGTTAGTTCAATGTGAGATAAAATAATGTTTCATAACACTAAGGTGTTGATTGTTAGATGTATATGAATTGAGGTGTTAGATTTTTAAAATCATTTTATAATTCAAATACAATTTCGCTTTATTATTTTTGCTGACAAAGAAAAAGTAAGAAAAATCTGACTTTTTTATTTATGAGTACTCATTAGCATTTTATCTATTAATTTAAATTTATCAAAAATGAAAACTAAACCTTTTTTAAAATCGATGGCATTAGTGATTTGTTGCTTAACTTCTTTTGTATTGGTATCATGTGATAAGGATGATGATAAGCCCAATTTAAAAATCAGTCCTAATAAAGTAGAAGTTGCAGTTGGTAAAACGGTTACTGTGTCTGTTAGTAATGGTACTGCACCATATACGACGAAATCAAGTGATGCAAAAATCGCAGTTGCGAAATCAGATAAAAATGCGATTGTAATTACCGGTGTAAAAGATGGTTCAGCAATGATAACTATTACGGACCGGAAGGGAGTTACAGGAAAAGTTGCTGTAACTGTAAGAACTGTAAAAGAGACCCCAAAAACTCCAAAAGGACTGGATTTTGATAAACAATCTATTACTGTGAGTGTTGGAAAAGATGGTATAGTAACAGTAAAAGGTGGTGCACAGCCATATTCTGCCGTTGCGAAAGATGTCAATATTGCTACGGTATCAGTCAAGGAAAATAAAGTCAACATAAGAGGAGTTAAGGCAGGAAAAACTACTATTACAGTTACAGATAAGGATAAGAAAACGGGAACTATCAATGTGACGGTTAAATAGTTTTCTTTTTTTTCTAATTTTATTGTAATGCATAGCGAGTGAGACGAAGATAATTTCGTTATATACTGCTATGCATTTACAATAAGTCTTTGTATATAATGATCTTGCGAGTTATAATTAACCTCAAATTATATGTTAAATATTTTAAATTATGAAATTGATTAAATTGCATTTATTGGTAGCAGCCATGATAATAGTAACATCAGGCTGTGTTGGATCTGGGAAGAAATATAAACAACAAGAAAATAGTGCTGCCGGAGTAGTGGATAGCAAAAACAAAGATTGTTATGGCACCTATGAAGGCATATTACCTTGTGCCGACTGTGGTGGCATCAAAACGACATTGAAAATTAATAGTGATGCAACTTATGATTTGCGGAGTGAGTATCTGGGTGAGGAGAATGGTATTTTTGAAGAGAGCGGTGTATATAATATGATAGGCGAAAACATCATTGAACTGGTTACTCCTTCATCGGGTGCCAAAACATATTATAAAGTTCTCGACGACGCAGTGGTCTTGTCTGACAGTACGGAAATCTTCAACAATAGCGGGCGGCTCGCAGCACAATATATATTGAAAAGACAGTAATGTTTATGTGTGATAGGACATGTGATTTGTTTAAGGTAGGAAATTTTAACATAAAAAGGTGCCTATTATTTCTTGTCTGTATAATGTTATTAGTTGCTTGTGGTGAGAATGATCCGATTGAATCCCGGAATCGACATCCCAGGCAACAGGAAGAATCTCATAGTGAACAATCCGGATCAGTTCCCGCTGTGGCTAAAGAGGATGTTGCAGCTTATTTTAGATTTGATATGTCTAGAGATATAAATGTTGCGTTAGGACTTGTTGAAGCACAGAAAGAGACGCTGCAGATAAACGGGAAAATGATAAAAATAACTGAGGCTGTAGTGAAAAGGAAAGATTATCAAAAAGGCTCATTTGTGCTATATGTTACAGGCACGGTAAATGGTTCACCTTTTAAGAATGAATTCACTTTTACCGGCTTTGTGAGCAAACCTGACGATTATCAAATGGTTAATGGTGCACAAGCTGAGTGGAAAGCAAATGCTGATTATTATGCAAAGCTTGATTTTGATAGCTTTTACAGATTACATAAAGTGAACATGTTTACAATTGAGAATTTAGGCCGGTTAGTGGACTTTTATTCTATAAATGTAGGGGGAGAAAAATATCTTTTTACTCTGGAAGATCTTGAGAAGACGGTTCTTGAAGATATAAAATATGAGCAAAATCAGCTTTCTTTCTATCTTAGGTACAATAATAGTAGGTCTAAAAAAAGAATATCACTTCTGTTTGACAAGAATAAATACTATGAAGGAAAGGCTACTGTAAATACAGATTTTATAAAACAGAAGTATATGAGAGGGATATATGAAAATCCATCTCTATTTAATGGTCACATTTTTTCATATGATGAAAGTGCGTATGCTGTGGAAATCAGTACAACTCTGAAAGAAAAAAGCGACACAGGCAACATGCTTACACTACATTTAAGCATGTATGCAAAGGGTAATGGTGGCTTGTTGCTTGCAGAATTTGATAAAATATTCACCGGTTTTAAACCCTTAAGTGAATTGAAGAATGAGTTGATAGCCTACTCAACACCGGATTTGCATGAGTTTGTGAAAAATAAACTTAAGAATAGTAATTATGGTGATGTGAAAAATAAGTTTTCCAATTCTATAGATAGATGGATACAGTATGTGGAATTTGTAATTAAGGATCATGATTCATTGCAATGGGAAAAGAATAAATGGAGCAAGAACGTCTTGAATGGTCTCTTTTCTTCTGTAAAGGATATATATTTGGATAATGTAAGATTTGAACTTAACTCCGCCCAATTAAAGGAGATTGGCGGAAAGCGTTTTTTGTATATTGTTTTTCAAATGATTGGTGCTAATGATTTGGTATTGACGAGTGACGCTATTCTTTTTAATATGTCCATACACATACCTTCTTCGTTATAAAATGATTTGTGACAAATTGATCCGGTCCAATATTGTGTTTATATTTAAATTGAAATTCACAATGATATCTAAGACAAAAATATTCCTTTTTTTTCTTGCAAGAGCTTTATTTATTAATGCACAACAATAAGAAAAAAAGAGGAAGTAAAAAATGATTCCGTTTACTAACTTCAGGAGGGTAGTAGTAGCCTCTCTCGACCAATAAATATAAAAAAATCTTTCTATTGGAATGAAGACAAGATAAAAGCTGGCATATCTGTACAAGGAAATTGGCGTAACCAAAACTTTCCAGGTACACTTCCGCAAAGAAAGAATATGGTAACCGGAACATTTGAACGCGATTTCGACATCAATCCTTTCTCTTATGCTTTGGGAATGAGCCGTACTTTGCGTCCTCGAAATATCAACGTGAACTGAAGTATTATCGTAACAATTGGACACCGTTCAATTTTAAACGAATTTAAAAACAATTATATGAGAATCGAAGTACTTGATTTTAAAATAATAATGCTCATCGGTCAAAACTTATCAAGAGATCATTACTGAATATTTTCTGGGAGAAGAATCATTTTGGTTTTAGGGGGCATCTTACACAGGCCCTCCAATATGAACAGGAATAAAAATAGGAAGATTTATTATAGCCTGTTATCATACAGCCGGTAACGATGTGTCGATTTATTTGATTCCCATATCAAAATAATCGGGACAATATATTTAATCGTACTTGATCGTAAAATCATCATTTATAGGTATTGCGTACAATTATGCAATCTGCTATCTTTACAACCTAATGGATAATGCAAGAAAAAAGCGGAAATACAGAGCCATAGTGGCATGCTTATTGTTGCTGACTATGATGCCTTTCTTCTTTGTGAAAGCCTTTCATGTTCACAAAGAAGATTTATGTATATCTCATGATGAGCAACAATCTTCCCATCATGATTCTGCCGATAAATGTGCTATCTGCCTGTTCACTTTATCTTCATTTACCGAAGCCGAGAGCTTTGAGTACAATTGCGTTCAGACAGAGAACCCCGTTGAATATCTTATCCAAAAGGAGAAGGACATTACTGTTACTTTTCCCCTATTGTCTCTCCGCGCTCCTCCTGTCCAACTATTACAATCCCTCTCATGGGTTGCATGCATTATAAGATGACATGTGAAAGAGGGATGCTGTGCCCTTTGGTTATCTTAAACAATTTATAACTTCATTACAATTTTCGTAAAGTATGACATTTCATGCATATTTCCAATATGTGTGTCTATTCATTGTCTGGCTGTGTGCAATATCTCCTACAAGGATGTATGCACAGAAATACCGACAGCAATCAGATACACATAGGACACTGTTGGTTGTAGATAAGGAAACCGGACGTCCGATTGAAGGAGCTTACATCTTATTGGAGAATCAACCCCTTGCCAGTTCAACCGGAGGAAGAATCATTATCCCTTGGAAGACAAATTCCAAGGATACAGTTCTTGTACAGAGTTTGGGCTACAAATCTCAATATATATATTTGAGTGAGGCATTCAAAAAGGTGAATATTCAAACAGTATATCTTTATCCGGAGATAAAAATTCTGGAAGAAGTCATTATTACCGGTGAGTGCTCCGGAGTGACTCGGAATACGGTAAGCAACAACCTTACTTCCTTCGCAATCAATCGCGCATTGGGAACTTCTCTCACCTCTCTGCTTGAACAGGTCAGTGGCGTAAGTTCCATCAGTACGGGGACGACAGTTGCCAAACCTGTCATCCAAGGAATGTATGGCAACCGGATATTAATCATAAACAATGGTTCCCGCCAGACAGGCCAACAATGGGGAGTTGATCATGCTCCTGAAGTGGATATGAACGGAAACGCTTCCATTCGGGTGATAAAAGGTTCTGACGCGGTACGATATGGTTCAGAAGCTTTGGGAGGAATTATTGTCATGGAACAGGCTCCCTTACCCTTCCGGAAGAAGGCCTTGAAAGGAAAGACTTCCATACTTTATGGAAGTAATGGTCACCGTTATGTGCTGACCGGACAGTTGGAAGGCACTTTCCCTTTTCTCCGTGACCTTGCCTGGCGAGTACAGGGGACATATTCAAATTCCGGAGACCGTTCCACCGCAAACTATCTTCTAAATAACACTGGAGCCAGAGAACATCATACCTCCGCTTTACTCGGCTATGACCGTGGACGTTTAAGAATAGAAGGATTCTACAGTCACTTTTACAACCGGACGGGAGTAATGTTCAGTGCCCAGATGGGAAGTGAAGATCTGCTGGCAGAACGTATCCGATTGGGACGTCCCCTGTACACAGATCCTTTCACGCGAAGTATCGCATACCCATATCAAAAAGTTACCCATCAGACAGCCATTGGTAAAATGAAGTTCAGTATGCGGAACGCAGGAAATCTTTACTGGCAAAGTTCCTGGCAGAAGGACGACCGACAGGAAAACCGCATCCGGCGTCTGGGTTCCGACATTCCAGCTGTTTCCCTGCACTTAAACTCATTACAAAACTCTCTCTGCTGGAAATTGAATTATAATTCATGGCAAACAGAGGTTGGGGGACAAATTATGTTCATTGATAATCACAGTCAGGCAGGAACAGGTATTGTTCCCGTTATTCCCAACTATACGGAGACACAGATGGGAATATATGGTATCGGGAAGTATAATTACAGTAAAGGAGGAATTGAAGCAGGTATTCGTTTTGACGGACAGGAAACCCGTGCCAGTGGTTATGACTGGACAGGAAGTCTCTATGGAGGAACAAGAAAGTTCAATAACGTATCATACAGTCTGGGAGGTCATCATCATTTCTCTGACCAATGGAAGCTCACCACTAATTTCGGGCTGGCCTGGAGAGCTCCTCACGTGTATGAATTATATAGCAACGGAAATGAACTCGGATCCGGAATGTTTGTCAAAGGAGATTCTACCATGCACTCCGAAAGGAGCTATAAATGGATATCTTCCATCAGTTACAGCAATAAGGTATTCAGTGCCCGAATGGACGGTTACCTGCAATGGATAAGCGGCTATATCTATGATGAACCGAAGAAAGAAACCATCACTGTTATTTCGGGGGTATACCCTGTATTCCAATACAAACAGACCCCGGCTTTCTTTCGCGGAATGGATTTTGACTTTCACTTCATGCCCATAAATTCATGGGATTATCACCTGATTGCTTCTTTTATACGGGCAAATGAACAGACGACAGGAAATTACCTTCCTTATATCCCCTCTTCCCGTTTCAGCCATGACCTCTCATGGCTTCACGAAACCAAATCGCATTCCAAATTACGTTTGAGTATCAGACATCGATTCGTGGCAAAACAGACCCGGTTTGACTCGAATACGGATCTTATTCCCTATACCCCTCCGGCATACCACCTCTTGGGGTTCGCTGCTAGCTTTGAGTGTCCTGTAAAATACGGATACAAACTACAATTCATGATAGCGGCAGACAATATCTTGAACAAAGAATATAAAGAATACACTAACCGTTCACGCTACTATGCACATGACATGGGATCTGATGTACGTTGTGTAGTGAACTGGAGTTTTTGATTTATAACAATTATTATTAACCAAATAAATAAAAAATGAAAACAAATGTATGTAAAATCGCATTGATGTTCCTGATAGGAACAGCTCTTTCGTTGTTGTTCAATTCATGCAGTAAAGATCCTGTAATTCCTGAAAATGAGACAGATAATAAATTGCATGAAGATCCTTCCAAAATGACTATCCGTCTTGTGGAATGTCACCTGCATGCAGACTGGAATGAAATACAGAAAGTCGGTGGACCTCACCAGAATCCGGAATCTCCGGCCAAGCACATGAAACGTATTCAGGAAATAACTTATGAGCTGAAAGCCGGCAAGGGTTGGAGGCTTGCCGAAGGCAGTCAAAGCAAGTTCTACGTGCAGAAAAATGGAGACTACTATACTTATGGGAAATACACCCCGGCTCCCGTTTATTTGATGTTCATCTATTACTATAACGCCAAAGGAGATTTGATGAACAGCCAGTTTATAGAAAACGGGCAGGATAATATTCATCAACATTTCTTCACGCCTGAAAATGTAAAACCCACATTTGACGGTCAGCCGGAAGCCGATGACAATGAACCGCAGAAATTGGTGGATTATCTTTATGTGGACACTACCCCCTGGGACAAGACCAAACATAGCAAGGAAGCTGAAATAACAGGAGACAGTAACCCGATAGGTTTGAAAGGAGTTATCCGTTTTTTGAAAGACCGTAAGGAATTCGACCTGAAAATTCGTCTTTATCACGGCTACAAATCCAAGGGCAATCCGGAAACAGGTACTTTTGATCCGTTCTATAAACCTTCCGGAATATTGATCCAGCGTGGTACATGGGATATCAACCTAAACATTCCGGTAGTGGTGTTCTGGAGCCGTGAAGAGACTGTGGGGGTAGACGAAGACACGAACCCCGAAGGGGTGGAAGAAGACGGGCTTGATGAAAAAAGTAATCGTGCCATACATTCAATTATGGGAACCTTCAATCTTACATGGAAAGAAGCGCTTGAAGAGTTTATAATTTACACTTATAAGTCAGGGGATGTGGAAGCCGGAGCGATTTGGCTTTGAAAATCGGTTTGGACTGCCATAAGTAACCATAAAACTGCCTGTTGTGACATTGGTGCCGGTATTGTTTCAACAGGCAGTTGTTCCTGTTAAACCGTTTCATCTTTTTTTGCAAGAATGAAACGGAAACAAGTGCCATTCGGCAGTGTCTCCAATGAGAACTGCCATAGGGCATTGAAAAGAAAATCATCTCGTGTTATAAACGATTAAATTCATGCTGTTTATTAGAATATTCAATATATTGTGAGATAATGAGTCATAATATTGTAAGATTATAAGAGGATTTGATTCTATGAATATCAGGAAATGGTTATTTACAATTCACATTTAAGATAAAATAGAGATTTTACAATGGAAGGCTATAATAAAAAAGTAATAATGAGTTATTGGACAATTTGCAGGATGAAAACAACGAAAAAAATCTACGTAAAGGTTAGCATTATCTTTTTATTGGGAGGAATTTTACTTTTTTCTTCATGCGAGAAGGAGGAAAATCAAAAGATAGAAGCCAACCGGAAAACATTATTCATGTATTTGCCATGGTCCTCAAATTTGACGAACTATTTTTATAATAACATATCTGACCTGGAAAAATGTATAACGAAAATAGGGCTGAACAATGAGAAAGTAATTGTTTTTATTTCTACCGGTAGTACGGAGGCCATGATGTTTGAAATTGTGTCTTCTCACGGGAGATGTAAACGTGAAATACTTAAAAAATATAAGTCTCCGCCTTTTACGACAATCGATGGGATAACAGCAATTTTAAATGATGTAAAGGCATTTGCTCCGGCTTCTGTTTATACCATGATTATAGGATGTCACGGTATGGGATGGCTTCCTGTTTATGAGATGAAAGTGCGTTCCGCACCTCACATGAAAATGCATTGGGAATATCAGGGTGTTCCATTGACACGTTATTTTGGAGGACTGACCGCCGAATACCAAACAGATATAAAATCTCTAGCCTCCGGTATTGCTAATGCAGGCATGAAAATGGAATATATTCTATTTGATGACTGTTATATGTCATCTATAGAGGTTGCCTATGAATTAAAGGATGTTACAAAATATTTGATTGGTTCTACCAGTGAGATGATGGCATACGGAATGCCTTATGCCGCTATTGGGGAATATTTACTGGGGAATCCCGATTATCAATCGGGATGTGAAGAATTTTACAATTTTTATTCAACCTATGAAATAATGCCTTGTGGGACATTAGCAGTAACGGACTGTTCAGAACTGGAGAATATGGCAGCCATCATAAAAAGTATCAATAGTAAATATTCTTTTGACAAATCCCTGAGGGGAACAATCCAACGTTTAGATGGTTATACTCCTGTAATATTTTATGATTTTGCAGATTATATAACCTCACTCTGTAACGATCCTATATTATTAAACCAATTTAGAGAGCAGCTAAATCATCTTGTTCCATATAAAACCCATACAAAAAATTTCTACACTATGGCCAAAGGTATTATTCCTATCAATACATTTTCCGGTATAACAACATCCGATCCGAGTGACAATCCTATGACTGTGCTGAAAGAAAATACATTATGGTATAAAGCAGCGCATAATTAAAGTTGATAATAAGATGAAGAATACTAAACTCCCAAGCCTGCATATTTTATAACTTTTTGGTTATTGTCTGTTTTTGGAAATGGTATATATAGGAATTGAGAACTATCATGCAGGGAATCATGCAAAAAAAGTATTTATGGTTTCTGTTGAGATACAAAGAATGTAATAATAATTATATTTCTTCTAATAAAAGCTTTCCGCATCGAAATGTGTTTGTTACTCCTAATATTCGCAATATGAAATATAAAATTATAATTGGACTATCAGCTATTCTCTATTTTACAGGTTGTTATAACAGGGAACAGACCCCTCGCCTTAGTGAGGCTGAAAAGCTAATGCAGAACAACCCGGATAGTGCATTAGCAATACTACAAAAACTCAAACCAGAAGGCAACCGGGCTGAACAGGCCAGATATGCATTGCTCTATTCCGAAGCTTTGGAAAAAAAACAAATGAAAGTTACTGACGATTCATTGATCCGCCAGGCTTGGCAATATTATAAACATTACCCCAAAGATTTACGTCACCAGTGTAAAACTCTATATTATTGGGGAAGAATTAAATTACGCACAGGTGATAAACCGGGAGCATTACGTCTTTTTCTCAAAATAGAAGAGAAACTGACAGATACCGATGAATCTTATTACAAAGGGCTTTTATACAGACAGATCGGTGAAGTATATTATAAACAAATGAACTACAGCCGGGCATATCATTATTTCCACGAAGCCAGAAATAATTTCCGCCAATCGGGTGATATCCAGGAGGAGACAAAGGCAACCCTTGACATGGCAGCCGCTACTTTTCACTCAAAAGATATAGAAAAAGCAATAAGGCTGTATTCGGCGGCTCTTGACTTGGCCGATGAACATAATAACAGTAATCTGATAGAAGTCAGCCTTACTAATCTTGCATCACTATATGTGATATCCAAACGGCATATATCCAATGACCTGTTACAGCGAATCGAACTTTCCGCCCGACAGGATACGGTATATGGATATCACACATTGACAGATGTAAGTCTTTTGAAGAATCATATAGACAGTGCACGGTATTATCTGGAGCTTGCAAAGGCGCACACTACTGATATTTGCGACATGGCAGAACTACAATACACTGCATACCATATCGAAGCGCAGGCTAAAAATTTTGAAAAAGCAACGGACAATGTACATCGCTATATCTACTTGAACGATTCAATAATGCGCTCAAACATGCAATTCTCCGCCGGTATGGTCGAGCGGGACTATTTTAAAGAGCGAACAAAATTCGCCCAATACAGAATGAAAAACCGGACTGTCTGGGAAATAGCTATAGCAGCCGCTACCTTTTTTATTATTGGAATTGCCTGGTATATCGTCCGCCAACGTTTACGCATGCAACGTGATCGTACCAACCATTATTTGTTATTGACAGAGAAAGCCAATTCCGAGTACAAGGCTCTTACTGAACGCGTGAAAAAACAGCAGACTACGGAAAGTTATTTAAGAGGATTGGCTGCTTCACGCTTTGACATTGTCGATAAACTTGGAAAGACCTACTATGAACGTGAAAATACAACATCGCAACAGTCAGTCATATTTAATGAAGTAAAGCAGATAATTACAGATTTTGCAGAAAACAATGGCATACTGCAAGAACTGGAAAAAATCGTAAACACTTGTCATGACAATGCCATGTACAAGCTCAAGGAAGATTTTCCGACCATGAAAACTTCTGACACCAGGCTGTTATGCTATATTTTTGTAGGATTCTCACCACAAGTAATTAGCTTATTCATGAAGGATACGGTGGCTAACGTATATGCTCGAAAATCACGGCTCAAATCACGTATCAAATCTGCAAAAATAGTAAATAAAGAACTGTTTTTAAATCTTTTGGGATAAAACGGTACATTATTTACGGTAATATATTTTTGACAGGTAAAGGCGCATTTCAGTAATTATATGGATAAAACAAGGAATATGCTTGGCGAGATGAAATAACTATACACAATCCATCTTATAAGTTGTGATCAAGAAAAACAATATCAAAACAGATTTGAACAGTCTTCTTAAAAAGGCAAACAATCTACTTTTGCTTATATATTTGGAGAAGTAGCTAATTTGAAACATAATGCTTTAAATATATCTGACGGATACAATTCAGGAACAGATAACAGTTTATTTTTTTATTATATAAGAACATGCAAAAAAAGAATTTATTCGGAATACTTATTTTAATTGCTTATTTCGCTTCCTGTAATCAAATACATAAAACCCACTATGAGAATGGATGGTATCACATCCTATCACAGCAAAAAGACAGTATTGCTAAAGAGTCTATTGTAACAGTAAAAGATTTTGTTTCGTTACGAATGGATTCTGATGAAAATGGGACATGCGTAATTGTGGGGCAAATAAGCAAGCATAAACTAAAAAAATGGGCAAAAGAAACAGAAAAGGCAATTGGCAAACATATAGCTTTTGTACTTGACGATACGGTAATCACAAATCCAAAGGTGAATGCAAGAATTGAAAACGGTGTTTTTCAAATATCGTTACCTCATGGCTACGATTTAAAAAACATATATAATAAAATTAGGAAAGAGAAAATAGATTCTATTGAAAGTATATTCAAAGGTTGGGAGAAAGATTCCATCTATTACTCATCCAAAGAGAAAGCCGATTCAATTGTGTTTGCGATAGACTACTGGGAGGCTTCTGAATGGGTGGATATGTCGGTCAATCCCGAAGATCATTATTGGTGGGGAGATTTAGATACTGCCACCTACAGCAAATTAGAATCTGCCTTATGCGAAGAAATTGCCAAGCCAAATTTCAGCAGCCGTGCAGAAGATTATATGAAGTTGGATACATATAAGAGGTACAAGGCGTATCTTTGCGAAAATGCAGACTATATTAATCTCATGTTTCAAGGTTTCTTGTTTACAGAACCGGCTACCGGACTATGCGGGTTTCTAGTGGATGATATAGTGAGAAGCCGATATCCCACTGCCCCAAGTATTCGGGTAATGACCTTAAAGATAGATAACCAAGATGACGAGATGTTCGCCAAGTTGAAATATCAGAAAGCTATTTGGCGGTTGATGAATAAAGAAAGAGATGCGAAGAGTAACAAGCAATGAGAATGGTAGCTATGAGTAATTTGAAAAACAAAGTATTAACAGCAATGGGTATCATAAAATACTCATTTGGTTTCTGACGATTATTCCTGTCGGTATTCCTTTATGTGCTATTATTGGGCTTATGTATGGTATTAAAAATAAAGATACAATATTTACCAAATGCTCTGCCGTAGCTTTATTTGTTGGAATAGCTTGTATTGTTTATACTCTATTAGTTATAAAATCTACGTAGATTGAAATATTTACCAAATATGTGAATAAAAGATTATCAATAAATATAGGGAAACAAACCAAAGGTGTATGGATATAAATAAGGTTATTAATGATGTCTTCAAAATTGTACTAAATATTTTATTTGTATTTACAAAGAGTTATTTGACAACATAGCACCGCAAATCGCTGAAATTTGCACGGTTGCTAATTCGTTACCTCTATTTCTCAAATACTCTGCTAAAAGTTTATTCTTCAATCGGTTAAATCCAACCGATGAAAATCTAAAATAAAAATACACGATAAAGATATAAAAGAAATCGTGTTTTGTTTAGGTAGATTTTACACCGCTCGATATGCTTAAAAATTATCGTCAAAGTTGTAACGAATAAATCAGCAGCTTCCATACTCTGTTCACTTTCTTGGGAATAACCCAACAGATGCTTGACATCCTCTCCTTTTTTTGGGGGGGGTAAAAGTTATTTTTTTCTCCTGAAAATAAAATGGCCTTGGTAGTCTTGAAGTCCTATATCAACTTTTCATATTCATAACTGATTAAATATTTAACTAGTAATATTCGTTACCAGTTATTTAGTGGTGTTCAGATTGCCCCTCTTCATTCACTAACCAATCCTAAATCGTTAATGTGATTCGTCAGTAATTAGCAAATTTCCTTAATATTTAGTCCCTCCAGACTATTATTAAGGCAAGAAAAAACAAATCCGTTTAATTCGGAGGCAAAGTCAACAGTATACAGATAGATGAAATCTCCTTTATAGAACATATCTCCTTTACGGCTTTTAACGAAGTAATACATTTGAAAGACTGTATTCATTTACAACAACTGATCAAAGTTAGGATTAAGGTACTTGCTGCGGATTCAAGCTACACTAATAATATCAATTTAAAAAGTTTTACAAAACACTTCTTTAAGTACAAGGTCTGAGCTATCTAAATTGCTCCATTTCGTAAGATTTGATGGTCAGAACTCAGCCATGAAAGTGCTACCAGATTGAAAGGAAGTTTTAAAATGTAGAAATAATATTATTTACAGACCAGAATAAAAAGCCAGAAACAGGGAAGTGGAAATATTTTGGATTTTCTTTGGAGTACATACGTTCAATGCGGTATGTATGATTGAAAAGGTCACGAAGAAAAAAAAAGAACGGCAGCATAATCTGACTAAAATAAGAGGAGAGAGTGGGTGAACTTCACC
>OGJZ01002261.1_pt1 | contig 14707 bp, 17 predicted proteins | sample 1572321 | NCBI WGS metagenome assembly OGJZ01 (sample SAMEA2582086, study PRJEB24529) | metagenome | biome: Human gut stool | place: China | collected 2011 | reverse complement strand
TGTCAAGAAAATATATAAAAATTTTATATATAATTTTTTTCACTTAGAAACAAAATAGATTTGGGATTGAAAACTGAGTGAATAAAATGGTAAAATAGAGTATATTTATTGAATGATTTGGAATGAAGAATGAAAAAACATCAAACAATTTACACTTTTTTGTGGAGAACCCTGCTTTATTTTGTTATCTTTTTAGCACTTCTCTATTTCTTTAGTTACCTGGGTCAAGGACAAGGTGGCTTTATTTACAATGAATTTTAAGATTAAAAGAGGTATCCTTTCGTGACGAATATGACCATTAACGATATGATCGAAACAATTGAGCACTATGCTCAGACACAACCAGACTTCCCTGTATACAATGTCTTGGGAGAGGTTCATACGTACGCTAACTTGAAGGCTGATTCAGATTCGCTAGCAGCTAAGATTGATAGTCTAGGTCTAGCTGCTAAATCTCCTGTCGTGGTCTATGGTGGCCAAGAGTATGAGATGCTTGCGACCTTTGTGGCTTTGACCAAGTCAGGTCATGCTTATATTCCGATTGATAGTCATTCAGCTTTGGAGCGCGTGGCAGCAATTGTAGAAGTTGCTGAACCAAGCTTGATCATTGCAATTGCAGACTTTCCTATGGAAGTAACTGTTCCAAGCCTGAGTTTAACAGAATTACAGGCAAGCTTTGCTCAAAAGACAGCTTATGAAATCACTCATTCTGTCAAGGGAGATGATAATTACTACATCATCTTTACCTCTGGAACAACAGGAAAACCCAAAGGTGTTCAAATTTCCCATGACAATTTGCTGAGCTTTACCAACTGGATGATTACGGATAAAGAGTTCGCAACGCCTGCGCAACCGCAAATGTTGGCGCAGCCTCCGTACTCTTTTGACTTGTCTGTGATGTACTGGGCGCCGACTCTGGCTTTGGGAGGAACGCTGTTCGCCCTTCCAAGTGCTATTACGCAAGAATTTAAGCAACTCTTTGAAACTATTTTGAGCTTGCCAATTGCTATCTGGACCTCAACACCATCTTTTGCTGATATGGCCATGCTTTCAGATGATTTCAATAGCCAAAAGATGCCAGGACTTACTCATTTCTATTTTGATGGAGAAGAGTTGACGGTCAAGACAGCTCAAAAATTGCGCGACCGTTTCCCAAATGCTCGTATCATCAATGCCTATGGACCGACGGAAGCGACAGTGGCTTTATCAGCTGTAGCTGTTACAGATGAGATGTTAGCAACCATGAAACGTCTGCCAATCGGCTACACTAAGGAAGATTCTCCAACCTTTATCATTGATGAAAACGGCCAGAAGCTTCCAAATGGTGAGCAAGGAGAAATTATCGTATCTGGTCCAGCAGTTTCTAAAGGCTATATGAACAATCCAGAAAAAACAGCAGAGGCTTTCTTTGAATTTGAAGGCTTGCCTGCTTATCATACTGGAGATGTGGGTTCCATGACTGATGAAGGACTCTTGCTTTACGGCGGACGGATGGATTTCCAAATTAAGTTTAATGGCTACCGCATCGAGCTGGAGGATGTTTCACAAAATCTTAATAAATCAAAATACATTGATTCAGCAGTGGCTGTGCCTCGCTATAACAAGGACCACAAGGTACAAAATCTTTTGGCCTATGTTATCTTAAAAGATGGGGTGGCAGAACAGTTTGAGCGTGAGATTGATATTACAAAAGCTATTAAGGAAGACTTGGAAGATATCATGATGTCTTATATGATGCCATCTAAATTCCTTTATCGTGAATCTTTACCTCTGACACCTAATGGTAAGATCGATATCAAGGGCTTAATCAGCGAGGTCAATAATCGATGATGGAAATTTTAAAACAACTTCCTCACCTGGAACCTTATGGCGATCCCCAATATTTTGTATATATTATCTTAGCAGTTCTACCTATCTTCATCGGGCTCTTCTTTAAAAAAAGATTTCCGCTTTATGAAGTCTTGGTAAGCCTAGCCTTCATCATCTTTATGTTGGTAGGACCCGACCTGACTCAGTTTCTTGCCTTTATCTTTTACGTAGTTTGGCAGACCTTCTGGCTCTTTCTTTACAAGTTTTATCGGAAAAGATGGGATAATAAGTGGGTCTTCTATCTGCACATTTTCTTGGCAATTTTGCCCTTAACGATTGTGAAAGTCACACCAGCTATTCAAGATCACCATCAATCTTTGCTAGGTTTTCTAGGGATCTCCTATCTGACCTTCCGCTCTGTTGGTATGATGATGGAGCTACGAGATGGGGCTCTGACAGACTTTAGTCTTTGGGAGTTTTTGCGCTTCATGCTCTTTATGCCCACCTTCTCTAGTGGGCCGATTGATCGCTTCAAACGTTTCAATGAAGATTATGTTCAGATTCCTGATCGAGAAGAACTTCTTAATATGCTTGAGAAAGCCGTGCACTATATCATGCTAGGTTTCTTGTATAAGTTTGTCCTGGCTCATATCTTTGGCCATTTGCTTTTGGGACATGTCAAGACCTATGCACTTTATACAGGCGGTTTCTTCAACTTAGGAACACTGGGCGTTATGTATGTCTTTGGTTTGGATCTCTTTTTCGACTTTGCAGGCTATTCTATGTTTGCGGTGGCCATTTCCTATCTAATGGGAATTAAAAGTCCGATTAACTTTGACAAACCATTTCTCTCTCGCGATTTAAAGGAATTTTGGAATCGCTGGCATATGAGTTTGTCCTTCTGGTTCCGTGACTTCGTCTTTATGCGAATAGTCATGGTCCTGATGCGCAACAAGGTCTTTAAAAACCGAAACGTTACCTCGGGAGTGGCTTATTTGATCAACATGACCATCATGGGCTTTTGGCATGGTGTAACCTGGTACTATGTAGCTTATGGAGTTTTCCATGGCTTTGGTCTGATTATTAATGATGCTTGGATTCGCAAGAAAAAGACCATCAATAAGGAACGAAAGGCCAAGGGCTTAGCACCTTTACCGGATAACAAATGGACTCAAGCTCTGGGTATGGTTATTACCTTCCATGTTGTTATGCTGTCATTCTTAATCTTCTCAGGATTTTTGAATGATCTTTGGTTTAAAAAATAAAAATAAATGAGGAAAATACAATGGATGTAAAAGCAGAAGTAATCGAAATTATCGATGAATTATTTATGGAAGATGTCTCTGACATGATGGATGAAGATTTGTTCGATGCAGGTGTCCTAGACAGCATGGGAACAGTTGAATTGATTGTAGAATTGGAAAATCGTTTTGATATTCGCGTACCTGTTTCTGAATTTGGTCGCGATGACTGGAATACAGCCAATAAAATCGTTGAAGGTGTAACGGAGCTTCGTAATGCTTAAACGATTATGGTTGATTTTGGGGCCAGTTTTTTGTGCGCTACTGTTGGTAGTTGCCTTGCTATTTTTCTATCCGATTAACTACAATCATAATTATGAGAGTGAAAAGCGTTCAGCTGTCACTTTAACGGCAGAAAATTTCAAGAATCGGACCCAAAAGAGTAAGGCTTTGACTGATGAAGAACATCGTTTTGTCCCTTTCTTTGGTTCGAGTGAATGGCTACGCTTTGATAGCTTACACCCAGCTGTTTTAGCAGAAAAATATGACCGTTCTTACCGACCTTATTTCCTAGGTCAGCGTGGCGCAGCTTCTCTCAATCAGTATTTTGGTATGCAGCAGATCCTGCCACAACTGGAAAATAAAACAGCTATCTATGTGGTATCCCCCCAGTGGTTTACCAAGAAGGGATATGATGCTTCGGCTTTCCAGCAATACTTTAATAGTGATCAGCTGACCAGCTTTTTGAGACAGCAGAGTGGGGATCGTGCCGCCCAATACGCGGCGCAGCGTCTACTGCAGCTTTATCCTAACATTGCTATGAAAGACAATGTCCAAAAGTTGGCCAATCGGCAAAAATTGACGAGCTTTGATCGTTCTTTTATCCGTTTTATGGCACGGATCAATCGGCGAGAAGATGCTTTTTTCAGCAATTTTGTAGCTGCTAATAACGACAATTATGAAAAATTTGTGCTGTCTAAGCTGAAGAATCTGCCTGACCAATTTTCTTATGATGCCTTAGAAGAGGTCGGAACAGAAGAAGCCAAGAAAAACACTAGTAGCAATGACCTTGGAATTGAAAATAAATTCTATAAGAATCGTCTAAAAAGAGCCTTGAAACGTCTCAAGGGTTCTCAGCGGAATTTGTCCTATGTGCAATCTCCTGAATACAATGATTTGCAATTGGCTTTGGATCAGTTTGCTAAATCTAAGACCAATGTTCTCTTTGTTATTCCTCCGGTTAATGCCAAATGGATGGAATATACGGGGCTGAGTCCAGAAAAATATCAACAGGCTGTTGAGAAAATCAAATATCAGCTGACCGAACAAGGTTTTTATAACATTGCTGATTTTTCTAAGGATGGCGACAAGTCTTACTTTATGCAGGACACTATCCATATGGGCTGGCTAGGTTGGCTTGCTTTTGATAAGGTCGTGGATCCATTTGTGGCAAATCCACAGCCTGCACCGGCTTACAAGCTCAATGACCGTTTCTTTAGTCCGGAATGGGCCCAATATACTGGTGAACCAGAAGAATTTAAATAGTATTATTTCAAGATGGGGACTGGGACAAGAATGTTTCAGTCTCCTTTCTTATAATGTAATGATTGGAAAGGATCAAGAAGCTAGCCATTATCCGGTAAAGGAGGAAAAGATGAAGGTACGTCTATCCAAAGAAGAAGATTTAAAAGCTATCATGGAGATTTATGATCTGGCTCGCAAGTTTATGAAAGAGCAAGGAAATCCGACTCAGTGGGGAGAGGATTATCCTAGCAAACTTTTAATAGAAGCAGATATAAGCTCTCATCAGTCCTTTGTTGTAGAGGAGGATGGAAAGATAGTTGGGACTTTCGCTTTTATCATAGGAGAGGATCCAACCTATCAAGTCATTGAAAAGGGAGCCTGGCGTTCGACAGAGCCTTATGGAACGATCCATCGTATCGCTTCAAACGGCCAAGTTAAAGGTCTGGCTCATCAGGTTTTTGATTTTTGCTATCAGGAGATTCCCCATCTACGGATCGATACTCATGCAGATAACAAGCCCATGCAAGCAGCTATCTTGTCTTATGGCTTTACTGAGTGCGGCGTCATTTATGTTGCAGACGGAAGTCCTCGGTTAGCTTATGATTACTATTGATTACCTAACGAGTGATGAGGTCGCCTCAGAGGTCGCCTCAGTTGTAAAATCAGTTATAAAAGGTGACGAAAAAGGGGGAAGGATCTCAGCTGAAGAATTGGAACAAGTAGCTAAACTGAAAAGAGAGATGGTCGGTAAAGGTGGCTGGGTGTTTGAAGGTGGAACACCATCTGACGGTAGTAATCAAAGAATTGTTTCCGATACGGGTTATTACCGTTTTGAAGTTTATCAACGAATCGCAGAGATGGATAAGTACGGTATGAAATTATTTTTTGAGAAGTATAAGACTCAAGAAGAACTTACAAAGTTTGAAAATAAACTGAGAGATCCGCAGAATAAGATTGATGAAGATGTAGCTAATTATGTTCTAGGACAAGATTCAAGCTTAAGTTTTGAAACCATGGATCGGAAACAATTGGAACAAGTAAATAAAGCCATTAAATTAATGGATAAAGTTCAGGAAGATGTGGAAGCTGATGATGGCGCAAAATATTTTGACTATTTGAAGGCAAAATATAATCGGAATATCAATACGAATCACTGATGAGGGAAGATAATGAAAAAAATAATGAAATCAAAATTTGTTCAAGTCATACTTCTTGCACTCACTGTTATAGGACTATACTTTGCTTATCAGGCATATCGCAGGCATGAACTTACTCAGTTTGTCATGTGGAGTCCAAGGGCAAAAATTGCGCGTTATGAATTTATGGATGATAACAAGGCAGTAGCGATTGATTGGGATAATGAGTCAGAATTAAAGGAAGCAGAAGAAGCTAAAAAATATGATTCACGTATCAATGTAAACAATCGTAAAACGGCGACTAATGGGGAACATTTTATTGTTCGTCAGAGTTATAAATTAAAATCAGCCACGTATAAGTATTGGATTCTTGAAGAGGATGCGGTGCCATATTTGAAAAGTAATATTCCAGAGCAGGGAGAGTACTGGTTGTTAGACGTCTATGATACGAAGAATGGGACAATCAAACAAAAAACCTATGATGTATTTAAGATGGTGAGAGAATATAATAAGGAATATATTTCAATTGGAGTTGCTGAATCATCAAAATTATTACAATCTGAGAATGAAACAGATTATTTACCCATAAAAATGGCTGTGAATAGTGAACCAAGTGCCAAAACTTTTATAGGTATAATTGATTTGACGAGTGGAAAAATTTTATCTGAAACACCATCTGGAAAGTCAGGCAAAGAGTTTTATGATGTTTTTCAAAATACAATAAAAAATAGAGACGATTTTGAAGATATAATCAATCAAAATGATGGACTTTCAAGCCAAAATTTTACTTTTGATTCATATAACTTCAGCTTTAAAGAACCTGTAGAAAAATCTCAATATCCGTCCTTGGCAAGCAAATATCCAAAGGTATTTGATATATTAAGCAAAGGGCTGTTATCTGAATTATATTTCCTTGGAAAAGAAGATGTTCGTTTTGAAATCTCTTTCTTAAAGCTAGTGCTTCCAGAAGGTACGAATATCTTTAAGGATATCACCATTCCAGCAGCTAGTTCGAAAGATGGACAGGAGCATCTGGTTCAAAGCGAAGAAGAGTTTTTACAATATTATAAATCCAGTACGGAGGAAGAATAATGGGACAAAAACGAATACTACCAGAACATATAAAAAGCGTGAAGCATAGCTTTGAGGATATGAGTGGCAGAATAGAAGAGAAGAGCTCTAGTCTGATAGAGTCTTCTGCAACTACTTATTTGGCTTCTGCAACAGATGCGGTGAAAGCTCTAACCAAAGATCTAGTTCCCGTAATTGAGTCGTTCGATGAATATTTGAATATGGTAGCGAGTGAGTTTGCTAGAATGGATAGGGAATTAGGCCATGTTATAGAAGGTAGCACTTTCCAACAGTATGCAAATGGTAAAAGTGATACTGAGATGAGAAAAAGAGATACATTAGTGAAAAGCAGAGGGAAATCTACAAACAGCAATATAGTGATTTCCCATAATTACACGAATCACCTGAATTAATTTTCAGGTGTTTTTTTCTTTTCCCTGCTTTGTCTCCCCTCCTTCCTCACCTTATCTCTCCTATGGTATAATGGAACAAGGACATTTTCCTTTTAGTGATTTGAAAATTCTATATTTCTAGAATCGTTTATCTACGCTACTATTCCTTCAAGAAATAAAATGACAGACCTAGGTTGCCCCCTCCTCTTCGTCGAAGATATGATGAGCTCTCTCTGCCGAAAATGTCAGAACCCTCATCAATATCAAGGACCACAATACTGGGCAGTCGGTTCAGGAGGACAATAAATGAATAAAAGAAAACAATTTATTTTAGTGATAGCTGTCTTACTAGTAGCTTTCTGTAGCTTTGTTTATCTAAAAAAACAATTCTTTTCTCCTTCCAAGCCAAAGGAAGAGTCTAGAAAGGAAACGATTGTATATGATTCTTCGCTGAAAGATATCACTCTAACAAAAGATGGGCGCTATGTCTTAGTTAGTCCTAGTAGCTCAAAGTGGCATTCTAATAATTTAAGAATTAGTCGTAACTACGTAGTCTCAACATTTATAACTTATGAGCACTTTTATGCAAAAAAGAATACCTTACCATCAGGTAAACTCAAAAAATTTGATATTATCACATATGATTTACGTAAAAAAAATTTCGATGAAAAACGTATAGACCTCAAAAAAGCCGTAGAAGAATATGATTCAGATTACAGCTTGAGAGATGATGGGGCCATCCAAGAAGTTGGTTCTAGTTTCTATTTTGAGGGTAAAGATTATGTACGGATTTTTGTTTCAAAAAGAAAAAATTTGGAAGAAACAAAAGGCTTAGTGCTAAATCTGGAAAATGGGAAATTGACAGAGCTTAGTGAAGCGATAGAACGGAAAAAGATAATCTATCGAAGAAATAGTATGCCTGGGGCTTTTTCTTCAGGCCTATTTCTATTTGAGGTTACTATTCCACCTGAATATTAATTTAGGTGGTTTTCTTTTACCTACTATATCTCAGGCTCTATCCAGCACCTATTTTTCATTTAGTATCATAAAGAAAATTTCAGGTGATGCACTAAGCCTAAAACAAAAAACAAGCTAAAAGGACTTAGTCCTAGCCAATGTAGAACTAAATCCTTAATTCAAATTATTTTGCTGATTTTTAGGGTTGGATATCTGAGTCATTTCGCAAACTCAGCCGAGGACATATTCTTTGATGGCTTCTGCGACTCCGTGCTCATTGTTGCTTTTGGTTACGGCTTTGGCCTCGGTTTTGACTGCTTCAGGGGCATTGCCCATAGCGACTCCGAGTCCAGCCAGTCGCAGCATAGGAAGGTCATTGAAGTTGTCTCCGATTGTCATGACCTGCTCTAGAGGTACTTGGTAGTGCTGGGCAATTTCGTACAAGGCTTGCTCCTTGGAGACATGCTTAGCTGTGACTTCCATGTAGTTGTCCTTAGAGAGATAGAAGGCTGTCTTGGGAAAGTCTAAGGTCTGTAGGTAGTCATGGAGTTTTTGGATGATAGGCGCTTGATCAATCAGAAGTAGCTTGTGGACAGGCGTTTGCGCATCTAGTACTGGCATTAACATATTCTGAATCACTGGCTGCTCACCTGTAATAGCTGCCTCTATCTGTACCCACTTATCCAGATGATCAGCAATCCAATCCTTACCAGAGTAGAGATTGACGGACACGCTAGGAAATTCAGCCTTGACTAGTTCTAGAAAAGTGCGGATCTCTTTCTTGTCCAGAGGGTGTTCGATAATGGTCTCATAAGCTTGCGGGTCACCCTTGATGACCAGAGCGCCATTGTAGCAGGCTAGCGGATTATCTCCCAGTCCCAGCTCATGGGCAATCGGTTCCATACCCAGAGGAGAGCGGGCAGAAGCGAGGACGAAAGGGATTTGTTCTCGGTTTAGCAGGGGAATCATATCCTTGAGCTCAGGATCCACTTGGTGCTGATCGTCCAAAATGGTACCGTCAATGTCGCTGATAATCAGGCGAATCGGTTGGTTTGTCATAGATCGTCCTCCTTTGTAACGAATGAACTGATTTAATAAATGATCTGAAGCTTGTCTCCTAGCTTTTCTTGGACTTCAGGGCTGGGCTTTTGGTCCGTGATCCAGTAGTCAAAGTCGCTGACAGCACTCAGGATGTACTTAGACTCTTTCTGCCATTTGTCTTGCTCAGCCAGCAGAATCTTAACCTTGGCGTGGTTCAAAGCCAGTCTTTTCAGGTGAGCATCAGCCTCGTCTTCAAAGCTGACCAGGCCATCAGAGACACTAGCTGCCCCGATAAAGGCAATGTCAAAGGAAATTTGCTCCAGCAGCTCTGCTTCATTGAGCGCGTAGTAGAAGCGGTTTTTGGGATAGAATTTTCCACCTAAGAGATGAAAGTCCACTTTGTCCTGACTGCTCAGCATGATGGCATTATCCAGCGAGTGAGAGTAGATTGTCATAGGCTCCTTGATGCGCTGTGCCAGATGGAGAACGATGGTTGAGACATCAAAGAAAGCTATTTGCCCCGGCTTGAGAAAGTCATGGGCTTTTCGCGCTATATCCTTTTTTTCTTGGCTCAGCTGTTTGAGACGGTCGTTAAAGGAGGGAATTTGCCGGCTAGTATCCAGCGGGATAATACCTCCGTGAGTGCGCTGCACAAGCTTACGCTCGCTCAAAATCGAAAAATCTCTTCGGATGGTATCTTTAGAAACCTGAAAATGCCCTACCATATCCCTGGCTGACAGCTGTTTTTTCTCAGCCAAGAGCTCTAAGATTTCAGCTAAGCGTTGTTCTTGGTACATACTAGTCCCCCCTGCTTTTCTAAAAAGAGTATAGCATAGAGATTAAGTGTTTTCAAGCTTATTTAATGCTTTGTAAGTCTTTTGACTCGGAGTATAAAATGAACAGTCAAAAAAACCAAGCAGTGCTTGGCTTTTTTGATATTATAATGTTCGAAATAGCTTTGTAATTATGGAGTTTGAACGTTAACTGTTCCGTCGCTTCCAACTTTAACATCGACACCGCCACCTTGTACGTGAACGCCGTCTTCGTTTACGTTAACATTTCCATTGCTATTAGCATTTTCATTGCCAGCTTCAACAGTAGCTGAGCCATCGCCGTCAGCTTCTACTTTAGCGTCATCAGTTTCTACGTTAACATTGCCACCATTTTGGCCTCCGTTAACCTTAACTTTAGCTTTGCCGCTTTCAGAGGATGCTGAGCTTTCTTCTTTGCTTGAAGAGCTGGCCTTAGATGAAGAAGATACGCTTGAGCTTGAGCTTTCTTTTGTATCCTTGTCTGCAGAATTTCCGCAGGCAGCCAAAAAGAAGAGTGAAACTAGTGTAATTAGAGATAAATAAATTGTTGATTTTTTCATCATATCCCTCCTTCTACTTACATAGTATATGATTCAAGCTTTTGACGCAATAAAAAAATGGATATGACATTGAATTATCATACCCGCTTAATAATTTCGTTGCATAAAATACATAGGAAAAACAGAGAAAAGACATCGCTATCAAGGGTTTGGCTTGTTTGCTCTTTGTTTGTCTATGTAATATTTTTGTAACAGATATAAATATTTATCAAGATGCAAAAAAGTTGTTTAGAGCGTTGAGAGATAAGCGTTGGCAGCCAGCTCAGTCTACAAATTGTAAAACCGCCTAGGTTAACTAAGCGGTTTTAGATGTTACAAAATCTTATCGAATTTCTCAATATAGAAAAGAGAAGCAGTCATAATCAACGTTAGAATCAAAAGACCGATAATGGCAGGTGTCCAAGACTGGAAGAGGTCAAAGCTGAAACCAAAAAGGCTAGGTCCTAATGCTGCAAGGATATAACCACCTGTTTGAGCCAAACCAGATAATTGAGCAGTTTGTTCAGGAGTGCTGGTCTTAAGAGAGAAGGTTACCATAAGGTAAGGGAATAAGGCGCTGACTGCAGCTCCAAGAAGGAGATTGAGGATCAGCCAGTAAAAGAAATTGCTGGTCGGAATTAGCAACATAGAGACACCAATGAGTCCAGAAGCCGCAACACAAGAAATCATGATGAGGCGTCCACGAGCCGATAAACGAGCTGTGAGACTTGGAATTGTCATAGAAAATGGCAGGCTGATTAAGGAGAAGATCGAAGCGAGAATACCCGTTGCATCTTTTGATAGACCAGCTTGCAAGGCCAAGGTTGGTAACCAGGTTACTGCTGTGTAAAAGAGTAGGGACTGCAAGCCACAAAATACGATGAGGGCCAAGACCTTTTTATTTTTCAGCAGGGCGCCGATTGGATGATTTTTGCCTTTTCTTGCTAGGAAGTGATTGTGTTTAGTATTAGGGAGCCATACCAAGAGTGCCAAGAGACAAATGGCACTTAAAGCTAAAATCAACCCTTGCCAAGAGGTGGCACTAACAATCGGAACAACCAGAGCAGAAGCCACTGTAATCGATAGGCTCATAGCAGAAATATAAAAGGTTGTTAAAAGACCAATGCGCTCGGGCTGATTGGCTTGAATGATGCTAGGTAGCAGAACGTTTAGTAAAGCAATGGCTGCCCCTAGGATAATAGTTCCTACATAAAGGAAGGGGAGATTAATGATTCGGATAAGAGATCCGGTTGTTAAGATGATTAGGACCATTGTAAAGAGTTTTTCAAGCCCAAATTTTTGTGCCAAGCGAGGGGAGAAAGAGGAACAAAGGGCAAACATGACTAGAGGTAAACTGGTCAAGAGCCCGAGTGAGCTGAGTGAAACGTGGAGGCCATCAGCGATATCCGATAGGACAATCGGTAAAACGGCAAAAGGTGTCCGTAAAACAAGTCCAACCATGATAATGCCTGGGACAAAAAATGCAGAACGTTTTTTCATAAAATTCTCCTTAAGCGATAGTTCTCTAAGTTTTTAATACAAAGTTTTTACTTCATCAAGTCTAAAAAATATTGGCTGATGGTGGCCTCATCGATGGGATTTCTTTGTTGCAGCCACCAGGATACAGTCTCAACAAAGGTGGCTGTTACATGGTTTTTCAAAAAATCTTGTGGCAGATGGACCTTGTTCATCAAGCCTTTTTCCTGAATTAGAGGGAAAAGGTAATGTTCCAGCTCAATTTTCAGGCGATTTATAAAGTAGGTGTTTTTTGCTAAAAGCAGTGTAGCGATACGATCCTGATTTTTCCGAAAATGATAGAAAATATGGGCAGTCGCTTCAAATAGGTCCTTTCCATCAGGACGCTCAAGAAAGGTGTGCTGGAATAGTTCTTGACAGAGCTCCTCTAGCAGGGCTTCTTTGGTCTCGAAATGAGCATAAAAAGTCGACCGTCCCACATCGGCCAGGTCGATAATTTCTTGAACAGTGATGGCTTCATAGCTCTTACGATGCAAGAGGCTGAGAAAGGCCTGATAAATGGCTGCGCGTGATTTTTTTACTCGTCTGTCCATAGTATTTCCGAACAAAATCAGTCTTTTGTCTCTTATCTGACAAAGCTAGTGATTTGCTTCTTGTTTCCTTTTCTAAAAAGATGGATAATAGAATCGAACAAAGTGTTTGCTTTTGAATATATTATACTATAAAAATGTCAGGTGTAACAGGGGGTTGCCATGAAATCAAGTCAAAAAATGATGATTGCTTTTCTTTTGAATATGTCTTTCGCTATTATTGAAGTTATTTTCGGTTTGGCCTTCAATTCCAGTGCTGTCTTGGCTGACGCCGTCCATGATACAGGGGATGCATTGGCAATTGGTCTGTCAACGCTTTTAGAAAAGATTTCCAATAAAAAAGAAGACAGCCGTTATACATTGGGCTACAAGCGTTACAGTTTGCTGGGAGCCATTCTGACTTCCATTATTTTGATTATAGGTTCGCTCTTAGTCCTCTGGGAAAATGTCCCCAAGATCTTCGCCCCAGAACCTGTCGATTATAACGGGATGCTGGTCCTAGGAATTGTGGCTATTTTGGTCAACTTGGCAGCCAGCAAGGTGGTCAGCCACGGCCATAGTCACAATGAGTCTATCCTCAGTCTGCATTTTCTAGAGGATATTCTGGGTTGGCTAGCGGTTATTTTAGTGTCTATCGTCTTACGATTTACGGATTGGTATTTCCTAGATCCCTTGCTATCTCTGTTGATTGCTGGCTTTATCCTCAGTCAGTCTCTACCTAAGTTTTGGGATAATATCAAGATCTTTCTGGATCATGTTCCAAGCGATATTGATCTGGGTCAGCTCTATCAAGAACTGGGGAGCCTAGACAATGTTCAAGCTATTGCCCAACTCAACGTTTGGACAACGGACGGTATTGACAAATACGCTATGATTCATATTTGCCTAAAAGAGGCGGAGAAAAGCCAAGAGACCAGACAGGCGGTTCACCAGCTGGTCAAGTCTTTTGGGATTGTTCGAGCCACTATCGAGTGCGATGAAAGCATGGACGAACACCAAAAACATGGAGATGCTTAGTCTGTTCTCTGTTAAAAAAGTGTTTCTTTATCCCAGCATTTTAAGAAGGAAGTCCGTCATTTGTTGCGGGCTTTCTTTTTTTCCTCTAGCAATCCACATTTGCACGACGCCGAATAAGGCGTTGGTCAGATATACAGTGCTGTATTCTGTCTCAATCTGGCTGAATTCCTTATTACTGAAGCGTTCTTGCAACTCTTGGTGAAGCATCATTTGAAACTTGTGTCTTAAAAAGGTTTGGATTTCCTTTGTTCCATTTTCCGATAGAAGGGCTGAGAAAAGAGGTTCGCTTTCCAGGAAGTCGAGGACCTTTAAGATGGCCTGCTGTCGGTCATTGTAATATTCCTCAAAAATCGTTTCAAGTTTTTGAAAAAGGCCTTGCTGATAGCGTTCGATCAAGTCATACTTATCCTTATAATGAGTATAAAAACTACTTCGACTGATACCCGCAGTTTTGGCAAGCTCAACAGTTGAAACATATTCAAAGCTTTTTTCTTTCAATAGTTGGACCATAGCCTGCTCAATGGTCATCTTGGTTTTCTTTCTTTTATTGCTTTCCATTTTTTCATCCTTTCAAACAAATTTGCACAGTATGTCTAATTTTAGAACTCTTTAGCTTGTAATAATTTTGGATTGGTGTATAATCTAGTATATCAAAATTTAGACAGTATGTATAATTTTTTGGAGGTAAATATGTTAAAAGAGTGGAAAGCTATTTTAAAAAAACCAAGCTTTATCATTGTAATGTTAGGTGTTTCTCTGATTCCAGCCTTGTACAATGTGATTTTCTTAAGCTCTATGTGGGATCCATACGGACAAGTAGAGAACTTGCCGGTGGCAGTTGTTAATCAGGATAAGGCTGTGACAAGTTCAGGGAAGACCCTAGCGATTGGTGACGATCTTGTTTCCAGCCTCAAGGAGAATAAAAATCTGGACTTCCACTTTGTCAGTAAAGAGGATGCCAAAAATGGTTTGAAGAAGGGGGACTATTATATGGTAGTCACTCTGCCGAGTGATTTGTCAGAGCGGGCGGCCAGTGTCTTAAGTGGCGAACCTAAGCAAATGAAAATGCCTTATCAGATCTCTAGTGGTCGGAGTTTCATTG